>Ga0208765_1001619_pt1 | contig 13417 bp, 10 predicted proteins | sample ETNtaG_2_FD_185783 | JGI IMG/M metagenome (GOLD analysis project Ga0208765, IMG submission 185783) | Marine microbial and viral communities from oxygen minimum zone, Eastern Pacific Ocean - ETNP201406SV203 (SPAdes) (version 2) | ecosystem: Environmental > Aquatic > Marine > Oceanic ... | reverse complement strand
GAGGGGCGACGGCGATCTCGTCCCAGCGCTGATGGCCAGACTCGGTCCAGTCAGGGCGGCCTTGGACGGCCATGGCGGAGGATTGGTTGTGACGCGGGCAGCCATAGAGGGGCTGAACAGTGGCGGCAGAGCGCTGTCGTTGGTTCTCGACCTCGATGGGGCCTGCGTGTCATGCGGAGCCGCACCCGGTACTCTCAAGGGAATCCAGGACGACCTTTTGATGGACTCGGAGATCATCGCCGTGCGTTTCAGTTCGGCGATGCTGGAGTGGTTCGACCAGCTGCAACGCGATTTCGTGATCAAGCACGGCGGCGTAGTCTTCGTCTAGTCCAGTGCGTCCAGAAGTGCGTCCACAGCCGAGGGCGCGAATCCGAGCACTGTGACCTCATGACCCTCAATCAGCGTAGCGTTTGAGCCGGCTTCTCCAGCCAAGTCGTAGGCGCCTGCTTTCCCAATCCATGAGTCGCTGAGAATCAGGTCGGCCAGTGTATCGGCCGAGAGGTCGTCGAACTCCACAATGGCCGACTCCGTCCAGATATCGGCACTCCACTCTCCGTGCAGGATTTCAGTCCCCTTTCTGTCATTATCTGGGGGCCAGAGCAGGGCGGTCGAGGACCAGACGCGATGCCTGCGACCTGACAGTCTGAGCAGCATCGCGGTGGCTGAGATGACGTCACCTGGTTTTCCCATGGCGACGAGCGGGTCCTCGGGGTCCTCAACTAGGGTGTCTGCGACGATGACTAGATCATGAGACGCTCCGGATATCGCCATCTCACGGGCCGCGGCAGTTGCCTTTGCCATGCACGTGGCCTCGGTCTGCACCCCCACATCCAGCCCATTGGAGGGCGCGGGCTCCGACGAGACTAGAGGACGAACTTCGATTTCAGACCCACCACCGGCTAGGAACTCACTCAGCCAGTCGTTTCGACGCTGAGAGGCTGAGGCGAGCAGTATCGATGCCATCTGAGACCTCACAGGCCAATGCTCTCCCCACAAACAGGGCACTTGGTGATATGGACATCGAGAGGAACTTCGAACCTGCTGTCGCAGCCCGGGCAGATGACCGGCTTGTTCAGCTGTGGCAGCTCAGGCGGCGGCGGGGTTCCATCGAGAGCCTCACCCGCAGGCTCTGGAGGTAGCATTGGCAGTGGCGGCAGTTCGGGGACTTCGGCCACCTGCCCTCTCCTTTGTCGGCGACCCTTGCGTCCCGCAGCCCCCTCGGTAACATCAATCAATTCGACCAACTGGACATCATCCGCCTCACTCGTTTTCACTGCGATGTCGGCATCATCGACGACGTCCACCACGTCTTCTTCGAGCAGCACAGTGCCAGACGCCTCGACCCTTCTGCGCCCTCTCATCCACCTGAGTCCCCTCGCAGAGAGTGTAGTCAGGATGACCGCGCACAGAAGCAGAATAGTGATGGCGAATCCACCTAGCAGGATGTTGAAATTCTGCTCATCCAGGCCGAGAGTATGTCTCAGTTGATCGAGCAGGTTGCCGCCACCGCTGTTCGGGTCGTTATCGTCCACTACCGCTCTGATTAGCCAACCGCTGGCTGAGGTGTGGATGAATATAGTCTCGCTGCTGGCTGGGGAACGGTCTAGGAGGTATAGGTTGCCGAGGTTGAGACGGTTGGATAATCCCAACCACCCTTCCTCGGCATCTATGATGCCGAACCTAACCTGAGGTCCAGTCGGCCCGACTGCGTCGAAGAAGACCTGAACGCCCCTGTCGACCTCCTGCATCACGATGGAACTCAACCCTCTCGAGGGGTATGTGCGAGTCAGGTTGTCGATGGCTTCGAACGACGAGTCGGCCACAATGGCGATCATCACTGATTCGTGACCCTCGCCCTCTCTCCACGCTGCTGTGATTCGCTCTTCTCCCTTGATTATCTGGACTTTCATGACAGCCAGAGAGGCTTCATCGCCAACCGCCTTCTTGAAGGTCCAGGAAGACTGTTCGATGAGGCCGTGTGCGTACCAGAGGCCGTGCCTCTCTATTCCCGTCGAGTCGCTCCTTGTGGACTGATACAGGAGGTGAGCCCCGTCGTCCTCACCGAACTCCACGTCCAGCGCACTGGCGGTTCCTGGAATCAGATCGATTTCGCCTATGACGTTCGGGGTGAGAGTCCAGTCAGCTGATTTGGTCGGGTTGTCCGCGTGCAGCAGGAACACACTGGTCTGATCGCCGAAGGTACCTCCGGTGAACATGTCTCGGTGGTAACCCGAGACCAAGACTTCCGAATCATCTACATCGATGTCGATGCCCCAGTACTTGCCATCGGAAAGCAGGAGAGGGTCCATCAGGTCCTGAATCGGTGACATCTGACAGGTGGCGTCAATCGCCGAATAACTCAGGGTCTGGAGGAAGTAGCCCGAGGAATCGAGGAACCTCCGTGTCCAGACGACGTGCGCCCAACCGTCCTCGGTACTCCAGGTCGCGATGTCGCCCGCCCACATCTCGTCCAGCACATTGGTACAGGCTGTGGTACCTCTGTTCGAGTTCAGCCTGTAAAGCGAAAGCACTCCTCCATTGTCGGTGATTACTATGCCCTCCTCGTCGAGGTCGATGACTTTGATTGGAACCTCTCCAGCAGCGAAGTTCATCGCACGGGCTCCTGACAGGGTGGACTCGTCGACCAGCACTGTCGCTTCGATCTGGTTGTTGCTCCAATCGAGGTCGGCCAGTCCGGCGCCACTCAGGGTGATTCTGACTTCGAGCGGACCCGACTGGTTGGCCCGGTGAGCGAAGGAGAGCTGCGACGCACCTTGGCCGACCACTAGGGAGATGGCAGTAGATGACACCAGCTCCCATCCCAGAGTGTTGTGGATCTCGAGTGTGGCTTCGACACTGGTGGCGTCGCTGGAGCCGAGATTGTCAACTCTGGCCGTGATGAGGAATTGCTCATTGGGCCGAGGAATCACTGGCTCGGTCCTAACAGCTCCCTCGCGGAAGGCTAGGTCTATCCCTTGGGGTCTCTGGATGACCGGGAAGGTGATTGACTGCTCGTTGTTATCCTCATCCAACTCCTCGATTGAGTCGCTGGGATCCAGAGAAACCATCACTACCTTTTCGCCGACGGTCGTTGGATTCCAGTAGAGCACCACTTCGACGATGTCGCCGCTGTCTATGCTGGGCAGCACCATCTCGTCCTTGCGCGAACCGTCCTCGTACAGCGAGATGGCGAGGTTAGATGCCGCCATGTCGCCGTCATTGCGAATCTCCGTGCGGATTTCGAGGAAGGTGTTGACGTATGTCTCACTGAGGGGGATGCCGTACTCCTCGACCGAGAGCCCGGTCCTGAACATCAGGTCCGGGGCAGGCGGATCGTTGTCCACTTCGACGGTCCGGCGAATCTCCTCGGAGTAGATTCCATCGCCGCTGACCATCCTCGCAGAGAGCCTGTAGAAACCGTCATCTACATCCTCAGTGTTCCACGTCACCGACCAGTCACCGTCCCCACTCCCACTTCCTCCGAAGGTCTGCGCAGTCTCCCAAGATTCAGTGCCCAGTCTCCATTGCACGGTCCCGCCGTTCACCGATTCCCAGGTCCCGAACACATTGACGTTCCCAGATACCGGACTCTGTCCGCTGGGACCTCCCATCGTGACAGCGACCAGACCAATCTCGTGCTTCTGCTCGACCACATCGCTCCACTGTCCAAACTCGTTCTTCGCTTGTGCTTCGATTATGACCTCGAGAACGTTAATCTCATCTTCGGTGAACTCGGGCAGCGAGAAAGGGGTCGTCCAGTTGGTCGTCCCCTGTGCGGCATGCCAGTCGAGTAGTACCACCTCTCTCTTTGGCTCGCCCTCAGGTCTGTGAGTGTATGAGATTCTGACAGCGACCTCGTCGATTGTACCATTGGTCTCCGCATCCTCATCGATGTGACCCCTAGCACTGTAGGTCTCGCCCTCCACCAGCCAAGATTCCTCCTCCGGGTTCTCCATCACCACCCAGTCACCCGAGCCAGGCGGAGGCGGCTCAGTGCTGTTGTTTCCAGGATTGGGGTCGACACTCCCTCCGAGCATTGCCTCGAGGATCATGTTGCCATCTACGATGCCGAAACCATACTGCTCGTTCCACTTGTCAGTGATGCTGGGTTCCGAGGCCTGACCGCGTCTCTCGGAGTTGTTTTGCAGCAGGTCCTTGATCTCCTGTGGGTCGAGACCGTCGTCTATCTGCAGCATGACGGCGACGAAGCCGGCGACTGCGGGACAGGACATGCTGGTGCCCGACATCTGAGTGTAACTGTCCTCAGCCAGAGGCTTAGGCGTCCCTGGGAGCGTGCTGCTTGAGGCAGCGTGCTGAGCGGACATTATGTTCGATCCGGGGGCAACCACGGTCGGTTTGAGCTCGTCCCACTCGTTCTCGTCCCCGTCGTCTTCCCTAGGGCCCGAGTTAGAGTAAGAGGCAATCATGTCGTCCCCCCTCTCGATGGTGTTCTCGTCGTCTATAGCACCCACAGTGATGGCGCTGTCTGAAGCACCGACTGATGTTATCCTCCTCCTCCCGTCGTTGCCGATGGCAGCAACGGGTACTACCCCTGCATCGGCGGCTTCGTCAACCGCTCTTGCCTCGGCGCTCGAGCCGTTGTCGCCCGGGTCGTCGCCCTGCGGATCGGAGGCTGAACCGAAAGACATCGACATCACGTCGATGCCCTCGCTCGATTCGTTGTTCCCCCAGTCGTGGTCGGCGTTGTCCATGACCCACTGGATTCCCCTGAGGGTGGCTGCAGAGTTGGTCGCTCCGGCATCACTCATGACTTTGACGTCGACTAGGTAGGCACCAGGGGCGTAGCCTTGGTTTATCCTCCGGTCGTCTCCTGTCCCCAGGGCTATTCCAGCCACGTGGGTTCCGTGCCCGTCGCCGTCGTCTGGATCGGTGCTGCCGTCATCGCAGTCTTGGGAACTCCACGATGTCGCATCGCACCCCCCTAGCCACTTTGGGTCGGCCAGTTCGTCCGGTTCCTTCTCGTTGTCGTTGTTGTCGTCCGAGAAGTCGTCGAGTGAGAAATGCTCGTTGTCGACTCCGGTATCAAGGATGGCAATTACGACTCCAGAACCGTCGTAGCCAAAGTCCCGCATCGTCTCGTCAAAGATATCAGAGTCTCTTACCTTAGAGCCCCGAGGGGCCTTGTCAAGCAGAGGCACTATCACCGTCTGCTCTTCGATCATCACCACTCCGTCAAGCGACCAGATTTCGATCAACGAACTCACCGGGACGTGATCGATAACAATGGAGTCGAGAATGTGGAGGGGGTCGAACCACGAACCCTCGTCCTGCCAGCCGTGGTTGTACAGCACCGTCTTGATGGCGCTGATGTCACTCTGCCCGGGGTGCCACGAGTAATCGACGACGATTGCTACAGTGGGCCGCCCGTCCTCCCCAGTGATTGAGGTCGTCGAAACCGAAGTCCTCTCTCCGGCAATGATTCTCTGCAGCCTGTCATCCATCCCATCGGAGTCTAGATCGTACCAGTATCCGAACCACCATCCGGGGTCCTCGACAGGCCAGCCCGAATCGGCAGGACGGATGCCTGGAGAGCGATCCTTCTCGGGGCACTCCTCGTCTCCGCAGATTAGCGGAGGGGGCAGCCCAGGTCCCGACAGGACTGCTTCTTCGTTACTCTCTTTCACGTCTTCAGGAATGTGTACCAGCCCACTGGCTCCAAACGAGAAGTCGGTCACTAGCAGCAGCGCGACCACTATCAGAGACAGTCCCCGATGCCTGCTTCGACCCATGGCTCTCTAGGAGAGCCAAACTCGGATGGGGTTTAATCCCAACCTGTATCGGTTCTTCCACCACGCCGGTTCACGGCCACTTGACGTGTCCCCCGGAGACGGCGCAACGCATCCGACAGTTCTCGCCCTTCATCTCGGTAATCATCTCGCCTTCGCAAACTGGGCATATGGTGTGCTCAGAGAGCTCTTCCAGCCACGCCCTCCTGGTCTCCAGTTCGTCACCCTCCTCGCGTAGTCTCCTCAGTATCTTCGCAGCCTCGCCATCAAGCGGTTTGTCGGCTGCGAACCAAGGGTCGTCATCAAGGCTCCCCATGCGTTCCTTGGCCTGCGTCCGGAGGGCTTGGGCACGCTCCGAACCGGTAGCCGATTCTTGCGTCGAATCGAGTGAGCTGGGTGCGCCCTGAGCAATCGGTCTGGCTAGTAGGTAGGCTAGGAAGAAGCCCCCGACATGGGCCATGTGAGCGACGTTCGACTCCCCAGCAGTGCCTGATTGCAAATCGTACATCTGCCAGACCTCTAGGCCGAGCCTTACGAATACGATGAGCCAGACCGGCCAGGCGCGGATGAAGAACAGTAGGGGGAACTCGACCTTGTCTTCGGGCCAGCATGCCATGTAAGCTCCCAGCAACCCGAACGCCGCCCCGCTGGCACCGATAGCAGGGGATACTGAATCGGGATGCGAAAGGATCCAGGCTAGGTTGCCTCCAAGGAAGCCGAGGAAGTAGACTGCGAGCCATCTCCGCCCACCCAGTCTCTGCTCCAAGGGGATTCCGACCAGTGCAATCACCAGTATGTTGCTTAGCACATGGATCCAGTCGGCGTGGAGCCACGCCGCAGACAGCATCCTGTAGGATTCTGTAGGATCTCCCATGACACTGGGCTTGATGCCGAGCAGGTCAATCATCCAAGAGAACTGCATCGGCACTCCGTAGAGCACTGAATATGCGAACTGGACGAACGCCACTAGCATCAGAGAGAGCACAGTGGCCAGTGCTAGACTGGTTTCGCCGCGTGTCGCGGAGACGTACGGTCCGAGCGCAACTGCGACCAATATCCCGACCACAATCAGGTCGTTGCCCGCTAAGTCAACCCACTCGACTCCCATGTCAGTCCTTCCAAGCCGTGCGGCTTGAGCGAATAGCCGCTTCGACCCCGTGATGGAACTACTCAAACGATAGCCCACCTTCGGACTCGTGTGGAACAAGACATCATGCTGCAGGCCGCGGGCATCGAAGTGCACCGCGGCTCCCGAGTAGTTCTGAAGGACACCGATTTCCGCCTCGAGAGGGGAGAGGTGGTGGTTCTGGCTGGGCCTAACGGCTCAGGCAAGACCACTCTCTTAGAGGCATGTGCGGGCATACTCCCTCTGACCTCGGGAAGCGTCATCTGGCGCATGGATGGTGATGAGGAGAGAGTTGTGCGCGATTCAGATGGGCGCAGGAACGAACCTCCTCCGATGGGCCTGACGCTGCAGAGCGACGGGATGTGCGGCGAGGAGACTGTAGAGGAGAGGCTGCAGGTGTCACTCAGCGTATCCGGCCGGAGCTCCGATGAGAACACCGTCTCGCAGATGCTATCTGAGTGGGGGTTGGAACACCGGCGCGCAGATCGCGTCTCCCAACTCTCCGGAGGCCAGCGCCGCCGTCTAGCAGTGCTCTGCGGACTTGCCCCAGCGGCCCTCAGCGCGGACTCAAGAGTCGTATTGCTGGATGAGCCTTCGGAAGGCCTCGATGAGTCAGGTAGGGCCCTTCTGGCGGGCTGGCTGAGGGCACTGGCCCGAGATGGTCACAGCGTCTTAGTAGCCACGCACGACGAGGGCGTAGTCAGATGCGCGGACAGAGTGCTTGGAATACAGGATGAAAATCTGACGGAATCCCCCGGCTCATCCGAGGGCGAACCTTCGAGGCTGCCTGAACCCAGCCAATCGATTGATTCGAGCACGCATGGCTCGTTGATACGCTGGGCCATCAGGATGGAGATGCGCAATCCCGTAGACACGACAGGCCGAGCAACTCCGGCACTGGTCGCCCTGCTCCTCGCATACGCACTGGTAGGGGAGATTGACTTGGGTCACGCGGGCAGCGACCTTCTCGCAGCCCTCGTACTCGTTCCTGCCTTCATCACGGTCGTTGTATCTCCGGCTTTGGTCCGACGCCTCGCCGAAGAGGACTGTGGAAGGTGGTGGAATGCAATGGTTGGGCCGGCCGCAAGGCCCACCTACTCGCTGATTGGCGCCTCAATCCTACTCCCCCTGCCTCTGACCTACATCTCTTGGTTCGTCCTCGCAGATTCCTCTGACGCAGCCTCGTCATCGCAGGTCCTGCGCTGGCTCTGGCTTCCCGCAGTAGTCATGATTGACGTCGCTGCTGCTGCTGCTGCTCTGCACCTTCTGGTGGCCGACCTGCGCCGAGCCAGCGCGGCTGCCGCATCGCTGCTCCTGTTGGTCCTAGTGTGGCCGTTCTTGCAACTGTCCGACGCACTCTCAGTCATCATGACCGATGGGATGTCCTTCGGACTCGGGATGGGCGACCCACTGGTGTCTTGCATTATAGCGAGCCTGATATCCATCCTAGTCTGGGCGGTCGCAATCTACCTGCCAGACGCATGAAGACCAGCATTGATGACGAGTGACAGTCTCGGCGTGCCATGCCATCAGTCAGAGCGACCGGAGCAGCTCTTACCGTGCTGGGTCTGACTGGGGCTGCTACGACGTTGCTACTCGGGCTGCTCTGGGCGCCTTCGGTCGACCCCGAGGCCTGGAACGCCCCCGAAGCATATCGGATACTGTTCTGGCACGTCCCGTTCGCATGGTCGTCGTTTCTTGCATTCTGCGTCCTGTTCATTGGCTCGGTGGCATGGTACTCACGCCGCTCTGAGTTCGGCTGGAGACTCATCTGCACGGGCTCCGACCTCGGCCTGCTGTTTGGTCTTGGAGTGGTGATTTCCGGACCGATATGGGGCTCCGCTGAATGGGGAGTCCCATGGGACTGGGGTGATTTGAGACTGAACACATACGCCCTGCTCACCGCTGTAGCCCTGTTCCTTGTCCTCGCTCGCAACTCGCAGCCCGAGGGCCACGACACCCGGGATACCATCGCTTCAGTCGGCCTGTTCGGATTCGCACTGGTTCCAATCACCGCACTAGCGACCACTTGGTACCAGGAGCGCCACCCTGGAATCATAATCGTGGAGAGCGAGGAGGCCGGACTCGCTCCAGAGATCCTGATGGTCCTGCTGCTCGGCTTCGCATCGTTCTTCGTGCTGTTCGCCGGCTTCGCTCTACTGAGTGACACCCTGCATCAGATGGAGTCAAGACTGAGCCATCTGCAGCGCCGGCTAGACGAGGAGGCGGTACACTGACCGGGATGACTGAACTCGCTGTCGCGTATCTTGCCTTCATCGGCCTGATAGGCGTCTATGTCTACAGGCTGCTGAGCAGATTAGCCGATGTCGATAGCCGTCTAGCAGCCGCCGAAAGCGCCCTATCATCCAATGAAAACGAGTGATTTAGGGTATTTTTCCCTTCGGGAACCCTTGAAACGGAGCGGTCGAGCGGAGGTAGGGAGCACTATGTCGGCCGGAGCCTTCTGCATCGCTTGCGGAGCACCGCCTCCGCTGACTTCCGAGAGGATGTGCGAGGACTGCCTAAGGCAGCGCACCACATTGTCGAAGATTCCAGAGAGGATCCAGCAGTCGCGCTGCGCCAAGTGCGACTCGTTCGAGGTCAGGGGGCGATGGTCCGAGATGGATCCGGACGCCGTCGCCGACCTGCGGATTCGCGAGAACCTCATCGCCGAGGAGCGTGCCAAGCAGGTTGAGGTGGGCTTTTCTGTGCAGTACATCGACGACAGGACCAGTCGTATTCACGTTGAGGTCACTGGCAGCATCGAGGGTCATGGCTTCGAGGACCGGCATGAGGTGCTGCTGCAGACCAGCAACGCCGTCTGCCCTGCCTGTGCACGCAAGGCTGGCTCGTACTTCGAGGCCACCGTACAGCTCCGCTCTGCCGGCCGACGCTTGGACGACAGTGAGTTGAAGCAACTCAGGAAAACGCTCGACGACATGCTCGATAACATGGAGCCGGACTCCATGTTCTTTGTCACCAAGGAAGGTCCGGTGACCGGAGGATGGGACCTCCAGCTTGGCTCCAAGGCGATGGCCAAGAACTGGGGAAGGAGACTCGTGAGGAGCTTTGGAGGTACCATCAAGGAGACCTCGACAGTGGTTGGCTCGAACGACGGCATCGATGTGACTAGGCTAACTCTCAGTTACCGCAAACCGGCGTACGGGATCCACGATGTGATTCGATTCAGGAAGCAGTTGTGGCTGGTCGACGGTTGGCAGAAGGACGGCCCCAACCTGCGCAGTCTGGACAGGTTTGAGCGAACCGGAGTCTCTTGGAGGGACATGGAAAAGTCAACAGTCGTCTGCTCCACTGCGGAGCAGCACCTCGTGGAGGTGATGAACCGCGACAGTTCGGCCGCCGAGGTAATGGATCCTACCGACTACAGGATGGTGACAGTTGCACTGCCCTACGATGACGATGGCGACTCCTCACGCCTACGCATCGGCTTCATAGACGGAGCGTGGCTGGCGTTGCCCGGAGCAGCAGGAGAGTAGTAGAATGGCCGAGTCCGAAATGCCATCTCTGCTCACCGAGCTCGATACCGGAGACATGGCTGGATTCACCCGGCGATTCGTCGATGACCTCGAAACGGCTGTTGCCTCGGATGTAGGCATCGAGGCAGACAGCGATTGGAGCGGGGTTATCTGCCTCGGAATGGGTGGCTCGGGCGCCAGTGGTCGATTCCTCAAGTCGTTGGCTGATGCAGAAGGAGGCCTTCCTTTCGTGATATGGAGTGACTACGGGCTTCCCAGTTGGTGGGGTCCGGAATGGCTGGTCCTCGCGACTTCTTACTCAGGAGACACAGAGGAGACCCTTGACGGGGTTCGTGAGGCTCTAGAGTCTGGAGGGACCGTCATCGGAGTGTCTTCAGGCGGGCAACTGACTGAGATGCTCGAGGGTAGTGACGACTGCGCCATTCTCCCAGTCCCGGGCGGGCAGGCTCCTCGATCTGCCTTCGGCCACATCTTCGGCACCCAACTCGCAGCCTGCTGGGCTATGGGACTCCTGCCCTCGCTTAGTGAGACCGAGATGTCAGGCATGCTCAAGCGACTCAGAACCGTGTCTTCGGGGGCCGATCTAATCGGAGGCGACGGCATGTCCGAGACGATGGCAAGATCGATGCAAGGCAGAGAGATTGGAATCGTCTCTCCTGCCGAACTCGGCCCAGCTGGATACCGCTTCTCTTGTCAGATCAACGAGAACTCCGATGGCTTCGCCAATCCCTCTTCAGTACCCGAGATGAACCACAACGAAATCGTAGCATGGTCGTCCGAGGGGTCTTCACGTGCTCTAATAGCGCTCACCTCAGAGGGAATGCACCCGCGTACGCAAGCGCGCGTAGGGTGGATGCTGGACAATATCGAGAGTGAAGTGGTATGGCGAATCGAGTGCGAAGGGGAGAGCCTGCTGGAGCGCCTGCTCTATGCTGCCCATGTCACCGACTGGGTCTCAATTGCTCTAGCATTGGCCAATGGAGTCAATCCTTCTGAGATGGCCGCGATCGACTCGCTAAAGGCACATCTGGCCAGCATTCAGTAGAGTGGCCCTAGGACGAGCCTCGGATCGGGATAGTCAAGCAGTGCCTGCTCTCTGTCCTCTGGTGCGACAACTCCAGGGAGGTCGTGAGTTTTGGGCTCGACCAGAGAGAGCTGGAAGTGCAGGTGCGGCTCCCAGCCGCCGTTCTCGTGCTTGTCCCCCATCCAACAGATTACCTCGCCTGCATAGACCGGTTGACCGACTCCTTTACCGGCAATCGAAGCTGCATCGAGATGCCCGTAAAGAGCCCAGAGCGGAACGCCGTCGAGCAAGTGCTTGGTGATTACCACATTACCGTAATCGCCGTCGGCGGGATTGTAGCCGAAGTGTGAGATTTCTCCATCAGTGAAAGCCATGCACGGTGTGCCGACAGGCGCACCGATGTCGATTCCGACATGGAGGAAACGACTTCCTTCAAAGAGGTCGGTCGAATACATCCCGGGGCGCAGTTCATCGTATCGACCGATGTCATATTCGTATTTTGAGGGCGAGTCGTCTCCCGATGTGAAGTCTCGCACTTCGTACTCATTAGGAAGATGTACTACGGGGTGGTAATCGTGTGCCGACCAGTCAACCATGGATTCGCGAAGAAGGAGAACTAAATCACTCCTCTTCTTCCTCGTATTCCAAGAATAGTTCTGGTAGATTCTTCACATCCTCAGGCTCAGGAAGTGACGATTGCAGAGTATCTGAAACTTTGAGTTCCTCCAACTTCCTTCCTTGAGGGAGAATTCGAGATTCATAGGACCTCATTGCTTCGTTGTATGCCTTGCCGGCTTTGTCCAAGTGTGCACCAACCTTCTGAGTATGAGTAATCATGGTCACCGTTCTCTTGTACATCTCTCGGGTGACCTCGTAGATTTCAAAAGCGCCTTCAGCTAGGCTGTGCTGCTGCCAATAGAGAGCAATAGTTCGAAGCAGTGCGAACATCGTTACAGGGTTAGCAAGCAGAACACGCTTGGACAAAGCGTATTCCATCAAATCTGGGTCCACAGAGAAGGCGGCAGATGCCAATGCCTCGGATGGGATGAAGAGCACCACGTGATCGAAATCGCCCCCAATCTTGTCCTGATATGCCTTAGAACTCAAGTCCTTGATCCGACCCTTGAGGGCCTTTGCGTGCTTCTTCAATAAATCGTCCTGTTCTGGACCAGCGTCTAATTCTGCAGCTTCCAAGAAATGTTTCGCAGTTGCCTTCGAATCAATTGGAAGGACTGCCTCTCCTGGCAACCGCACTATGAAGTCAGGTCGACCCTCTTCGATTGACTCCTGTTCAAAGAAGTCTACATGCTCCGCTAAACCGGTCTTTTCAAACAGATTACGGAGTGTGACCTCACCCCAGTTTCCTCGCGCCTGCGAAGACGAAGTTAAGGCAGATGTGAGAGCAGTGGCACGAGTGCCTAGATTCTGTGTTTGCTCCTCAAGTAACTTGAGGTGTCGAACCACTCCTTGATAGGCACCTTCACGACTCTTCTCTAGATTGGTATGTAATTTGGCCATATCGTCCATTCGCTTCTCGAATGGCTTAATCAGTTGGTCATTAATCTCCTTGGCAGTGTCTGAAGCCATGGCTTTGCTCTGCGCCAGAATAAGCTCCTTCTCTTGAGCCAATGCCTCTTCGCGGGCCTCAATCTTGGCCTCGGCCCTCGTCACCCTTTCTGTCATCTTCTGGGATGCAATCAACCATCCGAACGCAACCCCGATTCCGATACCGACGATGGCTGTCGCCATGCTTACTATTTCAGCCATCGTAGACCCCCTGAGACTGACCCTATATCAAACTCGGCAATAGTGATGAGTATTGGCTCTGATAGTTCTGCCATGCCAATGAACTAGAATCCAGAGTACTTGAACAATACAGGGCCGATAATGGTATATTGAAAATATGAATATATTTTCTTAGGTGTTCGTAATCCCATGGCCATGAGGGTCCGAAGGCTGGCTATGCTTCTGTCCGGACTTGAGCCGCATCCCTCCAATTCAATCGAACTTGAGCAGTACACTA
>Ga0208765_1001617_pt1 | contig 13421 bp, 13 predicted proteins | sample ETNtaG_2_FD_185783 | JGI IMG/M metagenome (GOLD analysis project Ga0208765, IMG submission 185783) | Marine microbial and viral communities from oxygen minimum zone, Eastern Pacific Ocean - ETNP201406SV203 (SPAdes) (version 2) | ecosystem: Environmental > Aquatic > Marine > Oceanic ... | reverse complement strand
CCCAAAAAGCGAGGCAAGCACACTACCAAGGACCAACCATAGTAAAATATTCTTATACATATACTTTAATTTAACCTAAATTAGAAAGGTAAATATACCCTATTGATATCTTATATATAGGGTTTGATGGCATTTTTCAAGGTTTAATCAATATTTTTTATAACTATGACATAATGATTGTGACAATTTTAAAAACTGCCCCTCTTTCTAATGCTCTAGCGTTTTATAAATAAAGCATGAATATAAAGCCCGAAAGACTCCAAAAATCACTCTCAGAACAGTTAACTTCTATTTATTTTGCATTTGGCGCAGAAATACTTCTCGTTGAGCAATCTTTATCTCTAATTAAAGCTACTGCAAAAGAAAATGGCTTTAACGAGCGCTTCAGGTTTGATATTGATGGTAACTTCTCCTGGGATAGTATTTTCAGTCTAATTTCTAGCCCCTCTCTTTTTTCTGAAAAAAGAATCATTGAGTGTCGCCTAACAACCGGCAAGATTGGTGTTAAGGGCTCAAAAGCACTCACAGAGCTGGTTGAAAGTATACCAAAAGATATTTTGCTAATTATTTCCTCTGGAAAACTAGAGATGGCTCAGCAAAAAAGCAAATGGTTCAAAGCTTTAGATAAAAATGGAATCGTCATTCAACACTGGGAAGTTCAAAGCAATCAATTAGTTGGATGGATTACAGGAAACATGTCTCAACTTGGCCTTAAATCAAATATAGAAGTGGCAAACGCAATAGCCTACTGCACTGAAGGAAACCTTTTGGCAACAATGCAAGAAATTCAGAAACTAAAAATTGCATACCCAGATGGCAAAATAAATCTTCAAGAATACTTAAATCAGATTGACCAGCAATCTCATTATTCAGTTTTTGGAATGATTGACTCAGCACTTCAAGGGGACACAGATAAAGTCAACAAAATATTTAATTCTCTTGTCGATGACTCTACGCCTCCAGTTATTCTTATTGCATCGCTTTATCGAGAAATTAAAAATTTAGTGACAATGTCTATTGAACTCAAAACTAATCAGAGCATTGAAGCTATTCTAAATAATCATCGAGTTTGGCAAAAAAGAAAACCATTAATCTCCAATGTGCTCAAAAAGCATAACTACCAAAAGCTTCAAAAGCTTCTTTTAAAGCTGGGTCGTATTGACCGCTCTCTCAAAGGTATGGATAATCTTAACGTTTACGATGAACTGCAAAGCGTAGTTCTCTCTTTATCTGGGAAAAATAATGGACTCAATAGCTGAACTAATAAATAAAATCGGTCAAAAGGCCAAGTCGGCCTCTGAGTCTTTGAGAATTGCTGGAACTAAGCAAAAAAACAATTCTTTGATGAGTATTGCGCGTCTAATTGAGGAAAACAAACAACTAATTCTTGATGCCAATTCTTTGGACATAGAGTCGGCAAAAAATAATAACATTGATGATGCACTCTTAGATCGCTTAATGCTCAATGATGAGAGATTAGATGGCGTTATTGAGAGTCTTATTCAAGTTTCAAAGTTGGATGATCCAATTGGCAATACATCTGCATTTATAGAAAGACCTAGTGGAATCAAAATTGGGAAAATGATGGTTCCTCTCGGCGTTATAGGGATGATTTACGAGTCTCGTCCAAACGTCACAGTTGATGCTGCAGCACTCTGTATTAAATCTGGAAATGCCATCATTCTAAGAGGAGGCTCCGAAGCTATTAATTCAAATATGGCTTTTTACTCTTGTATCAAAAAAGGCCTTGATGAGGTTGGACTTAATCCAGATTCAGTTCAGCTGATTGAGATTACAGACCGAGAGGCAGTTTCAGAACTAGTAAGCGCAAGCGATTATGTGGATGCAATTATTCCAAGGGGAGGGAAGGGGCTCATAAGAAATGTCAGTAAAAACGCCAAGGTTCCAGTCATTAAGCATCTTGATGGTGTTTGTCATACCTATCTTGATAAAGAGGCAGACTCACAAAAAGGGATTGATATTGCATTTAATGGCAAAACCAGAAGATACGGCGTATGTAACGCTACTGAGACTCTACTGATTCACAAAGATTTTGACTCAAAAGCCTTATTAAAGCTTATAGATCTTTTCATTGACAAAGGAGTTGAGATCAGGGGCTGTGAAAAATCACAACAACTCTCAAGTGCTATTAAAAAAGCCACAGAGCATGACTGGGAAGAGGAGTATCTAGCGCCCATTCTTTCGATGAAGATTGTTGACTCAGTTGATGAGGCAATCTCTCACATCAATACCTATGGATCAGCACATACCGATGCCATTGTTACTGAAAATGATGAACATTCAAAAAAATTCTTGTCCGAAGTTGACTCATCTTCTGTTATCGTAAACGCTTCAACCGGTTTTGCTGATGGATTTGAGTATGGATTGGGTGCTGAAATTGGAATCAGTACAGGAAAATTTCATGTCAGAGGGCCAGTTGGACTTGAAGGATTAACATCACAAAAATACATCGTCATGGGTGACGGACAAATTAGGCCATAGAGAGCATTTACGATGACAATAGATGAAAAATTAGCAATTATTCAAAGAGGAGTCGATGAAATATTACCTCTTGATGAGCTTAAGAAAAAACTTCAAAAAAATAAGCCATTAAGAATCAAATTAGGAATGGATCCGACTGCTCCTGACCTTCATTTAGGCCATACAGTAGTGATTAACAAAATGAAGCAGCTTCAAGACCTTGGTCACGAAATAATTTTCTTGATAGGTGACTTTACTGGAATGATTGGCGACCCTACTGGGAAAAATGTAACTCGAAAGCCGCTCACAAAACAAAATATTCTTGAAAATGCCAAGACTTATTCAGATCAAGTCTTCAAAATATTGGATAAGGATAAAACCAAGATTGCCTTTAATTCTGAGTGGATGAACAAAATGAGCTCAACAGAAATGATTTCTCTTGCATCAAAGCATACTGTTGCCAGAATGCTTGAGCGTGATGACTTTTCAAAGCGCTATAAAGGTGGACAAGCAATCTCAATACATGAGTTCTTATATCCTTTAGTTCAGGGTTATGACTCAGTCGCGCTTAGAGCTGATATGGAGCTAGGTGGTTCAGATCAAAAATTTAATCTTTTGGTTGGAAGAGAACTTCAGAAGCAGGCAAATATGGAGCCGCAAGTAATCCTGACCATGCCTATATTAGAAGGCCTAGATGGTGTTCAAAAAATGAGCAAGTCTCTGGACAATTATATTGGCGTAGATGAAGACCCTGACAGCATGTTTGGCAAAATCATGTCAATTTCAGATGACCTCATGTGGCGTTATCTTGAACTTTTAAGCTTTGAGTCGCTTGAAACTATTGAATCATGGAAAAAAGAGGTTAAGAACGGCGAAAACCCAAGAAACATCAAGTTTCGCTTAGCGGAAGAGATTATTGCTCGCTATCATGACAAAAAACAAGCAAAAAAAGCGCAACAAAACTTTATTGATAGGTTTGCAAAAAACCAGATTCCAGAAGAAATGGATGAATTCACTTTTTCAAAAGGAATTAAGGTTGCCAATCTACTTAAAGACAGCAATCTTGTAAGCTCAACATCCGAGGCCTATCGAATGATTAAGCAAGGTGCAGTAAAAATGGATGGTGAAAAGGTTAATGATAAAGAATTGACCTTAAACGAGGGTACATCCGTCTATCAAGTTGGAAAGAGAAAATTTGCTAGAGTTACAATTAGCTAATTTGAACTAATCAAGCGTATAATATACTCATCTGGGGATGACATGGCTTCGACGAGGAGTTGGATTTCAAGGATGCATGTCGAGGATAAAGATGGCTCGTAAAAACGTTCTTTAAATAATAGTTGCAAACGAAGACAACTACGCTTTAGCAGCATAATGCTAACCGTTACTTAGGAGTTGTCTGTACTTTTAGGATAACGGTCGCTAACAGACTCGCCACTATTATTATTTTAGGATAATAGGGTTAAAACCTAATCTAAAATCGCTTTCTACATCCCTGTTGGTCGGGTGGTAAAAAGTTAACTCAATAGACCTATACTAAGCATGTAGATTTCTTGACTGAAGGTTTTCGGACGGGGGTTCAATTCCCCCCATCTCCACCAATCATCTTAATTACATTAAAATCAGCTCATTTACTTTGGATAATTAATATGAAAAGTAAGGCGTTGGAGTGGTTTGGGGTTATTACAGCAATAATGTATTCGATGATGGTAGCATTAAATATCGGTGTTGAGTTTGCAGGCTTTCTTTTACTTCTTATTTCAGCATTATCGATTGGCTATTGGGCATATCTTGGAAAGCACCAGGGAATTCTCTTTCTCCAGTTTTTCTATGCAACGGCTGGAATTATTGGTATGGTAAGGTGGTATTAAGCTTCTAACTATCGAAATACTCTGTATAAACCTCCTTGAGGCTTAGAGAATGATGATTCATCATTTAAAATTAAAATGGATCCATCTTCTGCTACAGCAACATCCCGAATTCGACCCAGTACTTCATCTATCAAAATGCTTTCACTCTCTGGCAGTCCATTTGCATTGATCGAAATTGAATATAATCTTCTAAATTTTAAGGAACCCACCAAAAGATCTCCTTGAAGCTCAGGAAACATCTTACTACTATCAGATTTCAAAGGATAGAAATCCATTCCAGATGGAGCAATAGATGGAACCCAGACCCATTCTGGATCATTAAAGCCTTCCATACTCTGATATTCGCTTACTTTATCATCTGTTCCATATTCAAAGCCATGGCTTACCAAAGGCCAACCATAGTTTTCACCAGCAATTAATAAATTAATTTCATCGCCTCCCTTTGGTCCATGCTCATGGGTCCAGATTTCTTTGGTTTCAGGATTAATTTTCATTCCCTGCGGATTTCGATGTCCAATTGTATAGTTTTCTGGAGCCCAACCCTCTAGTTTTGGATTATCAATTGGAATACTTCCATCTAAATTAATTCTTATAATTGAGCCTGCATGCGTCGAAGCATCCTGAGAATTAAAACGATTTCCACGTTCTCCAAGCGTTGCAAATAATTTACTATTACTTATTTCAATGCGACATCCAAAATGATAACTTGACCAACTTGGATTGTTTGATTCAAAAATTGTTTTTCGTTTTTCTAATTTATCATCGACAATAACTGCCCGATCTATTGCTAGCACAGTACCTTCAGAAGTGTCTTTGGAGTAGCAATAAAAAACTGTTCCATCGTTATAGATTATATCCAGAAGGCCACCTTGCATGGTTGAGGCCACTTTGGGTACATTATGAATTTCAGAAGAAGATCCATCTGAAATATTGATATGAAAAATGCGACCTCTTTTCTCTGTAACTAGAAGTTCTCTCTCATTAATAAAATCCATTCCCCATGGGTTTTTTAATGTCGGACCAATCTGCTCAATTTGCAAACTGTCTGCTTTGACTGAGATAGAGATAAGACTGAAAATACAAATGAAGATTACAAAAAAATTTGACATTTTATGCTTTACTTATTTACTTAAGAATTCATTTGAACACTCAATGATAATCTCTGACAAATGATTACAATCCTCTAGAGAAAATGTCAAAGGAAGCCTCAAATCAAATAAGTTAGAGAGAATCTCATCAGATTGATTTAATTGTTGCTGGCTGACATATTTCCAGCTCTTGTGATTACTTGTAAAGCCACTGGGATTATCATTACCAAACCATTTAAGCTCAACACCGAGTTGTTTATTTTTTTCAATAAATAACTCAGCTTCAGCTTCAGTGATTCCAGGAATTCTAAACTGAATAGAGCTGCCCACATATCTCTCTTCTTCAAATCTTACTGGAACCTCTATACCTTTAGCACCTTTTAGCTCTGACTCAACTAATTGATAGCGCTCATTCCAGCGATTAATGTTCTTCTCTAGGTTTGTTAACTGGGGCCTAAGGATTGCAGCTCTTAGATTATCCATACGTCCAGAATAGTTTGGCGTTTGAAGTCTGATATCAGAAAATGCTTCTGGTTTTGGCGCTGCACCATGCCTTTCATAAAACATGTAAGAGCCTGAATAAATAATTGCTCGGGCCATAAAATCCTCATCATCTGAAGTCAAAAAGCCTCCTTCTCCAGAATTCAAATGTTTATAGGTCTGTGTACTAAAACATCCAGCAAGTCCAAAATTACCGCTCTTTTGTTTTTTCCATTGAGCGCCCATAGTATGAGCGCAGTCCTCAATCAAGATTAAATTATTATCACTGACAATTTCCATCAAGCTATCCATATCGACAAGGTGACCTCGCATATGGGATATCAACAAAAAGCGAGCTCCACTCTCAGACGCTTTTTTGGAAAGATCATCTAAATCTAGAACAAGATCTTTTGTAATTTCGATGAATAGTGAAGTTCCTCCAGCATTAGAAATTGCACCTGGAACAGGTGCAAGAGTGAAAGCATTCGTCAATACACTCTCACCCAGCTTGAGTCCAGCAGCTTTTAATGCAACACTCATAGCATAGCCCCCTGAAGCACACGCTAGGCAGTATTTACTTTCCTGATAAGCTGCATACTCCTGCTCAAGAAGTGAAACCTCTGAAAGCTCATTTTCAACAGTATTGTATCTGTGGAGCCTTCCAGATTTAAGGACATCAATAGCCGCATCAATAGCCTCTTGACTAATGGGTTCTTGCTGAGTAAAAGGTCTTGTAAATGCTTTAATGGTCATTATTTCTTGTTAAATTTCAAACCGATATAAAGAAATAAAATAATATAGAAAATCTTTAACTAAAAGATATTATTTTCATGAAAAGTAAAGAAAGAGACTTTATAATTCAATTTATGAAAAACATGCCTCCAGTTGTCATTTTCGCAATTATCATTGCAGTAGCTATTCTACTTATTCAGTTTTTCGTTATAAATTAGCGATTACTGGTCCAGCAGTAAAATAAATTATAATAAAAGTTACATGCACTCCCAGAACATTGGTGAAGAAATTAACAAAAATTTCATAATATTTGGCTGAATTATAAGAAAAAATAATACGCATAAAGTAAGTATGATTATCAGAAACCTTGCTGAGGATATTGATTGCAAATCTTTCTTTTCATTTGGCTGACTAGATTTATTGTTTGATAAGTTTTGATTCATAGTATTCTTAAGTTTTATCTTTCAAAGAGAGAGTAAGTTCAAACTTTGCTACTATCTCAGAAGAAATTGAGGGAACAATAGCCTCAATATTTAATTTAAAGTTATGTCTCTCAGATGAATTCGCAACTTTTTCCACAAGATCTCTAACAGCCAGACCGTCATTACATATGAAATGAACATCGCCCTCTGGTCTTTTAAGAAAATCAGCCTTAAAGTCTTTAAAAATTAAGGCAATTTTTCGACCACTCTCTTGAATAGGATTCATGGCGAGAAATCCACCAGTTATATCAGCTCCAACAGCTAAAACTCCAAAATACATACTACCTAAATGATTCTTTGTTTTTCTTTTTAGCGGAATTTTGATCTCAATCTTTTCATCTGTATGCACTATGACTTTTGGTCGGCAATACCATATCATGGGCACCTTGGTTATGCCAAATAATTGAATCAGACGATTTGTCTTTATTGCCATTGAATCCATAGACTCTATTCAAATAATAAGTTATTATTGAATTTAAATTTTATATGGATAATTTACTTTTTTTTCAAAATCTCAACAAATGAAAATTCATATATATGATATAATATACTTCTCATTAAATTTTAGTAAATTTAATCACAGATTTTTTTTAATTATGTTCAAGGAGCAGGCATGATTCAATTTATAGTTCATGACGAAGACGATTCTGTCGGTGTTGTTACAGTTGAAGGACTGAAAGCAAACGACACACTAAAGGGATGGATAATGGATCAAGACGTCTTAATCGATATTAAGATTAATCAAGATATTCCTATTGGTCATAAACTTGCTATTAAGAACCTTGATAAAGATGACACTGTCATTAAGTATGGCGTAGATATTGGAAAAACAATTTCAAAGATTGCAGTTGGTGACCATCTACATGTTCATAACGTTAAAACAAAGAGGTGGTAATGATAAATTTAAATCAAAAAATCTACGGTTATAGGCGCGATAACAATAGAGTAGGAATTCGTAATTACGTAGTGATTCTGCCTGTTGATGATATTTCAAATGCTGCATGTGAAGCTGTTAGTAACAACATCAAAGGAACCATTGCCCTACCTCATCCATATGGAAGACTTCAGTTTGGTGAAGACCTAGACCTTCATTTTAGAACAATGATTGGTACTGGTGCAAATCCAAATGTTGCTGCTGTAGTAGTTATAGGTATTGAGCCAGACTGGACCCAGAAAATTGTTGATGGAATCGCGGCAACTGGAAAACCTGTTCAAGGCTTCTCTATTGAAAAGAAAGGAGACATTCAAACAATTGCTGATGCCTCTAAAGCGGCTTATGATATGGTTCATTACGCATCAGGCCTGCAAAGAGAGGAATGTGATATCGGTGAGATATGGGTATCAACTAAGTGTGGTGAGTCAGATACTACTTCTGGTTTCGGCTCAAATCCGACAGTTGGAAATGCATTTGATAAACTTTATGAAAAAGAGAGTACTTTACTATTCGGTGAGACATCGGAGGTTACAGGAGGAGAACATCTAATTAAAGAGAGATGTGCAAATGACGCTGTTGCAGATCAATTCATGTTCATGTTTAACCGCTACCAGGATATGATTGAGCGCTTTAAAACCGATGACCTGTCTGAATCTCAACCTACTAAAGGAAACATTGAAGGTGGTTTAACCACCATTGAAGAAAAGGCCCTTGGAAACATTACAAAGATTGGTAAGAAGTGTGTTGTTGACGGTGTTCTAGATAAAGCTGAAATGCCAACAAGTAAAGGTCTTTGGTTTATGGACTCATCCTCTGCCGCTGCTGAAATGGTGACACTTTGTGCTGCATCTGGATATGTAGCCCACTTTTTCCCTACTGGACAGGGCAACATTATTGGTAATCCTATTTTGCCTGTCATTAAGATTTGTGCAAACCCAAGAACACTAAGAACGATGTCTGAACATGTCGATGTTGATGTAACTGGATTATTGAATCGTGATATTAATCTAGATGAAGCTGGCGATATGTTACTAGAGTCATTAATTCACACCTCAAATGGTAGAATGACTGCTGCTGAGATATTGGGCCATCAAGAGTTTGTATTAACGCGCCTATATGAGAGCGCATAAACAAATTACTAAACAAAAACTAATATGAAATACTTAAAAAAAGCCGATAAAACGGCAGAATCAAATGTGCTAGAAGCACAAAAAGTAGTCCATGATATGCTATCAAATATAGTCAAAGACGGAGAGCAAGCCGTAAGAGATTATGCTGAAAAGCTAGATGGATGGACTGGAGAGATTCTTTTATCTGCATCTGAAATTGACGAAATCACAGCTGATGTTCCTCAAGATGTTAAGAATGATATTGATTTTGCATGTCAGCAGGTTTATACGTTTGCAAAAGCTCAGCGTGACTCTATTGAAGAATTTCATACCAAAAATAATGGTGTTGAAGCGGGACAAAGATTACTTCCTGTTAATGTAGCTGGCTGTTATGTCCCAACTGGCAGATATGCTCATATTGCTTCAGCATATATGAGTATTGCCACTGCTAAAGCTGCTGGAGTGCCTTGTATAATTGCATGCTCCACGCCTTACAAAGGAAAGAGTATCCACCCTTATGTTTTATATGCAATGAAGACTGCTGGTGCAGATCATGTAATGACTCTTGGAGGAGTTCAGGCGATTGCGAGTATGGCTTATGGATTATTCACAGGAAAGAAGGCTGATATCATTGTTGGTCCAGGAAATAAATTTGTTGCTGAGGCTAAAAGAACTCTTTTTGGAGAAGTTGGCATTGATGTATTTGCAGGACCATCTGAAGTAGCAGTCATTGCAGATGAAAACGCTGACCCAGATGTCGTTGCAATTGACTTAGTTGGACAGATGGAGCATGGACATGAATCTCCAGGTTGGCTTTTCACAACTTCACAAGAAATAGCCGAAAAAGTTATGGATCTCATTCCAGAATACATAGAAAAACTTCCACCAACTGCACAAGATGCTGCTCACTGCGCGTGGAGAGATTATGGAGAGGTCATTGTGTGTAATTCTCGTGAAGAAGTGGTTAAAATTTCTGATGAGTATGCAGCAGAGCATCTAGAAGTTCAGTGTAGCGATCTTGATTGGTGGCTCGAAAACTTAACCTGCTATGGTTCATTATTTTTAGGTGAAGAAACGACAGTTACTTTTGGCGATAAAGCCTCAGGACCTAACCATATTCTTCCAACAAAAGCTGCTGGTCGTTATTCTGGTGGTCTCTCTGCACATAAGTTCCTTAAAGTTTTAACTTGGCAACGTATGGATCGTGAATCGACTCGTCAAGTTGCTCAAGCGTCTTCGAGAATTTCAAGATTGGAGGGTATGGAGGGTCATGCAAGAGCTTCTGATGTAAGGCTTAGCAAATACTTTCCTGATGAATCTTTTGATTTAGGTGCGCCGGTATTAGAGTAATCGTATGAACTTATCAGACTTTTCTCTTGAGAATAAAGTTGCTCTGATAACTGGTGGTACTAGCGGAATAGGAAAAATGATGGCGCTTGCACTTGCTAAAGCAGGTGCATTTGTCTGGATTGCTAGTAGTCGTGATAATGCAGATGAAGTCCTTCAAGAAATAAAAGAGCAAGGCTCCAAAGCAAAATTTGTTCAAGTTGATGTCACTTCAAGTAATGCGCTTGAGAAAATGGTGGCTGGAATTCATAAAGACTCTAAAAGAATAGATATCTTAGTTAATTCTGCGGGTATTAATCTAAGAAATTCAGCTGCAGAGCTTACGCTAGATGATTGGCAAAAAACAATCGATATCAATCTAACGGCGCCCTTTTATTTAAGCCAGCTTGTTGCCGAATCAATGAAGAAAAATAACTGGGGTCGAATTATCAATATTGCCTCACTTCAGTCTCTAAGAGCTTTTGATAATAGTATTCCTTATGGAGCAAGCAAAGGTGGCATTATGCAACTCACTCGTGCACTAGCTCAGGCTTATTCTAAAGATGGTATCCTTGTCAATGCAATTGCTCCAGGTTTTTTTAGAACAAATTTAACTGAATCTTTGTTTCAAGATTCTGATAAATTAAAAACTTTAGCCAATAAAACAATGATGGGTCGAAATGGTGAAGAAAAAGATATGTTTGGGATTAGCGTCTTCCTGTGTAGTGATGCAAACTCTTATGTAACGGGTCAAACTATATTTTTAGACGGAGGATTTTCAGCAGCATGATTGATAAAATGGAAGCAGTGGTTTATACCGCCCCAAATGAAATGACTTTTTTTAGTGAATATCAGTCTACCCAGATTGATCGAGATGATGACGTCTTATTAAGAATTGAATCAGTAGGAATTTGTGGCTCTGATATGCATGCCTTTCATGGAAAAGACCCACGAAGAAATCCTGGACTTATTCTTGGTCATGAGTTTTGCGGAGAAATTGTTGAGGGTTCTAATAAAGGCCAAAAAGTAACTGGTAATCCGCTCATTACATGCGGAAAATGTGAATACTGCCTCCAAGGCAGAGATAATTTATGTAGCGATAGAGACATGATCGGTATGAGTCGACTAGGTGCTTTTGCTCAATTCATGACCATCCCAAATCAATGCCTTGTTCATGCACCCAACTCTATGAATTCAAATCATGTTGCAATGACAGAACCTGCAGCAACCGTTGTTCACGCTGTTAACCTTGCTATAGAGAATTCATTTAAACCAATCAACGAATGCAATGTATTGGTTATTGGAGCAGGGGCAATAGGCTTACTTGCAGCCCTCCTCCTTAAGTCATATAGTGTAAAGATGACTGTTTTAGAGACAAATAAAGCTCGCCATCAATGCGTTAAAGAACATGTGGGTGTCAACCCAGTAAACCCTATCAATCAATCTGTAAGTGAAGATAGCTATGATGTCGTGATTGATTGCGTAGGAAGTGAAAAAACTAATGCACTATCTATTACTTCAGTCAGAGCAGGAGGTACCGTTGTTAATGTAGGTCTTCTCAGCTGGAGTAGTAACATTGATATTCGTAAAATTACCCTCCAAGAAATAAAATTAATCGGATGCTATACATACAGCATGGAAGACTTTAGATCTGCTCTTAGGTCAATAGAAAATGGGGATTTTGGAGACCTTTCATGGATTGAGGAGATGCCATTATCAGAAACTAATCTGGCTTTTCAGAGTTTACACAATGGTACAATGGCCTCAGCTAAAGTTATCTTAAAACCTTCCTTTTAATTTAATCTAATATTTAAAAAATGAGTATTACTGATCAGAAATTTGATATTGATAGAGAAAGCAAAACCCCGCTTTGGCTTCAAATTAGAAATGAGCTTTATAATTGCCTTTATCGGGATGAGCTCAGACCTGGGCAACTCATTCCTAATGAAAAAACCCTTGTTCAGCTTTTTGATGTCTCAATAGGAACAATTAGAAAAGCAGTAGGAGTTCTTGAAAAAGAGGGCTTTCTTATCCGAAAGCAAGGCCTAGGAACGTTTGTATTTCAACATGACAAAAGTAGCTTTCTTTTTGAGTATTTTCATTTTGCGCTGAATGGAAGTAACGTAAAACAAAGCCCAAATGTTGAGTTTATTTCTTTTGATACAAAAAAAGCAACTAAGTCGGAAGCTAACGAATTTGGTATTTCTGCTGGTAGTCCAGTTTTTCAGATTTACAACAAGCTAGGTCTTAATAAAAAGTTCTATATTATTGATAAAATTGTAATTCCTCAAAGTAAATTTCCAGGGCTTACTGAGGAGATTTTTAAAGGTCGTGGAAATACAGTTTATAACCTTTATCAAAATAAATTTAACATTTTTATTACCAATTGCTCTGAAAAATTAAAGGCAATCTCGGCTGATGAAAAAATATCTAAGCTTTTAAATATTCCTTTGAATGATCCAATCCTTAAAGTCGATCGAGTGGGTCAAACATATAATAATGAGACTATCGAACTGAGAACCTCATATGTTCATACCAGTGATATTGACTATATCCAATCTCAAAACAGCACCTTTGGAGAAGCGATTTAGCTTGCCCAATAGCTATATAGATAATCACTCTCAAAATAAAGTTATAAAGCTACTTTCATTTATCCATATAAATAGGTTGGCAGCCATAATACAATTTGAGGGAATATAATGATCAGCGCTAGCCCAATGACTTGAATCACCATAAACTGCATCATTCCTTTATAGATGTCTGATAAATCCCATTCAGGAACAACCCCTTTGAGAAAGTAGGCCGAGAGTGCAACAGGTGGCGATAACCACGCTGTCTGAAGATTAACAGCAACAAGAATTCCAAACCAAGTCAGGTTGAATCCTAATTGCTCAATTAGTGGCAATACAATTGGAATT
>Ga0208765_1001614_pt1 | contig 13430 bp, 12 predicted proteins | sample ETNtaG_2_FD_185783 | JGI IMG/M metagenome (GOLD analysis project Ga0208765, IMG submission 185783) | Marine microbial and viral communities from oxygen minimum zone, Eastern Pacific Ocean - ETNP201406SV203 (SPAdes) (version 2) | ecosystem: Environmental > Aquatic > Marine > Oceanic ... | reverse complement strand
GGGTTTATTCAAATCCCACATTTCGGTCAATCCTGCAAAACCTCCGGCTCCATAGTCATTTTCCCACCAATCATCTAAGGACATATCTCCCTGATTCAGGGACTTGAGGTCCCAACCGGCAGAAAATATTTTATCACCTGAGGCTGTCAGGATTCCCACCCAAAGTTCTGGATCATCACGCAACAAAACAAAAGCTTCACCCAATTTCCGGCTAGTAGCAAGATCAATTGCATTTACTTTTGGCCTGTTCAGGAGTATTTCAAGAACCCTCCCTTTCTTAACAATTTTCACTTCTTCCATATAATATTTCCTTTCAATTAAGAAATTTTTTAATCTTTTTTAATTACCTGTTTTATTTGTTATTAAAAAAATCAGACTTTCCGTTTACAACACGCATCAAGACATCAACCGCACATACTTTCCCCTTATAAATAAATAGCGGGTTTATTTCAATTTCTTTGATACCGAATGTGGGGTTCTGTACTCCATCTGCAAGATCAATAAGTGCCATGACAAGTTTTTCTGTGTCAATCATTTCACCACCTCGGAATCCGTCAAAAAGTTTCGAAATTTTCAAACTCTTTAGCGCATTTTCCAGCTCATTATGATTCGTCGGCAGTAGAATCGTAACTGCGTCGGTAAGAAGTTCTGTCAGAACTCCACCCGCAGCCAGTGTCATGGCCATTCCGAACTGCGAATCAGTTCTAACATTAACCAACAATTCTGCAGTGGGCTTCTCAAGCATTTTTTCGACAAGAAATTTATCTGAGACTGCCGTCGGATCAAAATTTTCGACATCCTTTTTCATGCGGTCAACAGCCTTTTCTACCTCTTCGCAACTTAAAATATTCAAAGCAATAGCACCGGCATCGGTCTTATGAACTAGATTTTTTCCGATCATTTTTACAACAACCGGAAAGCCTATTTTCTCTGCTAATTCAGGAACTTCAGCAATGTCGGCAATGTACCCCTCCGGCACGCTCAATCCGATTTCCTGCAAGTGTTTTTTCCCCTCCCATTCATCTATAATGGTTGAAACAATTCCTGTGGCTGGCATTCCGGACAAAGGTTTAATTCTCAATTTTTCAATACCATTCTTCCGTATTGCTTCACGGCGACCGAAGTACCAAGCAGAGGTGGAAATGGCTTCAAGTGCTTCGTTTATACCCTGCATTGGAGCAATGCCGTTTTCGACTAACATTTCCCGTGTAGATTGATCCATGTTTTCCGGAAGTGTACTGCAAATTGCAGAAGATATCCGGACTTTCGAGCTTGCTTCAATAAAAGATTTCGCATCGTTCAAATAATATGGTTTACTTTCTTCAAGCTCAGGAGGCGGATAGTCCTGGACAAAAATAGCGGCATCATAGGGATCAGTTAACATAGTCTCGAATACTGGCAGGACACGATCAGGAATGCCCCAAATTGGAGTTGTGTAATCTAGGGGGTTTGACACGGTAGCAGTGTAGTGAAGCAAGCGAGAGAGTCGTTTCGTGGTTTTTTTTGAGGGTCGTGTGAATTCCAGACCGATTTTTTCCGCATGATCGGCGAGTAATGTTGCACCTCCACCAGAGCAAGTTAGACCCACTAACCTTCTGCCCTTTGGTATACCGGCAACGCAAAGAAATTTTAAAGTTTCGAGCAGTTGTACTGGATTTGAAACACGTATAATACCCAAGCGTTCAAAGAGTGCCTGAAAAAGGTCGTCGCTACCTGATAAAGATGCCGTATGGCTGACCGTCAATTCCGAACCAATCTTCGAGGAACCTGTTTTCAGAGCAACGATCGGAACTCCAGCTTCCAGTGCCTTAAGAGCAACTTCACTGAATATAGAAATGTCCTTTATCCCTTCAATGTGCAGGCCGATGGCTTTGACTTCTGGTTTAGTACAAAGAACATCAATGAAGTCTTCCAGCCTCAGTACTGATTGATTCCCGACAGAAATCATATAGGCAAAGGGCAATGATCGTTGGCTCATTGTAAGGTCGGAAGAAAGCATCCCACTCTGAGTTATGATTGCCGCACCATAACCTGGACTGGTACCACCGTGTGGGAACGGCCAGAGGGCGACTTTGTCAATATAATTGATGATTCCGTAACAATTCGGACCAACTAGAGCAAGGTCTCCGGAAGCTGAAACAAGTGCTTCCTCCAACTCAGTGCCTTCTGCACCGATTTCGCTAAAACCTGCTGTGTAGCAGACAACACCACTTACGCCCATTTCGGCAAGCCGTTTCACTGTGGAGATTGCCGCCTCTCTTGGAATCGCAAGATATACCGCATCCGGTGCTTCCGGCAGGTCATCGACACTGGCGAAACATTTGAATCCACCAATCATTTCTCTTTTCGGATTCACCGGCCAAATTTGACCAGTAAAACCGATTCTAGCACATTCTTTGGTCACCGCTTCTGCATCGCGGCCACCGATGATTGCCAGATGACGTGGTTTTAATAGTTTTTCAAGATTTTGGTACTGTGCCTGGTTCATGCTCCAAGCGGCCTGAGGATCGCACGTGAAATGATGTGACGCTGGATTTCGGAGGTTCCGTCCCAGATACGTTCGAGGCGGGAATCTCGCCAAAGACGCTGAATCGGCATTTCCTCCATTAAGCCCATGCCTCCATATATTTGTACTGAATGGTCTGCTGCACGGTTCAACATTTCTGAACAAAAGAGTTTTACCATAGCCGCATCGGAATCGGTCAATTTGCCTTGATCTCCCTTTGCAACAGCATCCATCACAAGGAGATCTGCAGCTTTTAACTCAACCGCAATGTCAGCAAGTTTGAAACCTGTTGCCTGAAATTTACCAATAGGTTGACCAAATTGTTTTCGAGTTGAGGCCCACTCGGCGGCTAAATTAAAAAGACGTTCAGCTTTGCCGCAACAACTCGCACCGACCCAGATGCGATTCATTGATAACCATTTCCCGGAAAGTTCCAGTCCACGTCCTTCTTCGCCTAGAATCTGATCAGGACCTATCTTGACATCCGAAAAACTAAGTTGGAAAGTCAGATATCCACGATAACTCACGGAACGGGTTCCCTCGGAAATATCGAAGCCCTCAGAGCCGACATCGACAAGGAAAGCTGTAATACGTTTGCGAGGACCGCGTTCGGTTTTGTCCATTCCAGTTACCGCAAAGACGATGGCGAAGTCCGGCATCACGGGACCGGATATGAAGTGTTTTGAGCCATTAAGAATCCAGTCATCACCGTCACGACGGGCGTTGGTCTTCATGGACATGATGTCGGAGCCCGCCTCCGGCTCAGTAAGAGCAAAGAGTTCTCGTTTTTCTGCCCTAGCACAAGGTATCAAATACTTCTCAACCTGATCTCCCTCACAAGCCATTAGAATTTCAGCAGGACGTGCAATCCATGAATGAAGCGCATGGCTGGTTTTTCCAAATTCCCGTTCAATCAGCACCAAACTCTGATAGTCGAGCCCACCTCCGCCAACAGATTCCGGCAGATTTGCGGCAAACAAACCTACCTCGATTGCACGTTTCTCAATCTGGCGACCAAGTTCTAACGGTACTCGTCCAAGACGATCAACCTCCTCTTCGTGGGGATAAATTTCCTGCTCTAAAAATGCTTGTACTGTCTCCAACAACATCCGTTGTTCGTGGCTAAGCTCTATATCCATTTGCGTCTAATATTTAATATATGTTTAACTATTCTCTTCCTGCACTAAACTTCCCTGCATCCGAACATGTTTAGTCATGATGGTGTAAATTGTCAGCGCGCTGATAGTGACAAGAACCAAAACGACGGCGGAAGCGGCCACGGTTGGATCAGTATTTTCACGTATGCCGTCCCACATTCTTCGTGGAAGAGTCATAATACGGAACTTGGCAATAAACAAAGCTACAACAATTTCATCCCACGAAAGTATAAAGGCGAAAATTGCGCCGGCCCAAATTCCCGGTTTAATTGACGGCAGAACTACCCGCCGCAACGTTGTACCAATCGATGCACCAAGATTGCACGAAGCCTGTTCGAGTCTTAGATCGAAATTTGCGAGCGAGGCTGAAACTGTGATCAATACAATCGGTGCTGCTAGTATCGCATGGGCAATGATCATTCCTGAGTAACTGTCAAGCAGTCCTAGTTTTACCCAAATTCGATAGAAGGCCATTGCGGAAATGATAGGCGGAATGATCAAGGGCAGCAACAGAATTCCCCGGATAACTTCCGATACCCTAGATGAAATTCGCCACAAGCCGATGGCGCAGAGCGTCCCAAGTACCGTAGCAATTAATGATGAAAAAATAGCTATAATAGCACTCTGTCCAATGCTCGACATCCATTCCGCACTACTAAACAGATTGGTGTAGTGTCGCATGGAAATCTCTCCTGTCGGCATGGAAAGATAACGCTTTGGTGTCAGTGAGACTGGTACGGCAATCAGCGTCGGCAGGACGAGGAAAGCAAGTCCGGCCCATGTAAAACCACGAAGAAAATTCCAACCTAAACTGTTTCTTTTTTTCATGGTCTAGCCCCGAATATTTCACCAATTTTCATAAATCTTGACATGATGTATAAAAGCGCAAAAACTCCCGAAAGTAAAAGCGTTGCTAACATTGCCGCCAACCCCCACTGCACTGTGATGAGAATCTGCACACTCACATATTCCGCAACCATGAGAACCCGTCCTCCGCCCAGCAAGGCTGGGGTAACATAAAATCCCAAGCTGATAATGAATACGAGCAGTGATGATGCGATTACTCCAGGTTTTGTCAATGGCAGGTAAATTTTCAAAAATGTTTGCAAGGAGCCAGCACCAAGACTGCGCGACGCATCCATAATCCGATGATCAATTCCTTGCATATTGGCGAGTAGAGGGAGAACCGCATACGGAACCATGTAGTGGATCATGCCGATCAAAACGCCGAATTCATTGCGTATCATGTTAATCGGTTCTTCCGACAGACCACTGCTTACCAATGCAGCGTTGAGGAGGCCGTTTCTGCCAAGCAGTGTCAGCCAAGAAAAAGCCCTGACCAAGACCGAAACCCAGAAGGAAATCAGTACGAGTGTCAGCATCCAGTTTTGCTCTCGTCCTACCAGATGAACCATGGAATAGGCAATCAGATAGCCTATCACCACGCTGCACAGTGTCGTGATGAGGCACACTCGTATTGTGGTCCAGAGAATCTTGACTAACGATGACTTTGTGAAAAGTAGCTTGTAATTTTGTATGCCTAGTTCCGGTTCAGAAACTCCAAGCCAAAGAATATTGATTACCGGCAAAGCATAGAGAACAATGATCAGCCCAAACAAGGGCACCACGAGCATCCAGTAAGCGTTTACGGATTTACTGGTTTTCCAAGTAAATATTTTCGGGCCGATCGTCCCACTCTTGTTCGTCGTTAGCCAATTGCTTCGAGATACTTATTGAGGGCAGGTCCAATATTTTCCGCCCACCAAATAGGATCGTTAAGGAGAACTCGAGAAAGATTCTCTTCCGAAGTCACTGCGAAACGTTTAAGGTCATCTGGGATCATTCCGAAGGCTTCGGGGTTAGATGGAGTCATTCCATGACATCGAAGAATTTCGATTTGTCTTTCAGCTACTTGGCACGAGGCAATAAATTTCATTACGTTTGCACGTCCAGCCGGATTTCCCTTAGGAACGAGATAAGCTCCGGGCATTGCAATCGCCTCATTCATGTTGAGTCGATAGCGTCCGTTGGTATCAGCCTCTACTGCCTTTGCACGGTTGAGCCAGACCATGCCCATAGAAACTTCACCATTCACAATCATTTGTTGTGCTTCAGAACCCGATCCCCAGAAGATGGTATCGGATTTGATAGACTTGATCTTGTTGATCGCACGGTCAAGGTCCATTGGATAGACCTTGTCTTTTGACACGCCATCGGCCATCAGGGCACCTTCGAGCGCGCCATTCGCCCATTTATACAAGGATCGCTTGCCTGGATACTTCTTGGTATTGAAAAAATCCGCCCAAGTGCTCGGTGGGTTGCTTTTGAATTTTTTTGTATCGTACATGAACGCATAACCATAAAAGATGATCGAGACTCCGTAATCCCAAGCGAAGCCCTTGAGTACCTTTTTCTTGTCAACGACGGAATAGTCAATTTTCTCCAAATGACCTGACTTGCCTAGTGCAATTGCATCGAAGGCATCTGCATCTGCGACATCTGCGGTAACATTTCCGGAATTCACCATTTCCTTGATTTTTCCTTGCATCGGTCCTGTGGTGTCGTATTTGACTGGAAGACCGGATTCTTTAGTGAAATCGGCACCAAAAGCACTAGTATGGCATTTGACGGCATCACCGCCCCAATTCCACAACACAATTTCGTTTGCAGCTGCTTCAGCATCGCCGGCGATCACGGATGATGTAGCAACTCCAGCCAAGGCACAAAGGTACAGGAAGTCGCGCCTACCCATCTTACCGCTCTTGAAGTCCTTCGCTCCTGTATATGCCAGGTCTTTAAAAAACATCTTGTCTTGCATATGTCATCTCCTTTTTTAGGATTGTTAAAGAATTGGTTCTGTAGCAAACAGTTCACTGAACCGTTTACAATCTACATAAACAACTCACTGAAGGAGTGCTATTTGAACAGGATCAGCCAAGTTGTTTTACGGGGTGTACTTTATCTCTCATTATTTTATAAGTCAATAAATAAAACTGATTTATTTTTAAGGGACTCGTAAAATCCAACTTTAGCCGTTACTCCATTCACTACTTATTGATATCATTAATAGTTAATTTGCCAATTTTGAATTTTTACGAGGTCATCTTATGTGGGAATAAGATTCCCAAATGATTTATTTTCCTTAAATTTAGATTCAATATCTTTTACTGTAATAGCTGCATCCGGTGACCATGTGAGTGATATTTCTTGCCCTTCCTCAAGTTTTTCTTTGTTATTCCACGCTTGTACTTCTACTATGAATTCACCAACTGAATCTGTTTCTACATTTACTGATATTTTAGAACCAAAATATGTAACATCAATAATTCGTCCAACTAAAATATTAATTTCATTAGATCCAACTTTACTGGGAACGATTTTTATTTTCTCTGGTCGGAGTGCTAAAATGATTTCATCATTATTAGAAAAATTTTCGTTTAAAACTAATTGTTGGAAATATTTTCCTGCGATGGCATAAACGACTTCATTTCCATTCACTTGATTAACAACTCCCCTCAGAATATTACTCTTTCCAATGAATCTTGAAGCAAATACCGTGGAAGGCCTTTCATATAGTTCTTGTGGCGATCCAACCTGAATAACCCGACCATGGTTCAGAATTACCACACGATCAGACATTGAAAGCGCCTCCTCCTGATCGTGTGTTACATAAACAAATGTTTTTCCAACTTTGCGGTGCAGATGTTTCAACTGAGTCTGGACATCGGAACGCAGTTTCTTATCAAGAGCACCCAGGGGTTCGTCAAGCAAAAGCACAAGCGGATCAAAAATTAAAGCCCTTGCCAAAGCGACACGTTGCTGCTGGCCACCTGAAAGCTGGCGAGGTAAGCGATCACCAAAAGTGGCAAGTTGAACGAGTTCCAGCATTTCCTCTACCCGCGTGAGAATTTTTTCACGCCCTACCTTACGCACTTCTAAAGGATAGGCGATATTTTGTCTCACCGTCATGTGAGGGAATAATGCATAACCTTGAAAAACCATTCCAAAATTGCGTTTTTCTGGCCTTAGCGACATGATTGACAAACCATCAAACTGAATATCTCCGGTTGTTGCTTCCAAAAATCCGGCTATTATCATGAGCAAGGTGGTTTTGCCGGATCCAGAAGGCCCCAAGATTGTCAGAAATTCTCCTCGCCTAATGTGGAGGTTCACATCCTCAACTGCGATGAACTCACCAAAGTTCTTACTCAATCTCTCAAGTCTTAGTCCATTGTCGTCTGTGGCTCCGATTGAAGATGGATTTTTCATGTCAATCAAGTTATTGGGGATTAATCATCCAAGTAACTCAGGGATTCCGCAACCCTAGTTTTTTTCGAGCCTCAGCTGGAGTGACTGCCCTCGCCCCCATCCGATCGATAATTCCAATCACTTTTTCAACAAGCTGTGCATTAGTTGCATGCACACCACGCTCAAGATAGATGTTGTCCTCAAGACCGACACGCACATTTCCGCCCATTGCGACTGCTGCAGCCGCGATTGGCATCTGCATGCGTGAAATTCCGAATCCTCCCCAAACCACTCCTCCAGGAAGTTCATCCTTCATAACCTTCAACATGTCCACGCTATGATCTGCTCCCCAAGGAATTCCGAGACAAATTTGAAACATCGGCGGTTCGTCGATGAGACCTTCGGCAATCATTTGTTTGGCGAAACGGAGATGCCCGAGCTCAAAGACTTCTAATTCAGGCTTGACGCCCCACTCTTTCGTTAGTTCTGCCATCTTTCTGAGATAAGGTGGTGTAGCAATGTATATTTCATTTCCGTCACCAAAATTCAAAGTGCCACAATCAAGACTGCATATTTCCGGAAGCAATTCCTTGACATGGGCAAGACGCTCAAGCGGCCCGATCATATCAGTTCCTGGACCAGGCATCGACGGATCTTCCTCGCTCGGAGTCCAATCACCTCCCATCCCGGAGGTAAGATTGATAACGACATCAGTATCGCTGGAGCGGATCCGGTCTACCGCTTCCTTGAACAACTCCGGATCACGTGATCCTTTTCCGGTTTCCGGGTCTCGAACATGAATGTGCGCGATAGCCGCACCGGCTTTGGCCGCTTCAATTGCAGCATTCGCTACCTCTTCAGGTGTTACAGGTATATGGGGACTCTTCCCGACAGTGTCACCTGCACCTGTGACCGCACATGAAACGATTACTTCATAATTCATAATTCAACCTATTAATCAAAAGTTTTTTAAACAAATAATTTTTTTCAGTCAGTATTATCTAATTCAGCAAATACTTTTTGGGCGATACGGAAACACTCCACTCCGGTGGGCATTCCACAGTACACTGAGATTTGGAGCAAAATTGCCTTCAATTCTTCACGTGTGATACCGTTAGTTATTGCACCCCGGAAGTGAATTTCCCACTCGTGCATGCGGTTGAGAGCTGCAATCATACCGAGGTTGAGTAAGCTTCGCTGTTGTCGGTTTAATGTTTCGTTCCCCCAACAAGAACCCCAACAGAACTCGGTGAGTTGTTCCTGAAATTCACGGTTAAAGTCGTCAGCGTTTTTCAGTGCTTTTTCTACATATTCTGCTCCGAGTACAGATTTTCGAGCAGCTAGTCCGCGTTCAAAACGTTCTTTGTCCATATTTAATTCTTGGTTTGAGTTTGTTAATTTATATCTTAAACGATTTTTTCTAACTAATTGTTGAGGAAACATCCAGCAGGTGGATCAAATCACTATCACCAAAGGATTGTTCACGTGAAAGTCCGAGAATGCGTTCGTACCACACTTCGGCATTGGGAACCCCTCCATAACGAAAAAGCATCTCTGCTTTTTCAAGCATTTCTTTGGGAGAAAGTCGTGCTTCAGGATCACCTTTGGCGTTTTTTCTGCGAACGCTAAGTTCTTTTCCGTTTGTTAATTTAACCTTAACTTCAGCACCCCAGGCATCCGGATAATCTTTTTCAAATTCTTCGTTACATTTCAAACTGAACTTCTTTGCCAATCCGGAAGCTTGTTGACGTGCTTCCGAATCAAAAGAATCAAATCCAATTTGACCGTAAAGTATAGCGATAGAGACACAGTGCTGTAAAGAAAACTTTGCTTCATACACAGTTTTTGGATTTGGATTGTCACACACATCAATTGCTGCCTGAGTAACTCCAAGTTCTATGGAGTCCGGGACCCCCCCATCAAGTTGACTTGAAAGCTCCAGTGCAGCATCTATTGCAGGATGGGTGTGTCGGCAGCTGGGCCATGGTTTTATCGAAGTTTGATGAATCTGCCATTGACTATCCGGATTAGCTAAAAGTTCTTCCGGAATCGCGTCCGGACAGCAAGCCTTGTAAAAACCACGTGTACCTTCAAGTATGGTTTGAGATCCACTGAAACCATGCCGTGCAAGTTCTGCAGAGATCAGTCCGGATTGCCCTGCACGTCCGGCATGCAGATGTTTGCTCATTGAACCGGTTTCCACAAACTCCCACAGTCCAGATGACTGTGTTCCTGCATTCCCCAGGGCATGACATAATTCGCTTCTGCTAAGTCCCAGTAAGGTTCCTGCAGCATAAGCTGCGCCGAATGGACCGCAGGTTGAGGTATTGTGCCAGATTTTATAATGTGCAGGCCCCACGGAATTGCCTATACGGGTGCAGGCTTCAAATCCCTTGATTATTGCTTCCAGAATCATTCTTCCACTGACACCTCCCCGCAGTCCAACAGCAAGAACCGCCGGAATTACTACGCATCCAGGATGAACAACTGATCTGCGGTGAAGATCATCCATTTCCAGAATGTGCATCAAGGCACCCATAAAAAGCACCTTGCGGGAAGTGTCTGGACTCTCCTCTAAGAACCACCGTCTGAGAACCCTGCCCTGTTCAGTGTTGCGGCCTGCAGTAATATTGGCAATTGCATCCAGCAAAAACCAAGAGGCAACTTCAATGTCTTCATCGTCAATTGACTTGTTTTCAATCAATTCAATTAACTGCTCAGTTAAACTCATTTAAATTTTTCTTTCGAAAATTATAGTATCTACAAAAATTCTTAAATGAAGACTGATAATTATAAAAAATGGAGAAAAGTAAAAAAACCTGAAATTGTGAGAGAAGGATCAGCAGGAAAAAGCTGGGAGTTTTCAGCCGGAATTACTTGCCTCCCTGGAAGACTTTGAATTTCTTTTTTTTTGTAAATTGGGAGTTCCCGTTCCTGTAATATCCAAGAAAAGCACCGATGCCCCATCCGACAAAACCAAGTATTATGACGCTTTTTCCCTGCTCTCCCTGCAGAATTTCCGGATTCCAAATTCCGATTATTATTCCCACTAATGTGCCGGTTCTGACATATTTATCCTGAAACAGTGTCAATAACAGGATAAGTAGATTTCTAAGCATTATTTGTAAACCATGATTAATATGACCAGCAGAATAATTTTCTGAAATGCTGAATCCGAAAGCAGGTTAAAATAATTCTTTCAGTCCTTGAAATAATTCCAGGAAAAGTTGGGAAAAAAAGAATATCAGCAAGAGTCCGCCGATAAACAAATCTCCTTCACCCTGGACAGGATGGAGAAACATAGTCAGATTAGAGGGAGGTTCAATTTTCTCATCAACCGGCCTCTTCAATCTGAAATAAATCATTGCCAGGATAGTAAGAAATATTAAGGCGATCCACATACCAATTGTTTTGATTCAAAAGCTGATGTAAATTCTTATATGTAGGTGACTGAATACCTGAACCAACATGCATAATATTATCCAAGAGGTGTTAAAGTGGCAATGTAAATTGACTTCACTTTCTCAAAGCATCGCAATTTTTGCTGGAGTTGCAATCATTTTTTTAAAGAACATTTTTCACGAACCCAATATCTCTTCTCCATGAAACAGCAGTAGATTGAGTATTGCAGAAAATTCAAGCACAATTGGAAGGTACTAATTTATTTGAGGCAAAATGAAAATTCCATCGATGTTTGATCTTACAGAAAAAGTTGCATTGATATCAGGAGCAAGCCGGGGCATAGGAGCTGCGATTGCTCAGACTCTTGCTGAGTTTGGTGCAGAGGTTATCCTGACTAGCCGAAGGATAGAAAATCTGAAGGAAGTTGAATCACAGATAAAGGAATCAGGAAAAAAAGCTTCATGCATTGCTTGCCATAATGGAGAACTGGGAGAAATTGAGGCGCTTTTCGAAAAAATACGCCAGACTCATGGCAGTCTGGATATTCTTGTGAACAATGCTGCAACAAATCCGTACTATGGCCCAGTGGTTGATGCCGAGGAAAAGTCATGGGACAAAACACTTAGTGTGAACTTGAAGGGGCCGTTTTTTATGAGCCAGCATGCGGCGAGGCTAATGCGGGAAAATGGAGGAGGAGCAATTGTCAATGTTTCATCAATCAATGGAAAAATTCCGATGCCCTACCAGGGCATTTATTCAATTACCAAGGCAGGACTGATTTCCATGACGCAGTCTTTTGCCAAGGAGCTGGGTGCAGATAACATTCGAGTAAATGCCCTGCTGCCCGGACTGACAGATACAAAGTTTGCCTCTGCCCTGACAAAGAATGAAGAACTCATGAAAACTGTTCTGCCGCAGATTCCTCTTGGAAGAATAGCCCAGCCTGAAGAGATGTCCGGAATGGTTCTCTTTCTGGTTTCAGATGCCGCTTCATATGTAACCGGCAGTACATTCACTGTCGACGGTGGAATACTCTCCTGAAAAAATGAAGCCAATAAACATGCAAAAAAAATAAATACCATTGCTATTCAGAGGTATTAAATGGGTCTGAAAGTAAGTTCGAAAATTAAATTAAACTGAAAGGTCATCATGAGCGAAGAATATCGTATAGAAAAAGATTCAATGGGAGAAGTCAGGGTCCCTGCGGATGCTCTTTATGGGGCTCAAACCCAGCGTGCTGTTGATAATTTCCCTGTCAGTGGAATCTGCATCAGCCGCTCCCTGATTCACTCGCTTGGAGTGATCAAGCAGGCTGCCGCAAAAGTAAATGCAGAACTGGGAAATATTCCCCAGGATGTTGCTCATGCCATTCAGTTGGCGGCACAGGAAGTTATTGACGGTAAACTGGACAATCACTTTCCAATAGATATCTACCAGACTGGTTCCGGTACATCCAGCAACATGAACACAAACGAAGTAATTGCACGGCGTGCAATGCAGCTGGTTGAGGAATTATCAGTCAAGGTTCACCCAAATGATCACATTAATTTTGGTCAAAGCTCAAATGACACATTCCCTACTGCCATAAGGATCGCAGGATACATAGAGGCAAAAAATGATTTGGTCCCGTCACTCAAATATATGCGTGAAACATTTTTAAAAAAAGGATCAGAGTATTCACACGTAGTCAAAACCGGGCGCACCCATCTGATGGATGCAATGCCAGTAACATTCGAGCAGGAGTTCGGAGGCTATGCCCGTCAAATCGAAGTAGGCATTAAGAGAATTGAAACGGCCCTGTCAAATATGGCTGAACTCCCGATGGGCGGTACCGCTGTAGGCACTGGAATCAATACTCACCCGAAATTTCCTGCAAAATTTGCTGCAGAAGTTTCCAGGCTTACAGGGGAATCATTTCGTGAAGCAGAAAATCATTTTGAAGCACAGGCTACTGTGGACGCGCCTGTTGAATTAGGTGCACAGCTGAAAACCCTTGCAGTCAGTCTGCTGAAGATTGTCAATGATCTGCGCTGGATGAATTCCGGTCCGAACGGCGGACTTGGTGAAATTCAGCTTGCAGCACTCCAGCCGGGATCCTCAATCATGCCTGGTAAGGT
>Ga0208765_1001611_pt1 | contig 13440 bp, 9 predicted proteins | sample ETNtaG_2_FD_185783 | JGI IMG/M metagenome (GOLD analysis project Ga0208765, IMG submission 185783) | Marine microbial and viral communities from oxygen minimum zone, Eastern Pacific Ocean - ETNP201406SV203 (SPAdes) (version 2) | ecosystem: Environmental > Aquatic > Marine > Oceanic ... | reverse complement strand
CCTGCCTCATGTTAGGTGGAAGGTAAATGTGAATGGAAAACAGATGCAACGGGATCAGTGCCTTTGTAATTTTGCACATATTATTAGAGTGAATATGAGAGATTCAAATCCATGAAAAATATTCTTTGGTTAATAACTGTATTATTAGTTGGATGCGAGACTAAAGATATTTCGAAAAGTGATGTAGCTTCTGCAGAAAAATTGGCGGGGCTTACTATGTCAGTTTCGGAAAGAGATTCGTTATTGCCCACAGTGAATCAGAGGGTAGAACAGTACCAGTCTCTACGCGAAGTCGCTTTACCTAACCATACACCTTTCCCTCTATTATATGATCCTTTACCTGCTGGGATGAATCCACCTCGAGGTCGAGATCAATTCAAATTTAATGATGTGAAAGTTTTTCTTCCAGATAATCTGGAAGCGTGTGCATTTATGACGGTTCCAGAATTGGCCCATTTAATCCGTACTCAGCAAGTGACCTCCGAAGCATTGACAAGAATGTATATAGATCGCCTTAAACGATATCAAGATCAACTTCAATGCGTAGTGACCATAACGGAAGAACTGGCCATCCAGCAGGCTAGAAAAGCGGATATGGAAATAGCTCGTGGACAATACAAAGGGCTACTCCACGGTATACCATGGGGTGCCAAGGACCTCCTATCTGTACCAGATTATAAAACAACCTGGGGCGCAACTCCTTATAAAGATCAGATGATTCAGAAAAAGGGGACTGTTGTGAGAAAATTAGAAGAAGCTGGTGCAGTACTTGTAGCCAAATTAACGTTGGGCGCTTTGGCCTGGGGAGACGTTTGGTTTGGCGGCAAAACAAGGAACCCTTGGGATATAGAGCAAGGATCCAGTGGCTCATCAGCAGGTCCCGGCTCTGCAACATCTGCCGGCTTGGTTGGCTTTGCAATTGGTTCCGAAACTTGGGGGTCTATTGTGTCTCCTGCCACTCGCAATGGTGTAACCGGATTTCGACCATCCTTTGGTACGGTAAGTCGTTCGGGGGCCATGGCCTTAAGTTGGACTATGGATAAGCTTGGGCCTATGACTCGAAGTGTGGAGGGGGCTGCTATTGTATTTGAAACGATCCGCGGTTCAGATGAAATTGATCGAACAGTGCGCGATGTCCCTTTTATTTATCCATCAAAGCGGGTTTTAAAAAATTTGAGAATTGGATACGTGGAATCGGCCTTTCTGGACTCGTCAGTATCTAATAATGATAAAGCGTCTTTAGAGGTACTCCAATCTATGGGATTAAACCTTATTCCTATTGAATTGCCGGATTTTCCAACACAATCACTTTCTTTTGTTCTTCAGGCAGAAGCAGCAGCAGCTTTTGATGAATTAACTCGAACTAATAAAGATGATAAAATGGTAAGACAAGTACAAAACGCATGGCCCAATGTATTCCGAGAAGCACGGTTCATCCCAGCGGTTGAGTACATTAATGCTAATCGCGCTCGAACCTTGCTGAATCAAAAAATGGCTATACTCATGGAGACAATAGATGTGTATTTGATACCGTCCTTCTATGGCGACAACTTGCTAAGAACGAATCTGACAGGTCATCCCTGTGTGGTAGTCCCCAATGGATTTAATGACAAAGGTCGCCCTACCAGTATCAGTTTCATCGGTGATCTCTACGAAGATGGGAATGTCCTGGCGATGGCGAAAGCTTACCAGGAAACCACCGATTGGCATAAACAGTATCCTCCAAAATTCAAGATAGAATAGATATTAATTTTTGATAAACAATAATAATATATCGAAAAACAATAAATATTAATTGTACAGATAGTTAATTTGTATTATATTATTTGGCTAATTCAGACAGAAAAAAACAATTTTAACCATTTTCTAAAATTATGGTCTAATATTCAACCAAATGGTTGAATAAAGATTTATACTGAAGAGATTTTTCAAAAGGAATAAAATGCGAAAATTACTTTTACTTACATTTTTAATGTTTACCAGCGTTGGCTTCGCCCAGCACGGCGGAAGGCGCGGCGGTATGTCCCAAAGGCAAATGGACCCAACAAAAGTTCCCAAGATTGGCGTAGTGTATGGTACAGTTGTGGATTCTGCTTCAAATACTCCTATTGCATACGCTTCAGTCGCAATTATTAATAATCGTAGTAATACTATAATGACTGGCGGGATCACTAATGAAGATGGAGAATTCCATATTAAGGAAATTGCACTAGGTCGTCATAAAGTTCTTATTGAATATATTGGATATAAAAAGGTCGAACTTGGACCCTACACATTTATGCCATTCGGGGAAAATCAGACAGAATATAATCTTGAAACAATTTCTTTAATTCAAACAACTTTACAGATGGCTGGTATTGATGTTGAAGGAGAGCGTCCTTTATTTGTCCAAACGGCTGAAAAACGAGTTTTCAATGTAGAAAAAAATTCACTGGCAACCGGTGGCAATGCTATTGATGCCTTACGGCAGGTCCCGGGTGTTGAAGTTGACCCAGATGATAATATCAGTCTAAGAGGTAGTTCAAGGGTGAACCTTATGATCGATGGAAAACCGTCAAGTATTGCAGGCGGTGATATAAAATCATTACTTCAAAGTGTCCCAGCTGCAAATATTGCGGATATTGAGGTAATGACCAATCCCGGTGCCAAGTATGATCCAGAAGGGATGGCTGGTATCATCAATATCGTGCTGAAAGAAAATAAATTCGCCGGCTTAAATGGCAATGTAAATACAGGTGGTGATTCGCAAGGGGGAACCAATCTATCTGGACAAGTGAATTATCGCACCATCACCTTTAATTCATTTATTAACCTAGGGATGAACGATCGAAAGAGGATCTCAGATGGAGACAGTTATAGGTGGATGGATTTCCCCGCATTTAGGAATGAACTAAATCAAACAACTGATTCAAAATCAGGAGGTCCCAATTTATTTGTCAAGACAGGTTTTGAATATTTTATTGATCCAACACAGTCATTGGCTATATCAACAACCATAAGTAATGGAAATCGAAATAATGATAGTGATACTTATACAGTAGACACTGGGCCGGGAGAAAAAAAATATTATCGCACTTCAACGGGTGACGGCGATCGAAATGGATATGATATCAATCTGAATTATGATAAGAAATTCACGAACCCGAAGCAAAAACTCACATCATATATTCGATTTTCTGATGGTCTTAATGATGGCCTCAATGAATATTACAATACAGATGATGGTGGTGTAGATTTTGTAGATTTGGATAAAGCAAAAAATGGGCAAGACGGAACAAGTAATGGCTTTGATTTTAAGTTGGACTATAGTCATCCTTTTAATGATAATAGTAAGCTAGAAGTTGGGCTAGCCAGCAAAGCGACTGATCGTGGTGATATTCAAGTATCTGAAGTCTTTGACCAAACATCTAATCAATACATTGCTGATAGAACATTTAGTAATGAGTTCGTTTATAATGAAGCTGTGCATGCAGCTTACATCCAATATGGCGGAGCCCTTGGATTTATTGGTTATAATGTTGGTGGTAGATATGAAACTGTTAATATGATGTCTGAACTCAAAACAACCAATGAATCATTTGATAATGATTATAAAAGTTTCTATCCAAGTCTATCCGTAACATTTGGTGCACCACAATTATTGCAAATTCAGACGAGTTATTCAAAACGAGTGCGCCGACCACGATCTCGAATGTTAAATCCTTTTAGCTCTCGTCAAGATACCAAAAATATTAGAAAAGGGAATCCTTTTTTAAAGCCGGAATACACCGATTCATATGAGTTGAATTTTAGTCGATATTCCAAAGGAATTTCATTAACCTTAGGTGGTTATTACCGATATACAACAGACAGAATGCAACGCCATAAAGAAATCAGACCAGATGGTGTATCTGTAGCTACCTATGAGAATATCGGTACACAAAAAACCAAGGGACTTGAATACAACGCAGTTGGTTCACTCGGTCAGAAGTTAAGACTAATTTTATCAGGCAGTTATTACTGGGATGAGTTGAACTCGGATTTATATGGCACTGATTATAATAAGACCGTCCAAAACCAACGTATGAGAGTAACGACCATATGGAATATTTCACCAACGACTGAGTTTATGTTTTTCATGTTTTATATGCCACCAAGAGATATTCCAATAGGTAAAATGGACGCCATGACTTGGTCTTCTATGTCAATAAAAAAGAAATTAATGGATGAGAGACTGAATTTGACATTGAATGTGAATGATCCATTTGGACTCTCGGGAATGGGATTTGAGACTTGGGGGGATATAGACGAAGACGGGACGCGGGATTGGTATCAGGAGGCTAATCGAAATTGGAGTAGTCAAACACTTCGATTAACTCTGGAATATCGGTTTGGTAAAATGGAAGACAGAAGCAGATTTAGTCGCCAAAGAGGCGAAGGAATGGAAATGGAAGAAGGTTCTGGCGAAATATTTTAAGCTATTCCGTTTTTAATATATTCTGGAAAGGTGCGGTATCCTTTTAGGCCATTGCACCTTTTTCTTTTTTTATTATTAATAACAAAGTATAATTCCTAATGATCAGTGATAAAAAATGGATGATTTATGGTGCCAATGGCTATACAGGTCGTTTGGTCGTAGAAGAAGCCATTAAAAAGGGACTCAAACCCATTTTAGCGGGAAGGTCAGAATCGGTAAAGGAATTGGCCGATGATAAAGGATTAGATTCACAAGTGTTTGATTTATCCTCTAATGATGATATTATTGAACAATTATCTCATGTATCTGTTTTGGCCAATTGTGCCGGTCCTTTTTCTCAAACGGCAGAGCCCATGATGCGTGCATGCATCAATACCCATACCCATTATATTGATATAACGGGTGAAATTTCCGTGTACGAAATGGGGTACGGTTTAGACGCAGAAGCGAAATCTGCAGAAATTGTCATTTGTCCTGGCGTAGGATTTGATGTGATTCCAACCGATTGTTTGGCAGCATACCTTAAAGAAAAAATGCCGGATGCCACCCATTTGGCATTGGGGTTTGCAATGAAAGGATCCAAGGTGAGTAAAGGGACGGCCAAGACAAGTGTGGAGGGCATGGCTCACGGTGGAAAAATTAGAGAAAATGGGGAAATGAAGCATGTTCCATTGGCATTTAAAGAGCGTGAAATTGATTATGGGTTTGGTCCAAGAAACGCGATTACTATCCCATGGGGTGATGTGTATACAGCTTTCCATAGCACGGGTATTCCCAATATTGAAGTCTATTACCCCAATTCTTCCAAGAGCGCTGCAAAACTGCGAAAGCGTCAAAAATATATGAAATTATTGAAAGTCAACTGGATCAAAAAAATAGTTCAGAATCGAATTGATAAAATTTGGAAATCCAATACAGCGGCACAAAGAGCAGAAGCAAAATCATATGTATGGGGAGAAGTTAAAAATTCAACTGGTGAATCAATCGAAGGCAGATTTACTACGGTTGATGGCTATGATTTAACTGCCTGCGGAACCGTAGAAGTTGCTGAATATTTATTAGCTGATCATTCACAATCCGGTTACTTTACCCCCAGTCTTCTTATGGGGAAAGATTTGCTGGAAAAAATGCCCGGATTTTCTGGTATAGAATACAAGTGAGGGAATAATGAAAAATGTTTTAAAAGGCATTTTAGCTGCCTTTGGCTTATTGGTTGCCTATTTATTGTTATGGCCTCTAGGTGTTGATCCCGTGGTTTGGGAAGCGCCAACCGCACCGGAATTGGTAGGCACATTTGCCCCAAATGATTATTTAAAAGATCGAGAAGTCCTAGGATTAAATGATGGAATTGGACCTGAAGATATCGCAGTTGACGATGAAGGAAATATGTATGCACCCTATGAAGATGGACGCGTGATAAAGTATGACGTTTTTGGTAAAAGTCAGGGTGTATATGCAAACACAGAAGGGCGTCCATTGGGTTTAGATTTTGATGCAATGGGAAATTTGATTATTGCAGATGCAATCAAAGGATTATTGAGTGTAGATAAACAAAATAATATTACTGTTTTGTCCACAGAATCTGATGGGATTGAATTTAAGTTTACAGATGATGTGGATATAGGGACTGATGGAAAAATTTATTTTTCTGATGCATCTTCCGGTTTCGATATTCATAATTATCGAGTAGACTTGATGGTCCACCGTCCTTTGGGCAGATTATTGGTCTATGATCCAAATACAAAAATGACAATCACTTTATTGTCTGGCTTGTATTTTGCCAATGGAGTTGCGGTCAGCCCAAATGGTGAATATGTATTGGTCAATGAAACTTCGGAATACCGTGTAACCAAGTACTGGTTAAAGGGCGATAAGGCAGGTCAATCAGAAATGATAATAGAAAACCTTCCAGGGTTTCCAGATGGTATTTCATCCAATGGAAAAGGGGTTTATTGGGTGGCATTCCCCGCCAAAAGAAAAGCAATTATAGACAATTTGGCTGGCAAACCATTTTTGAGAAAAATTGTTCTACGTCTACCTGAGTCCGCCCAACCCGCACCGGATCAACATGGATTTGTACTGGGAATTGATGGAAATGGACGGGTGATTCATAATCTGCAGGATCCATCTCCCGATTCATTCTCTCCCATCACCAGTGTAGAAGAAAAAAATGGAATTCTGTATTTAGGTAGTTTAACCTACCCTGGGTTTGCCCGGATCAGTTCACCAGAATAATATTAAACTCTCCCGATCATCAAAGACAGCATTCATATGATTAATTTTTATTTAAATTGGTAATCAATTGAAACTGGCTCTTATCCAACAACACGCAACTAATGATATTAATTCTAATATTCAACGTGGATTAGATAATATTGATCAAGCCGCCAAACAAGGTGTAGAGTTAGCCGTATTTGCTGAATTGGCATTTACCCGGTTCTATCCGCAATATTTGGCTGATGGAGATGTGCGCCATTTGGCTGAACAAGTTCCGGGCCCTACTACAGAAAAGTTCATGGCCAAAGCCAAAGAACATAATATGGTGGTTGTGATCAACCTCTTTGAATTGGAGGATGGAAAGACTTACGATTCTTCCCCGGTCATTGATGCAGATGGCACATTGTTAGGTACAACACAAATGGTCCACGTGGCGGACTATGAACGTTTTTATGAAAAAAGTTATTATGCAGAAGGGACCCACGGCGCTATGGTTTATGATACGGCAGTTGGAAAGGTGGGCGTGGCCATTTGTTATGACCGTCATTATCCTGAATTTATGCGGGCATTGGGGGTGAATGGGGCGGAAGTAGTTGTGATTCCTCAGGCCGGTACGGTTGGAGAATGGCCCAAAGGATTATATGAAGCGGAGTTGCAGGTCGCCTCATTTCAAAATGGATACTATTGTGGATTGGCCAATCGTGTGGGGATCGAAGATCGCCTCACATTTGCCGGAGAATCTTTTGTAACAGACCCAGATGGAAAGATATTGGCCCAGTCACCCAGCGGTGAAGATCATATACTAATTACCGATATAGATTTATCTAATGTGAAAAAATCCACTGCGAGAACCATGTTTTATAGAGATCGTCGTCCGGATATATACCCTTTAGACGATATTAATCGATAATATTTAATATCGAACATACCAAAAAGGTTGACGGTAGTATTCACGAATAGGGCGCCCGGCAATGGCCGTATAAATAAAACCAGTCAGCCAAAATGCCATCATGGCGGGTAAAATTATATTAATTAATATTGAGAATATGCCAATCACAAACATAAATGCAAATGGCAGAACCACTGCCATGCTGATGTAGGGATGTTTCAGCATAAATTTTTGCAATTTTTCCATCTTATTTCCTTTTTTATTAGATGAGAGCAAAAACTGTGCAAAACACTTTTTTTTGCCAGAGTGGACTCAAAACATGACGATGTGGCAGGGGGAATTAATAAATAAAAATTATTCCTTTTAAGTCAACTTCAAATTAGTTTCCCCTCCCTTGTAACTAATTCAATTTTAGGAGGTCGATCATGAAAACACCTTTTTCAGGTAGAATTTTACCATTATTTATTCTCATCAGCTGTGGACAGCCACCGACTATAGCACCAGAAGAACCGGAAATAAATCTAGTTTCTACGTTTGATGTAGCGTTGGATCGGGAAACCCAATCCAAACTTGAATCGCAGTTCGACGCTGTACTGACCCCCCAAAATTTAGATGATTGGATGAAACACATGTCATCAAAGCCTCACCATGTAGGCTCGCCATGGAGTAAGAAAAATGCGGAATTTATCGCCCAGAAATTTGAATCATGGGGATTTGAAACAGAAATTGAAACATTTGAAGTATTGATGCCATTCCCTAAAATCAGGAAGCTTGAACTGGTGTCACCCACCCATGTTTCGCTCCAACTCAAGGAACCCGTTTTGCAAGAAGATGCCACATCAGGGATTAGAAAAAATCTCCTCCCCGGTTTCAATGCATTTTCCGCAGATGGGAATGTAACGGCCGAATTGGTATATGTGAATTATGGCATTCCTGGAGATTATGAAGAATTGGCGCGAATGGGCATTGATGTCAAAGGAAAAATTGTTCTTGCACGATATGGAGGTTCATGGCGGGGGATCAAACCCAAAGTGGCTTATGAGCATGGGGCTATTGGTTGTATAATTTTTTCCGATCCAAAAGATGATGGATACGGTCAGGGAGATGTTTATCCTAAAGGTCCTTTCAGGATGGAACAGGGTGTTCAGCGAGGTTCCGTTTTGGATATGCCCATGTATCCTGGCGATCCCTTGACACCTGGATATGGTGCCAAACCGGATGTGAAACGATTAGAAATTGCTGATGCACCCACCATTATGAAAATTCCAGTACTACCAATTTCTTATGGTGATGCACTTCCGCTTTTAAAAGCGTTAGAAGGACCAGTCGCCCCTGCCAAATGGAGAGGTGGTTTGCCAGTGACTTATCATATTGGTCCTGGGCCTGCAAAAGTGCACCTCCAATTGGAATTCGATTGGGGGCTACGTACTGCCTATAATCCCGTGGCAAAACTAAAAGGTACGGTTTACCCAGATGAATGGATCATGAGGGGAAACCACCACGATGGTTGGGCTCAAGGTGCCTCAGACCCATTAAGCGGCATGGTATCACTCATGGAAGAAGCCAGAGCTATTGGAGAATTGGTTAAAACAGGATGGCGACCAAAACGAACGTTGGTTTATGCAGGATGGGACGCAGAGGAGCCGGCCCTTTTGGGTTCAACGGAATGGGTGGAATTTCACAGGGAAGAAATTCAAGAAAAAATGATTGTTTACATCAATACGGACGGGACAGGTGTTGGTTTTCTTGGTGTGGGGGGATCTCATTCCTTGGAAAAATTTATTAATGAAGTTACAGTGGATGTCATGGACCCGGTTCAGGATGTAAGTCTTCAGGAACGGCTTCGAGCTCGGCTTCGGGTGAGTGAAAATAAAGATGCAGAGCGGGAGGACTTACGGATTTATCCTATGGGGTCCGGATCCGATTATACTGCATTTATTCACCATGCGGGTGTGCCGGCATTAAACTTGGGATTTGGTGGTGAAAGCAGTGGTGGATCGTATCATTCCATTTTTGACTCCTATGATCATTATAAGCGTTTTAATGATGGCAATTATGTATACGGCACCACTCTTGCTAAAGTGAATGGCCGTTTGGTTTTACGTCTTTCCGAGGCGGATATATTGCCATTTCGTTTTGTAAATATGGCTGAAAATATTGGATCGTTTATTGAGAGTAATAAAAAACTGGCGGAAGCGGTGAAAAAGAAAACAGAAAACCGGAATAAACTGTTAGACAAAAAAGCCTTTACCATTGCGGGGAATCCGAAAAAAACATACCTGCCGCCAAAACGGTTGAGCGTGGTGCCGGATTTTGATTTTAGTCCTTTAGATGAATCCCATAAAAGGCTTGAAGCCAGTGCGTGGAAATATGAAAAAGCATTAGCTGGAATCAAAAAAGGAGTCCTATCTGCTGAAAATAAATCCCAAGTAAATCAATTATTACGGGAAGTAGAACAAGCCATGACCCGATCTGATGGATTACCCCGGCGGAAATGGTTTAAGAATATGATTTATGCGCCGGGTTTTTATACAGGCTATGGTGTTAAGACACTCCCGGGAATTAGGGAAGGCCTGGAAGAACGGAATTGGGATGAAACCCACTTTTATATTCTTGAGGTCGCAAAAGCACTGGATCGTGCTGCAGCTAAGATTAATGCAGCAGCAGATATATTAAAAGCCGGTTAAATGATTCAAAGAATTATTTTCACAGGCCTAATCTTATGTACGAGTGTTATCGCTGGCCAGCCTCAATCCGTAAAAGCTACCCGAAAATGGGTAAAGAATAATGGCCATACCATTATTAAGGATTTTGCTCATTTGCTGTCCATGCCAAATGTAGCGTCGGATAAATTAAACATCCGCAGGAATGCAAAATACATTAGTAATTTATTTAAAAAACGGGGTTTTGATATGCAACTTCTTGAAACTGAAGATGCTAACCCCATAATATATGGTGAATACAAAACACCGGGGGCCAAACGAACGCTTTGCTTTTACGTCCATTATGACGGTCAGCCGGTGGATTCCAATCAATGGACTCACGGCCCCTTTGAACCTGTTCTTTACGATGCAGCAATGGATGGAGGAGGGAACCCAATTCCCCTACCGGGGAAACGAACCAAAATTGACCCGGAATGGCGTCTTTATAGCCGTTCTGCCGGGGATGACAAGGCACCCATTATCACCATTCTAAATGCGGTTGATGGGCTTCAATCATCTAAAATCGGATTCACATCCAACATAAAATTGTTTTTTGAGGGGGAGGAAGAAGCAGGTTCCACAAACTTGCAAGCACATATCACCAAACATAAAGCACTTTTAGATGATATCGATATTTGGCTTTTTTGTGATGGTCCCATGCACCAGAGCCGTCAACCCCAATTGGTGTTTGGCGTCCGTGGCGTAACGGGAATGGAAATAACCGTCTATGGGGCGACCCGATCTTTGCATAGTGGGCATTATGGTAACTGGGCACCGGTGCCAGGACAATCTTTGGCCCATCTTATTGCAACCATGAAAGATGATAATGGAAAAGTATTAATCGATGGATTTTATGATACGGTGGTACCTCTTTCTGAATTTGAGAGATTTGAATTAAGTAAAATTCCCGATGTGGACAGGCAATTAAAAAAGGAATTGGGATTGGCATATACAGAAGGTAATGGCCGAAGCATTAATGAACGAATGCTCTTGCCGTCCCTAACAATCAAAGGACTATCCAGTGGAAATGTGGGGAAGAAAGCGCGGAATGTAATACCGAATACCGCCACGGCTGCTATTGGTGTCCGATTGGTAAAGGGAAACGAACCGAATGATATGTTGGATAAGGTGGAAGCCCACATTCGGAAACAGGGGTTCCATATTGTTTATGAAAATCCAGATATGGCGACACGGCGGAAATATCCTAAGATCGCTAAGGTGGATCGCCGGGGCTCAGGTTATATCGCATCCCGAACATCCATGGAAGAACCCAACGCCAAAGCCATCATTAATGCAGTTAGGGAATTTGTGGGGGATAAACTTATTCTTATGCCAGCGCTGGGTGGATCTTTGCCATTATATTTATTTACAGATTTGTTGAAAAAGCCTGCCATTATTGTACCCATTGCGAACCACGACAATAACCAACATGCCGCTAATGAAAACCTCAGAATTGCCAACCTTTGGTACGGGATTGACCTCATGGGTGTCATCATGACCATGGCAAATTGATGACCCGTTTTTTACCTTTATTCATTAGTCTGACCTTTGGTCAATCCATTTCACTTGTAACACTTGATAGTCGTGTTGAATCATCATTCCGGGGATTGAGTGTGGTAAATCAGAAAGTGGTTTGGGTGAGCGGAACAGAAGGGACTGTTTTGCGAACCATAGATGGTGGAAAAAACTGGGAAAATGTATCCGTACCCAAAATGGAAAAAATCGATTTTCGAGATGTAGAAGGATTCAACAAAAATACAGCTATCGTAATGGGGATCAGCTCACCTGCACGATTTTTTAAAACCACAGATGGCGGGCAAAATTGGAAACAGGTGTATTTCGACGATCGGGAAGGGGTATTTTTTGACGGCATGTCATTTTGGAACCAGAAACAAGGAATTGCTTTTAGTGACCCAGTAGACGGTCGACACCTTTTGATCCGAACCGATGATAAAGGTGAATCATGGTATGATATACCCTCAAGTGGCATACCCGCAAAACTGAACCCTGAATTTGGATTTGCTGCCAGTGGCACAGGCATTCCGGTGCAAGGGCGAAAGACGGTGTGGCTGGGTATGGGTGGTGTAAAATCTCGTGTATTCAAAAGTAATGACGGCGGTATGAATTGGTCTGTATTCGAAACGCCAGTCGTTCACGGGGGACAAACAACGGGAATTTATTCTGTGGCTTTTAAGAACGAAAAAGTGGGTATTGCTGTGGGTGGCGATTATTTGAACCAAACTGTGGAGAATACCATGGCTTATACTTTGGATGGTGGGTTGAATTGGCATTTACCTGACACCCAGACCAACCAATATCGGGAATGTGTCACACATTATAAAAAAGATACATTTTTGGCAATAGGACCCACCGGAATTGACATGTCAACTGACAATGGGAAAAATTGGTTTACAATCAATCAACAGGTAAAAGGATTGAGCGCCATTGCATTTGGGAAAAGATCTCGCACTGGGTTTGCAGTAGGTAAAAGTGGTCAGATTTATTTATTAAAGATAGATAATTAATGATGCAAAAATCAGCATTAGTATTGGGTGCCTCTGGCTTAGTCGGATCTGAAGTTTTAAAATTATGTTTGGCTTCGGATAATTATAATAAGGTGATCGCTCCTGTTCGCAGCCCATTAATAATGAATCATAAAAAACTTGTTGAAAAAATAATTGATTTTGAAATGCCGCCTTGGGATGAATTGTTTCCAGTAGATCATGTGTATTGTTGTCTGGGAACTACAATCAAAAAGGCTGGAAGTAATAGTGGTTTTCGAAAAGTTGATTTTGATTATCCAATTGCTTTTGCAGGTGCCGCAAAAAAATGGAATGCCTCAGTCTTTAGTATTGTTACAGCTACCGGTGCAAATTCCAATTCAAAAATATTTTATAATAAGGTGAAGGGCGAAGTGGAAGACAAATTAAAATCGATTGGATTTGATTCTACGCTCATTTTTCGCCCATCATTGTTGTTAGGAGAACGAAATGAATTTCGATTGGGAGAAAAAATGGGTATGGGAGTGGCAAAGTTGACATCCTGGATGACGCCCACTTCAGTCAGAGCTATTCCTGCCAAAACAGTGGCAAGAGCCACGGTTTCTGAAACATTATTAGAAAGAGTTGGGCTCAACATTATGTCAAATAAAGAAATGCATCATATTGGATAAGGAG
>Ga0208765_1001608_pt1 | contig 13461 bp, 9 predicted proteins | sample ETNtaG_2_FD_185783 | JGI IMG/M metagenome (GOLD analysis project Ga0208765, IMG submission 185783) | Marine microbial and viral communities from oxygen minimum zone, Eastern Pacific Ocean - ETNP201406SV203 (SPAdes) (version 2) | ecosystem: Environmental > Aquatic > Marine > Oceanic ... | reverse complement strand
ACCATTTTGGACATGCCGCCACGCCAACCAATCCAAACACCGATGAGGCCGATGGAGGTTGCAACCTGTAGTTGCCAGAGAGGAATGCCAATCTCTACCACACTCCCGCCTCTCAAGGTCACTTCTTAGGCTTGTCCGGCCCTTCGGGCCGTTCCGTGGGGTTCTTACGAGGAAGGTGAGAGGGCGGGCTGATGGCGCTCGAGGGGTTGAAGGCAGGCATCTTCGGGGCTTTGAGTCGCCTCAAGGGCAAGCGAAAACTCGATGAAGCAGAAATGAAGGAGTTGTCTAAAAGTATCAGACGGGCTCTCCTTGAAGCTGATTTCAACGTTCGGCAATCAAAGGAAATTACTGCCCGATTAGAAGAAAGAATGATCGAGGAGGAGCCGCAACCAGGTGTTACTCTTCAAACACATGCGATGAATATCATCTACACAGAATTGGTCCGGTTACTCGGCCCACCCAAGGAAATTCGGCCTCATAATCAAACCATACTGATGGTGGGTCTTTACGGCCAAGGTAAAACAACCACAACAGCCAAACTTGCTGAATGGTGGCGTCGAAGACACGGAATTAAGGTCGCAGTCATCGAAGCCGATGTGCAACGACCGGGCGCATATGCTCAATTACAGCAACTATTGGCTGATTCACCTGTCGAAGTTTATGGGGAACCCGAAAATTCGAATGCGGAGGAAATTGTCCGCAACGGATTGGCTGAGGTTGGAAATGCTGACGTAGTCATCGTCGATACGGCTGGTAGAGATCGTCTAGATGATGAGTTGCAAGCGGAACTAGAGCGCATCCATAAGGTTGCCAATGCAACGGAACGATTCCTAGTCATTGATGCTCAAGTTGGTCAAGCTGCTGGCCCTGTTGCTGCGGGATTCCACGAACTCGTCGGTGTATCGGGTGTCATCGTTTCCAAGTTGGATGGAACTGCTCGTGGGGGTGGTGCTCTATCGGCTGTTGCCACAACGGGTGCTCCTATCGTCTTCATTGGTGAGGGTGAGAAAGTTTCTGATTTGGAGAAATTCGAGTCTGACCGTTTCATCTCTCGCCTGTTGGGAATGGGTGATATTCGTGGTCTCATCGATATTGCCCCCGGCGCGCTTGATCAAGAAGAAGCGATGCGTTTGACAGAACGAATGATGTCTGGCAGATTCACATTAAACGACATGTACAAGCAAATGGAAATGATGGCGAAAATTGGAACCATTGACAAAATTGTTTCTCACCTGCCGACCTCATTTTTCGGTGGTCTCGGCACCATGGACCGCAAACAGAAGGAAGAAATGCAAGGGAACTTAGAACGTTACAGAGTCATCATGGATTCGATGACAGAAGATGAAAAGAATGAGCCTCAGATATTGAAGGCTGATCGGATTCGCAGAATCGCCCGGGGTTCTGGTGTAAAGGAAAAGAATGTGCGTGAACTTCTCGCCCAATGGAATCGTTCACGTAAAATGATGAAGGGAATCAAGGGCAATCGCAAACTGCGACGCCAGATGAAAGGCATGATGGGCGACATGGATGACATGGACATGCCGATGTGAGAATATGGGTCGCAGATTTGCTATCATTGGTCACCGTGCACCGTCATCGGGCAAAATCAACCTAAACGATTTACCGGGCTCATCTGGAAGAATTGATGTTCTGGCCCGTGCAGTGAACACCGCTCTATTCCTATCGCATGGGATTCGAGGTGATACAGATATCACCATGCATTTGATGGGTGGACCTGGCCCTGCTCGTCGAATTTGGTTCCAAGGTTCAAGATTGAGAGGGGTATATCCTGACGAGCGTGCCATTGCAGGGCAGGTGGCCAAGGCGTTGAAGGAACCCGTTCCTGCGATTGGGCAGATGGTTGAATTACACCCTGGGTTGAGGCATTCGGGTGGAGGAATTGAACAAACCATCCTTGAGTGGGGGCGAGAGGGTGTCCGTTTATTCACTCTCGATGCAGAGGGTGCCCCCTTTGACCCAGATATTCACGATGATGATGAAATTGGATTCATACTTTCAGATGATCAACCCTTTAGTGCATCTGAAATTGAATCGTTGGAAGCCATAGAGAAAGTATCCCTCGGTCGCACATGGCTTCAGGGAAATGCCTGCATTTCAATCTTGCATCATGTCTTAGATTCTAATGATTAGCAAAGCCACGAAGGGTAACCATCTGCATCTTCAGATAAGGATGCATGGAGTATCGAATCGGGGATGTTCAACGGATGGGTTTGTGGCCATGTGGCCAATGGTGAGATGACAACGTTTCCAGCCATCAAACTCGAGCAATCTGTTCGAGGAAGAGGTTCATCCTCAATGGATGCTGCTCCAACGATAAATCCAAGGTTATTTTCGCTACGTTTTGTCGCACCATGATACCATCTGGCCCCGAGGGGAACAGTTTCAACTAAACCGCTCCACTCATGGGGTGTATTCAGATTGAGGATGATATCCCCACTTCTGAATGCCTCTCGAAGACGCTCATCCATCGGCATTTCTTCATCCCCCCACGGTTGATGTTTGCTACCACGAGTACGCATGAGATTTGTGGGCTCCTCATTGGCGACCAGTAGAGCACGGTCGATGAGTTCAAGAATCGCTTCTGTAGCGATTGAAAAGTCCTCATGCAAGTAAGTCCCTAGACTCAAGGCGATCGCCGGCATACCATACAGAGCGGCTTCCCTCGCCGCTGAAACAGTGCCAGAATGGATGACATCGATGGAAATGTTGGGGCCAAAATTGATACCAGATATACACAACTGCGGACGAATCATCTGAGCCCAAGATTCGAATCCTTGATCGATGGCGACAATTGTGCAGTCACAGGGGGTCCCATCCAAACTAAATATTCTGATGGGGGGGCCATTGGGGTCAAGATCCAGTGACAATATCAAGTCATTTCGATCAGTAAATCGAAGTTCTTTTTTGAGTGATAAACGCATGGCTGAAGCTGATTGTTGTTGTGCTGGAGCGAGTATTGCCAACGGGTGACCGCGGGCATGTAGAATCTGAATCAAGCGATGTAAACCTGCTGCATCAATACCATCGTCATTGGTCAGAAATAGTGGTTCTCGCCAGGCCATGATTCACCCTCAATTATCTGCGGTGTTTACGGGTTCATCAGTTAACCGATGATTGGTTCCGATAATGGCCAAAGCAGTTCCTAGAATCATGAAGGGGCCACCGATCCAAGTCCACAGATTGGGTACGTCCTGCACACCTAGACCCCAACCTAGCAGACCTCCAAGAAGAGGTTCTAAGACGACACTGACGGAGATGACCAGAGGGGGCAACCACTTGAGGCTTGCATTGATTCCCGTGTGACCCACTAATCCGGGCCCAAGCGCTAGATATGCCACGAGGAAAATCCATGCTGCATCGGTCCAGCCAAAGATGGATGAATTCACAACAATTGTATCCATGGTCGCCCCTTCAGAAAATATGGCGTGGATTGTCAAGAATATGGCAGCGATGAACGTGACGGGGAAGGCATAGAGGAACAAGGGCATCTGTCGTTCGCCTCGTAAAACTCGTCCAGCGGCGAAATATCCAACAATCGCGATGGCGCCCAAAAATGCGGCTGCGTCCCCAATTAGGGTCACTGGCCCCGAACCCGCATCTTGTACAGCCAATATGGCGCCCATGACTCCGATGATAGCCCCCCATGTTTCCCAACGATGGGGCTTGATTCGAATGCAAATCATCGCAGTGACGATGATGAGGGGATGGGCGGTAACGAACAACAAACTGTGCGTTAAGGATGTGTGATCGAGTGACCACACCCAACTACCGAAGTGAATCCACAAGCATACGCCTGAGCCTAGAATAATCCATGCCACGGTCCGATTCCACTCAAATGTAGTGTTTCGAACTTGCCAAATGAAAAATGGTAGCAACACAAGTGATGTAGCTTGGAGTCGCCAGGCCGCCTTCAGTAAGGGAGATACTTCAGACATCAGCATGAAAACTGCGCCGGCACTTGATACGGCCAAGACGGCTGTGCCAAGAATCAACCATGCATGGACCGGTGGTACCCGGGAATGTTCCAAGTTGACACCTCACGACACGCTGGCCGATTGACCCATGATGCCAGCACGCTTGAACAGCCAATATAGGCCACCGAAGATGAGGACGTTGATGAGTATGAATCCAATCAATCGGGCAATCCAATACGCACCGCCAAACATCGAGACCAAACCGGTCTCATCGATGACTGCGAGAATTGCAGACTCGACACCAAAGAATGCTTCCCCTGTCAATGCACCTGCAGCAATCATGAATGTTGTCAGAAGAATCAATGCAGACCGACTTTCTGCTTTTGAGCTTCCCTCTTGCTCCCGAATTTGTTCGACGACAGGTTCGAGACGATTGGCCTGCCACCAATCTCGACCGGCGCCACCAATCATCATTGGGAACGTGTATGGCGTGGGCAAATACATTCCCAATCCGAACGCAGTGCCCATGCCCGTCACCCATTCAATGAATGCTCCAAGAAGGAATCCAATGAACAAGGTGGTCATGCTGCCCTGTCCTTCTGCCAGCATGACAGTGAAGCCGGCAAAGGCATTCGCTTGAGGAGCCAATAGTTCGATTTTCCCGTTGGCCAGTAAATCCGATAGGAAAATGGCCATCCCAGCACCCAAAATTGCCCCTGGGACGACACCCATGATGTTGCCCTTGGAGATGTGATAGGGCCGATTGCCAATGTAGAGGCTGTTCTTGTAGTCGGCAACGACGGTTCCAGACATTGAGATGGCACTACCGAAGACGGTTGTTCCAACCAATGCGATGAGGATCGCCTCTTCCTTGTTCAGACCGAAGAACTCCCCGAAGTTTAGGAAAAGGCCTAGGAGCATCAACAGGACGATGAATGATGTCCCGGACACCGGTTCAATGCCAGTTTCACCCATCACGCGGACCGCAATGGCTCCCAACAGGAAGGTCGTTAGAATCAGTACTAGAGCGAACACAATGGCTGCCTGAACAGGGAATCCACCCATGAAGAAAATCAGAATCATTGCAAAGAAAGAGAGAATCATGAAGAGAGGGATATGATGAAGTGGCCACTCATACCATCCCTTGCCCTCAATGTACTCCTGGCCCTTCTCACCGCCAAAGGCCTTGGCGATATCGCCAAAGATTGACATGAATGTTGGGGCCATCTTCAACAGACCCAAGATGCCACCACCCAGAATGGCACCGATAGCGAGAGTTCGAATAATACTCTTGTATGCCACCCATTGCACTGGACCGCTCATTTCTTGCAATGGAGTGTAAACCGGTGCTCCAGACAGGGCATCGATTCCTGTGAATACGGGGACATTGAACATTACAGCCATTGGTATGAGGAAGAACCAGGCCACAAATGAACCGAGATTGACCAAGAAGGCGGTGCGCATTCGCATGAACCAACCGACAGCAAACAATGTGGGGCTCAGTTCGATTCCAAGAAAAGTGTAGGAGAATGGATTCGATGAATCGAACCATGTGATACCATTCGACACTGCGTGACCGTCTACCAATTCGCTGGGTTGATGAATCCATCGTTCCGAATATACTGAGGCGAGACCCCATTCATCCCCGGATGCAGTCACAGCTATCTTGTCTGCAATGGTCAGGTGCTCTTTCCAAAACAATGGATAATCGATGATGAACATGAATCCCATGGTGAGAACGGTCCACAGGCCAACGGTCTGCAGACTCTCTTTCGCGGCGTCCGCTGCTCCTGAATTGACATCGGCAGCAATATCGAGCATCTTCAATGTCGCTTCGAACCCAGGCATGGGCAGGGGATCTTCGACCAGCCAAACCCTTCGGAAGATGATGAAGTACATCACGCCAAGGAAACCAGCGAACATACTCGCGACAATGCCAATGAATGCCAATTGGAACACGTCAATGCCAGACAGTAAGGGTGCACCATTCACATGATATCCAGTTTGAACTTCGGAAGATAACAAGAAAATCGCGGGGAAGGTGAAGATAAAACCAGTCGATGCGTGAGTTGCACCAGTCGTTGCGCTGGTTGAGATATTGACCTCAGACGGTGACCATTTCAAGGCCATGCCGAGAAGATAGGCAACATACCATGCGGCTGAAACAGCCAGGCCGATTTTCAACCCAATGTATGCTGTGACACCACTGAAAACTGAGCCGATGAGGATGCCGATCATAATCTTACTAAGTGACCAATGGCTGACCTCGAATGATTCGTTGAGGTTCTTTTCCTCAAAATATTGTTCAAGTAACCCGGTATTGAGGTTGTTGTACATGTCCTCATCAAGCCAGGTAAGGCTACCGGACTCGATTGCCGCTAACCCTTTCGCGGTCACAGGCTGTCGGTATGCAGACTTGCGAACCCCTGACACAGCGACACCCGCTCCTACGGAGCGTTCTGTGGGTGATGCGCAGGGGTCTTAGGTTTGTGGGGAAAACCAAGTGGTCAACCCTACGGGTTGAGATTACGGGATAGAGTGTAAGAAGAGATATCGTATCCAAGGCTTTGGTACAGCCCTAATGCGGCATCGTTCAGTGCGTATACCGTCAATCTAACTTGGGTTGCTCCACGCATTTTGCACTCGTGTTCGCCCTGACGGACCAATGCTGTTGCGATTCCATTGCGTCGTGCATGGGGCTCAACCCAAACATCAGCAATCTCCCAAACCTGAGTCGGTGCATCGAGGATGAAGCCGTCTGGAGAATATGTGCAAATCCCTACCAATTCACCCTCTAATCTCGCAATTAACATTCGGCCTTGCCGAATTCTTGACTCGAGAAATCTCTGAACTCGATCAATGTTCATTTGACTTTTTAATTCTACAACAGAACCTCTGAAATCAAGCCCCTGTTGATCGTGGAGCAGTCTCCACCAAGCGGGTTCAATGGCAGAATAGTCATCGAATACAGCCACTGACACTGTGAGTGGTTCGGAGGTTGTAACCAGAGTATCACCCATCGGTGCAATCAATGATCACGGATAATCTTGTAGCGCCCCATGGCTTCCATCCAGAGGATTTCCGAACCACCTTCGAGAGTCATCCCCTCCTCTAGTGGGAGAATCAGAGTCTCGTAGGTTTTGTTGTCCATGGCATGAACTTCAGCACCATCGATATGGGTGATAATGGCTGATCCTTTTTCGATCAGTGGTACACTAATGGTGTCAGTAACAGGTGCTACGTGGCTTTTCTTTTGCCCAGTGAAAATATCTTCAAGCTCGATTCGGGCTTTGGCTGCACCGTGTTTTCCAGGCTTGCGTTTCGTCATGCTGAGGATTTTGTATGCACTTTCTTCAAGCGCGACATAGCGACCCACTTTGATTGTTCGAACTTCTACACGTGTGGTGCCAGGCATGGGTATCAAACCGATTCCATCGGTCCCGACTTATCAGGGTTCGGTAGTTTGAATCAGAATACGTGGACAAGTTAGAATCTTTACACGGATTCAGTTACGTAGAATCAATACTTGTAGAATCCTTCACCTGATTTACGGCCCAACTTTCCTTCTTCAACCATTTCAATTAGCAATTTCGCTGGTGCATATTTGTCATCACCTAGACCCTGGTGGAGAACATTCATGATGTGGAGAACGGTGTCATTTCCGATCAAATCTGCAAGAGCCAACGGACCGATTGGGTGATTCATACCCAGTTTCATGATTCCGTCAATCGCATCTGGCTCAGCCACGCCGTCCTGCAGGGTCAGGATGGCTTCATTGATCATCGGGCAAAGAATTCGATTGGAAACAAAACCCGGTGAATCATTGCAGCATAGCGCAGTTTTTCCCATTTTTTCACTGGCTTCAATAACAGCATTAGTAACGGCTTCTTCGGTGTCAGAGCCGTTAATAATCTCAACCAATTTCATAATGGGAACTGGATTCATGAAGTGCATACCGATGACTTTGTTTGGCCGTGTTGTTGAAGCTGCGATATCATTGATACTGATGCTGCTCGTATTGCTCGCGAGAATCGCGCTTGGCTTACAAATTGCATCCAGTTCAGCAAAGGTTGAGAATTTAAGTTCTGGAATTTCAGGGATCGCTTCGACAACAAGATCGGCATCTGCTGCAGAACTACGTTCGATCGAAGATGAAATACGCGAAAGTGCAGCGTCTGCATCAATCTGAGTCATGCGCTCTTTAGCAACTAGTTTTGCTAGAGATTTCGAAATTGTCGCCATCCCATTGTCGACAAAATCCTGTTTGATATCGATCATTGTGACATTGTATCCGGCACATGCGGCGACTTGCGTGATACCATTCCCCATCTGCCCTGCACCCAGAACAGCAATTCTCTCTATACTCATGCTTGACTCGAGTCAGACGCAATTGATTACCCCTTCGGGGTGTGACTCAACTGTCGTGTTCTAGCCACTCATCCATCTCTGGTGTTCTGTACCACCATTTGCCTTCATCATACCACCACTCGCACCCATTCTCATCAACCTTGTAATTCGGGTCATCCTCGGGAACGAGTTCCTCTTCAGGTTCTGCCTCAAGTTCAGTGGCTGGTTCGTCATTTGAGTGAACTATCGAGCGCTTTTTGGACTTCTTTTTGGGCTTCTTGAGAATTAAACTCAACCCACCCCCAACGGCAATTAGTAAAATGACCACCGCGGAAATCAAAATCCATACAGTTGCACTCAAACCTTCCTCGGTATCTGGTGCGATATATGGGGTGTGACCTGTATTATCAGAATCATCACCGTTTGGATGAATGTCTTCTGGACAACCGGGGTTCTCCAAATTTTGCAGAGAGTTGGCATGAAGTGGGCAACGATCAGGAGTTCGCGCACCAGGGATTAGTTGGCCGGGCCATGAAAGATTAACACGCATCTCATCGTCACTCCAAAGGCTGTTTGCGTAGTTGTCGTAGTAGCCATCACCGTCACTGTCCTTCCATTGGGTGTTGATGTTGGGTACAATGTCTTCTACGTTCGCCCAACCATCGCCATCAGAGTCAGTACATCCGCGTAGATTACCTGTTGATGTTCCCTCTTCATTCGGACAATCATCACCATCGGTACCATCAGGATTGTTACCAAATCCATCTCCGTCAGTGTCGACAGTTTGGGTTGGATCTTCAGGATATTGATCTACTGAGTCGATTGCGCCATCACCATCGGTATCACGTTCACTTTCTGAGCACCCATATGTTGCGGAAGATGGATTGTTGTCAACATCCAAGACTTCGGCCTCAGGTGTATTGAGGCACATATCGAGATCGTCGGTGACTCCATCGTAATCAGAATCGCGTTCGGATGGGGCACAACCTAGACCATCGACAAGTGTGATTTCTTCAGGTGGGGTTTCCTGACAGTTATCACCAAGAATGCCGGACAAACTATCCCCATAGCCATCACCATCCAAATCGGAATGTTGACTTGGCTCATTGGGGAATGCATCATCGACATCTGCCCAACCATCACCATCCGTGTCAAGACAACCAATTCTACCACCCATATCTGATGTTCCTGCCTCGTCAGGGCAAGCATCAGCAAGGAATCCATCTGGGTTGTCTCCAAAACCATCACCATCTCGATCTTTATGCTGAGTAATATCTGACGGGAAGGCGTCTCCATATTCGGAAACTCTGATTCCATTAATCACATTCCCCCATGAATAATTATCACCGTAGCCATCACCATCGGCGTCGACCCATTGTGAAGGATTTCCAGGGAACATGTCATTCAAATCCGACCAGCCATCTCCATCTGTATCTGGACATCCAAATCGATCTTGGTCAGATAAACCGTATTCCAATGGACAGTCGTCCGCCTGATATCCTTCAGGCTCATCTCCGAAGCCATCGCCATCCGTATCATTCCATTGGGTTGATTCTGAGGGGAATGCGTCGGCTGCGTCTGCCCAACTGTCCCCATCAGCATCTGGGCAACCCACTGTGGGCTGTGTACTCGTACCAGCAGAATTAGGACAATCGTCTTCCGTGTTGACCAGCCCATCTCCGTCATCATCACGCTGGTTTTGAGCGCAACCAGATGCATCTACGGATAGTCCGGGTTCAGTATTCGTGCAATTGTCATCCCCATTCCAAACCCCATCGCCATCATCATCAGGTAAGAGATGTCGGAGGTCAATACCGATTCTGTCTCCGGCCATCACGCGCGAGAATGGATCCAATCGAACAAATCCAATTTCATCGAAGTTGTCCTGACCTTCTTCACTCAGCATCCATGAAAGGAATGGTCGAAGGATGTCTAGTTTGTCTTCGCGTATGACAAGACGATAATCATCCTGGAATGGCCAAACACCCGATGTACTATTTTCAACCGAAGGGTGTATCGCTGGATTTCCAGCGGAAAGGGCATCTGCTGCCCCGTGCGTCCAATTGTCAAACAATGGAATATGATACGTTGTATTGCTCTGAATGGCAGCTCTCAATTCCGTGATTCCGATTACGTCATCGTTGTTTGAGGCACCATTGATGATTTCCTCACGAGTCTCTATGATATATCTCGCACGCCCAGATGGCGTATTTTCTCCTTCGAACCAGTCTTCTGGGAAACTACAATGGTCGCAGAACATGAATGCTGAAATCATCTGTGGTATCGAACGATTTTCCCATCGATGGTAAATGTGGATTGGTTCATTTGGACAGGATGGATGTAAATCTCTCCATTCTGGTTCCCCATCCCCGTCGTCATTCGGTACAACAGAACTCCAAACCACTCCGGGATGAATCCCCGATGAGGAGAGTGTGGATTGAGATGCATCTGACAGAATCCATCGCAACTGTCCCATAGAAAGGCCCCCTGTCATGTTCAAACATTGGTGAGTCGCAGTATTCGGATCGACCATGAGGGAGGCTGGCATTCTTGCCACTGGTACTTCGATGAGTCTTGCACCGGTCGAGTCGCAATCGCGCATGCCACTGACTGAATAATTCGACAAGGTGGTTGTAAATCTCTCAGCAGCAGTACTGGATGATGCTGCAATCAATGGTGCATCTCCTTTAGGATTGACATCATTACACAAGAAATTCGTCGTTTGTATCGTCGTGCTGTTGAAGTGCATCGGAATGTAATCAGAGTGAGAATCTGCATATTCAAAGAAGCGTTCACCCATCAGTTCGCCTGTGACATCGCCACCCAGCCATGCATAAGCATCCGTTGAGAAATATGTGTAAATACGGCCATAATATCTAGCGCCGAAGTATATCTTGGTCTCATCTAGTGACCAAGCGACGTCACGGGCACCACGACGTCCGGATGATTGTCCACCGCTACCGCCGGAGAAACTACCAAAACTGGCCTCAACGGTCCAATCTGATGTCCGAACAATCCAAGTTGGATCATTGTCGCTGGTAGCAATGACGAAGTGTGTGCCTGCGTGATTGAAGGCAATCTCATTGACATCACCACTGTAGGACATGGTATCCAAAAGAGTCCCATTAGAAGCGTAATAGATGTTGATGTCATTATCTGAACCTCCTGTCACAATCCAATTCCCATCTGGGCTCCAATCCAATCCAAGCGTGTAACCTGAATGATTGTGCACATTGAAGAATTCAGTCCCATTCGATGTCCAGAAAACGCTGAGTTCTTCACCATGAGTTGCTGCGACGAAACGCCCATCTGGACTTGTTTTAATGGTGTAAACATCGTCATCAAAATTTACGATATGAGCAATGGTCCAATTTGATGTATGGTAAGTTGTGACATTCTCATCCTTGCCACCAACATGGAGTAGGCTACCATTCGGGTTGAAGCGGGCTGCGTATGTATCATCATCATGGTTTGCAGAAAGATCAATCAAATGTGTGGCTGTCTGAGTTGTCCAATCAATGGTGTATACATTCACTGATGCATTGTTGCTAGCCTCATATGCCGAAACAACGAGCATTGTTCCATTTGGAGTAAATGACAGGTCACGGGGATTGGATTGAATGGTCAACAGGGTTTTGATTTCATTTCCTGCCGCATCGAGTAATTTAACGCAGTCACAACCATCTGCACCGGCAAGAAGCATCCCGTTGGGTGCTACAGCGAGGGTGCGAGCCATCGAACCGCGAGAACTTGAGGTGGCAACGGTTCTGGCATAATTTGCACCAACGAAATCTGCCACCGTTCCTTGAATGATGTCAGGGGTTCCGTCGCCATCCGTATCAGGGCAACCAAGTTTTGTTGTTGTAGAGTTGCCTGCTGCAAAAGGGCAATCGTCCACAGAATCATCGAACCCGTCGTTATCACCGTCTGCAGCAGAGGCTGAAGGATACCAAAACAAAACTGATGAAATCATCAGGAACGTCAAGAAAATTGAGGTCCGTCGATTGGGATTCACAATTCTCACACAGTCACTCAGCGTTTGATGGTGTCGCTTCCTCGTGCGAGACGACTACGTCGTCTGAAAACATGGAATCTGCTTCGTGAATTTCTTCTGAATCTGGTGCATCCCACGTGTCGTCATTTCCTTCCTTTCGAGAGCGCATGGCTTGCAATACAGCAAGTATGAGGCTGATGATACCCAATGCGGCTAGATTTTCAAATGAACCAGGAGTCTTCAGTTGTTCACCGGCGGTTGCTTCTGGAGCGTCCAAAATTGTGTTGATTTGCAATCGTTGCCGGTTGCCCGCAGCATCTGTCAGTTCAACTGTTGCTGACCATTCACCGGGCCCTTCACCAGCCGTGAATGATTCGGGCTGCATTCCTTCAAAGTCTGCACCAATACCAGATTCCGAAAATACATCAATATCACCGTTTTGAATGATGATTGACCATACGGCAACATCGTCGCTAAGAATTGACAAATCCACTGAAACTTGACACTCAGCTAGTTTGGGAACCCCCCAAACTGGAGCGGTCGGTTTACGATCACAATGTGTTTGACTCCAAATGAGATTGGCATTCGGGGCTGTTCTGTCTGTGATAATCAATCGTGTATCTGAGAACATATTTCCGGCCAAATCGGTTTGCTGGGTAATCATTTCCCATTCACCTTCAATGATTGGTAAATTCGCTTCGATCTCAAATGAACCATCTTCTGAGCATTCTCCGCTACTGATGAGGCCGCTGATGTTTACAATGACTGGTAATCCAAACTCGCAATTGCCTTCTACATTTGCTATAGTTCGATATGTTGAATAGCCATTAATGGGTTCATTGACAGTCAAATCAGGATGTGTTTGATCCAGTGTCACAACCAATTCGTAGACGAAGGTTTTCTCCAATGCCTCAAGATGGAAGATGAGGTTGTTCACGCCAATTTTCAAATCAATTGGTACACTTACGTGACCATTTTCTACCGCGTAAATAGATCCATTTTCATCGTCGTTCCACCATTGATAGATTTGGTCAGGACCAAGTGAGATTTGAGCCCAAACTTGAGGTGTGTTGACATGTGTATCATTCCATGCAGCATCGAGTATGGGCCAGTAAGTCTGTTCTGGGAGAATTATATCCACGCAACGCTCGGAAAGATTGGGGTCGACAATTCCCTCAATGGCAG
>Ga0208765_1001600_pt1 | contig 13490 bp, 10 predicted proteins | sample ETNtaG_2_FD_185783 | JGI IMG/M metagenome (GOLD analysis project Ga0208765, IMG submission 185783) | Marine microbial and viral communities from oxygen minimum zone, Eastern Pacific Ocean - ETNP201406SV203 (SPAdes) (version 2) | ecosystem: Environmental > Aquatic > Marine > Oceanic ... | reverse complement strand
CAGTCCATGGGTTACCACGGCCATTGTTCCGTTTTCCGGTAGCGCCGACTGAATTCTCGACCAGGCACGAGTCACGCGCTGGTCGAATTCCTGCCACGTCTCTCCCTCTTCAGGTTCATAGTTTTCAGCAAACGGATCAATGTCCCGAGCCTCCAGATCAATGAATCGCTGGCCCCGCAAGCAACCAAAATTGCGCTCCTGAAGCAACGGTTCAAACTCAATATCGACACTGGTTTCATCAGACAACGCCTGAGCCGTCATGGCCGCCCGGGGCAGATCACTGGCCAGGATCCGCGTAATCCCCTCCGTGCTCAGGCGTTTCGCAAGGCGAAGCGCCTGCTCCTCGCCCCGATCCGACAGAGGGGTGTTTGCCGGCTGCATGACACGATCGCGATTAAACGCGGTTTCACCGTGGCGGATCACTAATAGGCTCATGAAGATTCCTTATTATTTTCGAGCGGTTCGTTGACGAGCAACCAAACCTGTTCCGGACTTTCCACTTGTGCATTGTGTCCAAGGCCCGGGAGTTGCCTCGCCGCAGCACCCAGGGCGCTCAGTTCTCCTGCGCCGACCATTTTGTCGTGTTCCCCGCACGCCAACATCACCTCGCAGCGGGCGGCCTGAACCAGTTCCGCAACGGGTGGTCTGCCAACCGTATACATTTCCGGGTCAGCGGCAAGACGATACTGGCCATCGTCACCTGCCATGACACCACACTGTGCAGTGGGGGAATCGGGATTCACCAGACCCATCAGTCCCGACACCTTGAGGTAGCGTTCTACGGCCTCGGCCTGCGTTGCCCACCAGCGAATCGGACGTGTTGACAATGCCTGCATCTGTTCCAGTTCAGCCTCGTTCCAGCTGACCTTGATCCCCACACCCAGTACCCGCTCAACGTTAGGCAGCGCACCACCGAGCATCAGACCGACTACACCCCCCATCGAGTGACCGATCACCACCAGCCTGGTCTCGTTGATGAGTGGGATCAGGTCGGCCATCAACGCAGCGTAGGTATAAGGCTTTTCCCAGGGAGAACGTCCATGCCCCCGGAAATCCGGCACCAGCCAGCAGCCGGCCTTATTGCGTTCAATCAGATCAACCAGTCCATCCCAGACCTCGCCGGTTGCACCGAGCCCGTGAAGCAGTAGATAGGTGGTTCCACCCATGCCCCCGGAACGTAGGTAAAGCCCGGCCACATTAGTCTCCTGCCGGGTCATGCCCGCGCGCTGGGAGGCGAGTTACCGTTGCTGCCGAGATGATCAGCACGATGTTGGTCACTGACAAAAAACACATAATTTGGCTTGCTCGATTGCATTCTGTTTTCACCTCATTTGCATAATTTAGTGCCAAACTCTTAGGCACAAATCAATGTCGATTCCATGAAGTGTATCGTCATCTCACTCCAACCGGCCGGATGGATTCGGTTCTTGCCCACTGAAACCAGCATACCAGTCCCCGCATTTTTCTCGAGCGTCTTCCCAGTCTTCTACACTTTCGGTGTTGCGGTACATCAGGAAGGGGCGTAACCGATCCAGATAATGGTCCAACATACCCTGGGGTCGAAACTGCGTCGCCACATAACCGTTCCAGTGGACCAACTGTTCGAGTGGCCGCCGGTAGCGCAGTCGAACATCTTTCTTCGGATAGCCCACGGGTATCGTTCCACATGCTGAGAGATATGGCGGATACCCTAAAAGTTCCGACAATGCCTGGTTGGTCGATGTCTCACCACCGCCTGACAGCCACGCTGATGTCAATCCCTGGGCCGTGACGGCAAGTTGAATGTTCTGGATCACGGCGCCCAGTGAACAATAGTAAATGTTTTCGTTATTTGCGGCGTATTCATCCATCCCCTCGGCATCTTCATTGTGCTGCGGGAAAGCGACTTTCCAGCGAGGGTCACCCACAACGATGAAAATCGCCACGGTGTTCGACAGATAAGCCTTGCTCACCGCTGGAAAACCCTTCGCTTTAACAAACAAGCGATTCGACTGCTCGACAAAAATATCGATAACAGCATCGCGCACAGCTGGATCATCCACAATGATCAGATCCCAACACTGGCTATTGGCGCCAGTCGGTGCCCAGCGCGCCGACTCAGCCACCGACAACAGGGTATCGCGTGAGACCTTCCTTCCGCGCTCGAACTGACGAACGCTTCGACGGCGGCGCATGATGTCGGTGAGAACACGGTGCTGTTCACCCTTCGGTGCGTTTGCGGTATCAACTTCGTTCATAACTTTTCTCCTGATCTGGGCTGCACCCATTCAACCACGTTTACGTACGACATAAAACCATCCGCTGGCAACGGGTGCTACACTGGCTGGGATCACGCTCTAATCATATCGTCATGCAGGTAGATCCAAATAACCAAATCGAACCCAGCACTGACGCCGTGGCTCGATTTCGACTGATAGACCCTCCAGCCGGGTTTGTTGACGATCCCTACCCCTGGTACGCGCAGCTGCGACGCCAGAGCCCGATTCATCGGTTAGGTGAGCGATCTTTTTTTCTATCTCGCTATGATGACGTGATAGCCGCCTATCGTGATCCACGTACCAGTTCGGACAAGCACGCCGAATTCACACCCAAATTCGGCAACAGTCCCTTGCTTGAGCACCACACCACGAGCCTGGTCTTCAATGATCCACCGCTGCATACCCGCGTACGCCGGCTGATCATGGGCGCATTGAATCAAAGAGCCATCAAAAAAATGGAGCGGGGTCTGATTCAACTGATCGACGAACTGCTTGACGACGTCGAAAATCAGAATTCGGTCGACATGATCAGCGATTTCGCAGCTCGGATTCCCATCGAGGTGATTGGGAACCTTCTGGATGTACCACGTGATGAACGGGCGCCACTTCGAGGCTGGTCGCTGGCGATTCTGTCTGCACTCGAACCGATACCAAAACCACAGGTTCTAGAAACCGGAAACCAGGCGGTGATCGATTTTACGGACTATCTCAAGATCCTGGTCAGCGGCCGGCGGCAGACCCCTGGAGACCCTGCGGTCGACGTTCTGACTCGTCTGATTCAGGGCGAAAAGGACGGAGAAAAGCTGACCGAATCCGAACTGCTACACAACTGCATTTTTCTCCTGAATGCCGGGCACGAAACCACCACCAACCTGATTGGCAACGGACTTCATGCGCTAATCAGCCACCGGGGCCAGCTAGAGCGCCTCGCTGCTGAGCCCGCGCTTGCAGACTCTGCGGTCGAGGAACTGCTTCGTTTTGAGAGTCCCCTGCAGCTGAATAATCGACTAACGACTGAGCCCATGACTATTGGTGAGAAAACCATTCCTGCAGGCACGTTTCTGACGCTCGGCGTGGGTGCAGCGAACCGAGATCCTGATCAATTCGACCAAGCTGAGCACCTCGACATCGGCAGATCACCCAACAACCACCTGGCTTTTGGCCAGGGTCGCCATGCCTGCTCCGGAATGAATGTCGCGCGACTCGAAGGCCGAATCGCATTTGCAGCGGTGGCAAGACGCTTCCCATCTATCGACCTGAGCGGCACGCCGGAGCGGGATCCACGGATACGTTTTCGCGGTTTCCGGCACCTGCCTGTGGTAATCAACTGACACCAAGCTGCGCGCTACACCGAAGTCGCATCATCCTTTCCAGCTGTCCACATAACCGCGCCATTCGGTCCCTTCATCAAGTTCATGGATCTGTAGCGGATCCCGTGTGTCAACCATGACTGCGACCTCGTCGGTCTCTTTTCGTGAATAAGCCATGGCCGTACGATAGGCTTCCGGATGCGGGCCGTGTGGAAAACCTGCGGGGTGATAAGTACACATCCCGGGCTTCATATGATCGCGACTGAAAAACTGGCCCTGATGATAAAAGATGAATTCGTCGTAATCATTATTGGAATGATAGTACGGCAGCTTCAGGGCCCCGGGGTCGCTCTCGATCGGTCGCGGGCAGAAAGTACAGATAACCAGACGGTCGCCAAGCCAGGTGGTGTGCGCAGAAGGTGCGACGTGATAACGGGCACTCATGAGCGGCCGAATGTCCCGCCAGTTCAGGCGCTGCACCGACAGATCCCCGTGCCAGCCAACAGCATCCAGCGGATTGAATGGGTAAGTCGCTGTCGTCAGGGTATTCTGCCGCTTGATGCTGACCACCGTCTCCTGTTCCCCGTATTGTGCCTGGAATGCCTCATCGATCCGGGGGTGATCCAGAATCGCAGGATCAAATATCGCGTGTTGCCCCACAGGTCCTTTGTTCGGCAGCCCGAACGCCCCGCCGGTGGCTTCGATCATGAGAATCGCCGCCATCCCATCACACTCCAGACGCCACATCGTGGAACGCGGAATCAGCAGGTAGTCGCCGCAAGAAAATTCCAGGTGACCATAGTCACAGTACAGGTGCCCCGCGCCCTCGTGAACAAACAACACCTGATCACCATCTGCGTTGCTCGCTAAAGAGTTCATACTACCGTTAGCCATCCACATGCGGATCTGTGCAGCACCATTAGATAGGATCATCGGCGCATGCCATGGATTATCCAGCGGGGTATTCAACCGGGTCAGGTCATAAGCCCGGGGTTGAGTCGGCCCTTCGAATGAAGTCCACCCTGTTGGCGGATGGGTATGGTGGATCTGGCTGGCGGGTCCAAAGAACCCTTCGCGCCCGATCTCGCGCTCATAGGTCCCCGCCGGCAGGTCGCAATGGGCTTGTCGGCTCGTGGTCCCCTCAACCCAGACAGGGGGAATTCGATTTTTCATCTCCGCCTTCTCCTCCACAATATTATGCCTTTAACCTCGCTGCGGGACATATATCAATACACCTCCTTCCCGCGAACCTTGACAACTGCCCAGTTTCAGCAAACCATACAGGCACAATGGCAGTGCTGACCGACATTTTTGTCTAAACATTGTAATCACTACCATTTGATTAACTCAATAATCAAACTCTGAGGAGGATGTACATGATCAAGCAACTCAAATTACTGGGGCTCGCCTGTGGGCTGTTCTTAGTAGCCCCCACGCTGTTCGCCCAGGAAGTACTCAATATCAGCAGCTGGGCACCGCCTACACACCACATGAATGCCGTGGTCTGGCCGACTTGGGGCAAGTGGGTTGAAGAAGCAACCGAAGGCCGTGTGACTGCCAAAATTGAATATAAACTGGCGTCACCTCTGAAGCAGTTTGAACTCGTTCGCGATGGTGTGGCTGACGCTGCCTGGATTTTTCACGGCTACAACACGCGTTACGTCGCGACCCAGGCTGTCGAAATGCCGAATCTGGGCACCAGTGCCGAAGCTGCCTCAGTTGCTTACTGGCGAGTTCACCAGAAATACCTGGCCAAGGCTGATGAGCATAGAGGTGTAACCCTGATCGGCCTGACGTCACACGGTCCAGCTGTCATCCAGACGAAATCAGCACTCAAAGGTCTCGGTGATCTCAGTGGGCAGAAGATCCGTGTACCCGGTGGGGTAGGCAGCCTGGTGGGTAAGGCGCTGGGCGTAACAGCTGTCAAACTGCCGGCACCAAAGGTGTATGAAGCCCTATCTTCCGGCGTTGCCGATGGCATCTTTATGCCGATGGAGACGCAGAAGAGCTTTCGCTTAAAAGAGGTAGTGCCCTTCGTTACGATTATGCCGGGCGGACTCTACTACGGCAGCTTCGCCTTCATCATGAACAGTGATTTTCTTGCAGGTCTCTCAGAAAAAGATCGTGCTGCGGTTATGAGCGTATCCGGTGAAAAACTGTCTAAGCTTTCCGGTCAACAATGGGATGCTGCAGATACGGCGGGCCTGGCTGCTGCCAAGGAAGCCGGCACCACCATCACCACGGCGAGTGCTGAAATTCACAAGAAGTACCTCGCAATCATGGCGCCGGTTGAGACCGAATGGCTAGAACGGGCGAATAAAGCTGGCATCGACGGTAAGGCCGCCCTCGAGGAACTGCGCGCCATAGCTCGCAGTTACTAAGACAAACTGATGAGTCACCGAGTCAACGACCCGGCGACTGTCGACCATTCTGTTCCGTCATCGGACTCAGCCAGCGTCTGGCTGAAGTTCGGTGACGGGGCTTCGTCTATTGTCCTGTTTGCTTTGATGGGTATGACCTGTATCGATGTTATCGGTCGATATTTTTTCAACTCACCGCTGGATGGCGCGACCGAACTAACCCAACTCATGATGGGACTCATCGTATTCGCAATACTTCCCACTGTTTGTTACCGTGAAGAGCATGTCAGTGTTGATCTGCTGGATCTGTGGATGCCAGATAACTGGATCAATATTCGACAGATCATCTTGAACCTCTTGATGGCGATCATGATGATATTTGTCGCCTGGCGGGTATGGATCAGCGCCAATTTCATGGTTGACTACGGCGATGCCACCGAATTCCTGGCTATACCCTACGCACCGATAACCTACTTCATCGCGGGAATGAGCGCTGTCGCATCAATTGCCTTCTTACTCAATACCCTACGCTATATGCGTGGTAAAGGTCCGATGTCTCCTGACCGCTCCACGACGGCGATCTAAGCTGATCCCGCTTCCACCGCTCTGCCAGCAGGCCATACTGTGACGGTAGCACTCATCGGTTTCGCCGTTCTATTGATCCTGGTGTTCTTACGACTGCCCATCGCGTTTGCCATGGGTATAGTCGGCTTTGCTGGCTTTGGCCTGATAACGGGCTGGAAGCCATCGCTGGCGATGATCGGCACGCTCGTTTCCGAAACCGCCTTGAGCTACGGTCTGTCAGTCGTACCCCTTTTCATACTCATGGGCAACCTGGTTTCCAGGGCCGGATTGTCTGCAGAACTCTACGCGGCATCTAATGCTTTTCTGGGACACCGCCGGGGTGGGTTATCCATGGCCACGATCGTTGCCTGTGGCTCTTTTAGCGCGATCTGCGGTTCCAGTCTGGCGACAGCGGCAACGATGTCCAAGGTGGCGATGCCACCCATGCGCCAATACGGCTATGCCGATTCGCTGGCTACAGCTTCGATCGCGGCCGGTGGCACGCTCGGCATTCTGATCCCGCCCAGTGTGATCCTGGTGATCTATGGTTTGATGACCGAAACCAGTATCCGCGAACTGTTCGCGGCGGGTTTCCTGCCAGGCCTGCTCGGCATACTGCTTTACATGGTTGCGGTGCAATACGCGGTCTGGAGACGACCACAGGATGGCCCACGTGCAGAACGCACTTCGTGGCCGGACCGGTTACGCGCATTACGCGGGGTATGGGGCACGTTACTCCTGTTCATTCTGGTCATTGGCGGAATCTATGGTGGCATCTTTACCCCGACCGAAGCAGCTGGAATCGGTGCCGGTGGCGCCTTCCTGCTGGCACTGGCCCGGGGGGTACGCTCCTGGCGGGACTACTACGAAGTACTCGTTAATAGTGCCCGTACGACGGCGATGCTCTTTACCGTTCTCTTCGGCGCGCTAATATTTTCTAACTTCGTCAATCGCGCTGGACTGCCAGCGGGACTTCTGGAATTTGTGACCGGTGCGGATATGACTCCCCTGATGGTTCTGCTGGTCATCCTTGCCATTTACATCGTCCTGGGCTGCGTGTTCGAGAGCCTGTCGATGCTGCTGTTGACGATTCCGATCTTCTTTCCGGTGGTACAGGGTCTGGGCTACGCAGGCATGGGGCCTGAGGAAATTCTTGTTTGGTTCGGAGTAATCGCGGTCGTGGTCACAGAGATCAGCCTGATCACACCACCGGTGGGACTGAATGTCTTCGTGCTGGCTGGCGTACTCAAAGACGTGAAGACGACAACCGTGTTCAAGGGCGTAACACCCTTTTGGTGTGTGGACATTATTCGACTGCTCATACTGCTGATTCTGCCGGCTTATGTTTTATTGCTGCCGAACTGGCTTTATCATTGACCTGCAGACTCGCTGAGCACATGTCCAGTAATATGTAAAACTGCCTGCGCTCAAGCTCAAAGCCTGTACAGAGACTAGCGCCGTGGCCTGCCGGGCAGTCCGGCACTATTTAATAATTAACCTCGACCGGGAGGTCCGATGAAGTTAACCAGTTTTACCAGGAATGGCACCCACGGGTATGGAGTTATTGTCGCCGACGGCATTATCGATCTTACGACAGCAATCGATGGCGTATCGGACCTTAAAGACCTGCTGGAATCCGACCGGCTTGCCCAAGCAGCCGACTCAGCTGCAGGACGGTCGGCCGACTTCGCCCTTGAAGACATCGAATTTCGTCCGCTGATCCCGAATGCGTCAAAGGTGATCTGTGTTGCCGTCAATTACCTGGCTCACGCACGTGAAGCCGGTCGGACTATTGGTGACTACCCGGTGCTTTTCCACCGACACGCACAGACTCAGATCGGACATCAGCAACCATTGTTAGTGCCCAAGTCATCCGAACAACTCGATTTTGAAGGGGAGATTGCTGTCATTCTGGGAAAAGGGGGTGCCCATATCGAACCGGAAGATGCAATGGACTACGTTGCGGGCTACTCCTGCTATAACGAAGGCAGTATCCGTGACTGGCAGTTCCATGTGCACCAATACAGCATGGGCAAGAACTTCAATGCCACCGGAGGATTCGGCCCGTGGCTGGTTACCACCGATGATATCCCTGACCCTGACGCGCTGACGGTGACTACCCGCCTTAATGGCGAACAGATGCAGTTTGGTGAATTCAACGATGTTGCATTCAATATCCCGACCCTTATTTCCTATGTGTCCAAGGCCCTGCCCTGGCGAGCCGGCGATGTGATTGTGACCGGTACCCCTGGCGGGGTAGGATTCAAACGCAAGCCACCGATCTTTCTCAAAGAAGGAGACATGGTCGAAGTCGAGGTGAACCTCGTCGGCACGCTGGTCAATTCCGTAGCCAATGAAGTGTGAGACGCTTTAGCGGTAACCAACCCGCCGGAGTCGACACCCCCAGTGCAGCGACGATGAGGGTCTAATCAGCGGCAGTACTGCGCCACTGTTCGACCTGAATAAGACAGGAATTGGGCGCCGATGCTGTGGTTTTGGCGGTCTGCGGTCGTGCCGATGTCAGCTGGTTCACACAGCCCCCCCGTTCCGGGGATAAGCCCGGTTCACCGATCGGATCGTAGACAGCTGACGACTCATAGGAGTGAATCACGCCAGGTAGAATGCGCTCTGTTAGAACAGCAGCACAGATGACATCACCCCGGTCATTAAACAGGCGGACAAGGTCATGGTGTGCAATTCCTCGTTCACGGGCATCCTCGGGATTGATCCGTGCCGGCCAGTAGTAATGATCATCAATCAACACCCGGTGGGCTTCGATGTCGTTGATCGTGCTGTCCTTGCCATCGGTGTGCGTATGAAAACTGTACCTCGGATGCGGTGTGATCAACTGCAGCGGGAATCGTACCGAGAGCTCTGTGTTGTTGAGCCCTTCCCAGCTTGGGATATAGCGGTTAATCGGCGGCCTTTCCGGGTCTTCGCCGAAGTTCTTGAGGCTCGAGGCTTCAAATTCAAATTTACCGGACTGGGTCTGCAAGCCTTCCCCAAAATTGCCGCCGTATTCCGAGGGCAGAGGCGCGGGCTCGGGTGTGTCTTTCTTGCGGCCCTCGGCATACCAGTTGAACCCTACCGGTACATTCAGGTTCTCAGCTTCGGCCGGCACCACGTAATAGCCTTTCTTGAGGAATTCTTTCCAGCTGACGATATCCTTGAGGTCTGAAGCTTCGAACTGCAGTTTGCACCAGTCCAGTTCGGTCATGCCCTGGGCAAAGTAAGCGCCCAGACCGATACGTTTTGAGATATCCAGAAAGATCTGGAAGTCGGACCTGGATTCCCCCAGTGGCTCGATGCACTTGTGCTGCATCGTGATCACCCGGTGATTCAGTTGCGACTCGTTGTGATGCGAGTAGCCACCGGCAACGGCCCACTCGCCGATATCCCAGCGTTCGAAGTTGGTACACGCGGGCAGAATGATGTCGGCAAACTTGACCTCTCCCTCATCCCAGATCGACTGGTTGACCACAAATTCCAGTTCCTGCGACTGGTAGGCCCGTACCAGGCGGTTCGAATCCATCACCGTGCTGAAATGCGAGCCACCGTATTTGTACATCATGCGGACACGCGAATGACCCGCTGCTGGGTAGCCAAACTTCTGAAACTGGCGTTCCAGCGAGCGTGGATCGGTGGGATAACCCTCGACCCGCTCTTCGGTAATCGATTCAGCAATATAAGCACGGGGAACTTTCTGACTGACACTGTTCATACTCATCACATGCGGCTGGCGTTGAAACAAATTGAAGGCCGTGCCAGAACCTTCGATATCACCTGAAATGCCTCCCTCTGCATAGCCAGGAAAATAAAAATGGTGATTGAGCGGTGCCCCAGTCTGCAGGTTGCCAAAATTTACACCTGGTTTACCCAGGCCCTGCATGGCCATCAGGCACACCATCGAGCGGGCCCACTGTGTGCCTGTTGCCGATCGGCACGCGCCGCCAAAGGTCGTTCCTTTTCCACCTGCCGCCAGGTAGGTCTTTTTTGAAGCCCACTCCCGGGCCAGCGCCCGCACGACGTGTGCAGACACCCCGGTCTCGGGTTCCTGCCACTCCGGGGTCTTGGGTGTGCCGTCTTCATCGCCCATGATGTAGGCGCGCCACTTCTCAAATCCAGTGGTACGCGTCGCCACGTATTCCTTGTCGTAAAGGTCCTCAGCGATCCAGACGTAAGTGATCGCATGTGCCAGTGCCGGGCTTGTACCCGGCAACACGGGAATCCACTTTCCGCCCAGGAACGCGCCGGTATGATTGAGGTACGGATCAATATGCACCATCTTGATCCCAAGTTGCCTGGCCCACTGGCGGCGAACAGTCCCTTCGAATGCTGCGTAGGAGCCGCTCGACGATTCGGGGTCACTGGACCAGAACACGATCATCTCGCAATTCTCGAGACAGTCCCGCATCTGACCGTAGGGCTCGAAGGCCCCGTTTCGCATGCTATTTCCGTAATGATGCATAGCTCCCCAATACCACCCTTCCCAGCTGTCCGGATTAATCACCATCTTGGTGTGGCCGATGGTATTCATGAATCGAAAATTCGAACTGATGTAATAGCCCACGTTACCCCAGGTGTGGTGCGAACTGTGACTACTTAGGATCGCGCCCTTGCCGTGCTCACGACGAACCCGTTTGATCTCTGTTGCAACGATGTCCAGCGCTTCGTCCCAACTGATTCGCTCGTACCCCGATTTGCCGCGATTGGCGCAGTTACGATTGCCGTTGGGATCGAAATCAACCCGCTTAAGCGGATGCAACAATCGATCCTTCGAATAGACAACAGACTTTGATGCCAGTGCATGGGGTGCAACCGTCGTGCGGCGTGGCGGTGTAAATGTCTGGCCCCGCGCCGTTACCGACCACGATGGTGCATCTTCGGCATCATCAAACTCAATCGGCGTAATGCGGACAATTCGTTCATTTTTCACGTAAACGAAAACCGGGCCACCATTGGTGTTGTTGACGTAGCGCATTTCTCCATCGACACCAGGCGTGCCATAGCGCCAGCCGACTGTCTGGATCATCCGCAATGTTTCCATGAACCACAGCGACAACTCCTCGGGCCCCTCGATAACAACCGTAAAGGCCTTTGCTGCATTGACGAACTGTTGATGATCCAGCGGCGGGGTCAGCAACTTTTCGCCGACCTCGGCAGATTTGAATGTCAGACTGATCTCGGCTTCTCGGTGCACTCCAGCGCGCGATTTAAGTCGTCCGTTTCTAAACTGATACCAGCGACCAGTCGTGCCGTCACGTGTTTTGATCTGGGCAATTAATTCTTTCTCGGACAGGCGGCCCCTGAAAGACGGATGTCTGGCCGATGTATAGCGCAACGCTATAGCCACGCCCCATAACAGCATTGGCAAAGGTGCCGACATCATTGATTTGAGTCTCCCATGCGTTACCGTATGACACTACCTCAGGACAGTTCCCTGGAGGCAACTTGACGCTGTCCGAGCAAGTTCCGTAAGGTGAGTACTGAATCAATTGTAACTCGGACCGAAAACATATTATCTACGGCGAACTGTAAGATCAGACAGTATCATAAGCCCGACACATTGCTGGTTGCACCCCACCCACTATAATGTCCCATCCGCTTGCCGAGTCCACCTCGGTCTTTAAGAATATCAAGTCACAAAATATGGAAAAGTGGAACCTGATCATCGACGTCGCCGAGTGCACCAACTGTAACAACTGTTTTCTGGCGTGCAAAGATGAATATGTTGGCAATGATTTCCCGGGTTATTCCGCGCCGCAACCGCTACACGGTCACAAGTGGTTCTATATCGAGTCACGCGAACACGGCCAATATCCAATGGTGGATGTCGCTTACAGACCCACCACCTGTAACATGTGCGATGATGCCCCTTGTGTTCGAAAATCGACCGACGGTGCTGTTTACCAACGCCCAGACGGTATTGTCATGATTGATCCTGACAAAGCGCGTGGAAACCCCGACATCGTCAACTCCTGTCCGTACGGTGCGATATGGTGGAACGAAGAAGAACAGGTCGCCCAAAAATGGAATTTTGATGCCCACCTGCTGGACCGGGGAGAACCTCGACTGCGCTGTGAGCAGGTCTGTCCCACGGGTGTTTTTCGCAGTCTCAAAGTAGAAGACGACCAGATGAATCAGATTGTTGAGGATGAAGAACTGCAGGTTCTCAATCCTGAGTTCAAAGCAAATCCCAGGGTCTACTACAAAAATCTAGACAACTTCACCAGCTGTTTCATCGGCGGCACCCTGGTCGTAATCAAAAACGGCATAACCGAGGCCGCAGTTGGTATAGAAATCGAACTCACCCAAGGAGGCGCAACACTTCAAACTGGTGAGTCTAATGAATACGGTGATTTTAAATTCAGCGGCCTCAACAGCGGCAGCGGCAGCTTCACGCTGCAGTTTCACAGCAGTGAGCACGGTGACTTTGAAATCACGACAGAACTCATACAAAGCACTTACCTGGGAACGCTCACTCTACCGAGCCCTTCCAACTGACGCACTGTGCTTGTCAGAGCACAACAGGTGTGGGAATATCTCACGCTACAACTTTAGGTCCAGATTGGCTGTTGACCAGGTGTCACGACTGCCTCAGTGATCCACACTCAACACAATGATCTATCTTAATTCAAATAGGTAAACTGCCATGTCGACTCAACCTAGGCCACGGATCGGACACATCGGACTCAATATCCGGGACGCTGATGTAATGAAGGACTTTTACACGCAGGTCATGGGCTTCACCGTCACCGATCACGGACCGCATCCCGTCAATTCCTGCCCGATGTTGTTTTTGTCCACGAATCCAGAAGAACATCACGAGATGGTGCTCATCGGCGGCAGACCGGATGATGCTGACTACAGCGCTGCTCAGCAACTTTCATTCCTACTTGAGAGCCTTGACGAACTTCGTGAAATGAGAGATCGATTGGTAACCGCTGGCGTGGACATCAACCGCTACGCCTGCCACGGCAACGCATGGTCGATCTACT
>Ga0208765_1001595_pt1 | contig 13505 bp, 15 predicted proteins | sample ETNtaG_2_FD_185783 | JGI IMG/M metagenome (GOLD analysis project Ga0208765, IMG submission 185783) | Marine microbial and viral communities from oxygen minimum zone, Eastern Pacific Ocean - ETNP201406SV203 (SPAdes) (version 2) | ecosystem: Environmental > Aquatic > Marine > Oceanic ... | reverse complement strand
TTCCCCACGGGAATCCAAAACCAAAATTGGGCTCGGCCGTGGCATTGACAATGATTGGGTGGTCATGAATACTCCTCCTGTATTGGTTCGTTCTCCTTTTCTCTCAAGCTGAAGCAGTGCCTCGATTGTTTCGCTCTCCGCGCAATTTGCGCATCATTGAACCAGTAACCTTGGTGGTCAAGATCTGAATGTCGTCGAGAACATCGGAATCCTCGCCGGTAATTGCAAGCGCTGTACGCAGTGCGGAGTGAACGTTGACCACTGCAGTGGCTTGACTCACCGTTACAGGTTCATCCATGGGGAAGGGAACCCCACACCAGCAATGGTCATGGTGTCGGGCGTCCGAGATGACTCGAACCATCTCGCCACCCTGTTGCACCATAGAGGTGCGGAAAAGGACCGGCTCTTGTGAGGGGAGGCGGTAAGACAAGAGTGACCACAGGTTGTTGCAACCTGGGCATTCATGCAAAAGGCAGCCTGTTGAGCGGCTGACGCGCGTATTCTTTCGACTGTTGACGATTGTCGTCTTGCTTCCGGTTTGGGGGTGATTGATCCACATGGTCACACTTTGGATTGCATGCGAATATGAGGGTCACACGTGACCCATTACTCGAGGTCGAGATTGGCCATGATTGCCCCCCACCTTGATTCGATTTGATTCCCATTCGTGAATTCTTCATCTGCAACTGCAATGTTTAGCAAGGCTCCCGGATTTTCACGACCCAGTGACTTGATTGCGGCATGAACTACCAAACCGACAAGGATTGAGATTGAATGGATGTGCCCGATATCTTTTCGATTGAAATCCGGACCAAAAATCCAAAACTCAGAAGGTTCGCCATTCGGTTGTACCAATGTACACAACTTGTCCAGAAACGCTGTCATGAAACCTTTCTGCTCCATCGCATTGAGGATGCGCATGGCCTCTGAAACATACAGATCAAAATTCGGAGTACTAAACTCATTTGTGATGTCAAGATTGTCAAGATAATTTTGAATCTCCATTTCTCCAATCTGTGGTTCGCCCAGCCATGGCTCGCATTTTCGACTAAGGGCGCCACCCTTGGTCAATATTTCACCAATCTTGTTGCGGATATTCAACTGCTTGACCCATTTCGCAAGGGGCCATGGTCGCTGAAGCTTTCTGTTGAGATGTAGGTACATCTCAAACGGAATGCGGAAATCTGGACGTATCCAATCGGCGGTTCGAATGGGTTTCTCTTCGGGGTCAAATGGGAGTATCCAATAACGTCTAGGTGGCAGATGTCCAGCATCCAACAACTGGAATACTGGACCTGGTAGGCGTGTATCGCTTTTTTGTAATTCAGTCATGTCAAACGCATCGAATGGAGCCTCATAGAAGGGCTCGTACCATTGAGAACGATTTGGAACCGATGCTCTAGGATTCATTCCTAAATATGCCGTGGCCTGCCTGACATATTCAGATTCAATCGAAAAATCTCTTTCTTCATATCTCAATGGAGAACTCAATTCGCGGCCGACTGGGGCGGACTTGACCTTTTTTACTGTCTTTGATAGGCGATTGGGGCGCTTCTTCTGGGCTGGAACAAACACATAAGTCGATTTTTGCCATTTGGGATCTTCGTCAGGATTGAGGAATTTTATGTCAATATTATCTGGATCTGGATCACGTTCTGGGAAACTTCCCTTCTGATGCATGCCGCAGGCTAGACAGGCCCACTTTCCTTGATCTTCTTCAAATTCGTCATAATTTCCACATTCTCGACACACATTGGGACGATCACCCAATCCACCCGAGCCATCATCCTGATGGGGGTTGGGGTCTTCTCCTGACATTGATTCACCTCTAAGATTCAAATCTTTGATTCAATGTATAGTGCAATCAATTTACCAATGGGTGAGAGCATCATTTCCTCGGCTGCACCCTGCCCCGGGCGTTGTCGTGAAACGATTAATTGTGCGCTTCGTAGATATTGTCTGTGTTTGGCATTGGGTTTCGAAGGTAGAGAATAATCCTCACTCAATTTTGAACGACTGATTTCATCATCAATGAATTCCTTCAATTCAAGATAAGATCGGTAACGACTCATCGATTGGGAATTCTCTGGTATTTCTCCAAATGGATCATCGCGCAAGGCATCTACAGCGTCTTCAATCTGTGACTGCCGAACTCGATCATGATGCAATAGGCCCAGAAGGATTCGGTGTTTTATTTGCAAATTCGATGTTTGGTTATCTGTGAACACTGGCAGGAAATCTCTGTTGGGCATGTGCAAAACATGCGAACGCATACCCAGTTTACTACGGATGATATTTCGCCCAGAAGGACCCGAATCACCACTTCTCTTCAAGCAATAGGTCATCGGTAAACCGGCAGACTGAGCAAACAAGACCGCAGGAATCAATTGGGTATTGATGAGAAGTTGAGTAATGTCAAATGACCAAGAGGTGGAATCAGAAGATGATCCTTGCAATCGGGGCCACATCCATTCACACAATGCTGTGAAGTCCGACTCAGTGTCCTGGCCAGCATCATAGAATGCCCAATGGGCATGCTTGACCTGTTGGTTTGTGAGAGCGAGATTCCAGGTGTTCAAAGCGGTTTGATATGTCGCAACAGTTTCGCTATCCAGAGGTACAGTCACCCCTGAAGAGGGGCTACTCATGCACATCCCTACTGGTCCCGCATCATGATGCATACCAAATATAGAGACCCAACAATCAACACGTTCCAAGGTGTTCATGATTGAGATTATGCTCAAATCATTCGGTGACTTTGGATTAATCATCGCTCCAGAAATTCGCCCATACCTTGTTTCTAATTGGCTTTCATTTCGTTCATTCCAAAGTGACAGTGCAGTGATCCAACCTTTGCCTGTCAATCGATATCGTTGTTCACGGTTTTCTGATGAGGGGGTGCTCTTGGTTTCAAGGAGACCAGCCCCGGACATCGCTGAAGCTGTAGCGGAGAATCCCTTTGTGTCGGGAACGGTTTTGGGTGGTTGAGAACCAACAATTGTCTCGGCTTCAAGCCAACCATCATTCTCTGGTGAATATGCCAATTGCGTACTCGTGTGCCTCGAATATTCACTGCATTTTGCCTCTAACATTCCAAGTAAAACACCTTGCTGTAATTTCTTCGTTCCCGCTGACATTGCCCCATTGAGCCAATCGAGTGAGGTTACTTTCTGCTCTTGACCAGGTTTACCCTGGATAACTTGGACACTTGCATCAATAATCATTGCAAAGGTTAGTTGCAATGCAGCATGGAGTTTTGATCCTGAAAAAATTGAAATCACGATATTTTCCTTAAACCCTGCTTCTTTCAAACCTTCAAACATATCCATCAATGCACGATGGGGTTTTGTTTGTACCTCATTTGCTATCCATTCTTTACTATCATCAATTGAGAGTGATTCAACTTCATGAGTGGATATCGTGGCTGATCCTGCAGCTTCCTCTAATCCATTGGGCAAACCTGAGAAACCCTTGGGTCTGAAAATCAGGATGTTCTCGGGTGGTTTTTCAGCGAATATCAGACGATATGAATTCTCAGAATCCTTGTCGGAGAAGAAAAGAATGTGATTGAAGTCCATACTGACACCTTGCTGTGACTTTCTACTTTCTAATTCTAGACCTATATGAACTCGCTTCTTTGGTCATTGGCTAACCCCTATCTAAGAATCTCCTACCATCAATGTGGGCTACAAGTTGAAATATCGGTCACGTGTGACTTAATATGCGCATTTTGCGAAAAGCGGAACGCTTGAATGGGTGCCGTCATCCGCCGGACCATGGCGACCATCACACTGCGCGTGTCAGGAGACCGTGCCAAGCACAGCGAGGAACTCGCTGTCGCGGATCTTTCCGCTGCGATAGAGGCCGCCAAGGGGCTCGCATGGGTCGACATGCGAAATCCGGAGGCAGATGAGCGGAAATGGTTGCTTGCTCAAGGCTACCACGAGATGGCGGTCGAGGATTGTTTCAAGGAACCTGTTCCAAAGGCTTTCGTTTACGATACACACCGATTTGTCATCGTACGTGCACGTGATGCTGACCGTGAAATCGATACTGAGTTTCTATGTGTATTCGTCACCGATGATTTGCTCGTGACCGTTCGTCATTCGGCCATGCCTTCAGTGAAGAATTTTGCAAAACGATTTGGCTCCCGAAAAATCCAGCGGCGAGTTGAATTGGGTGCTGAATACTTGCTCTACGAAATGCTCGATGCGATTGCGGATGACTGGCATCGTATTCTTGGAGGGTATTCAGAGAGAATCGATGTTCTCGAGGACCGTGTGTTTGATCCAAATACAAAGCATCATGATTTGCTTCAAGATTTGCACGAACTCAAGCAGGATTTGCGTGAAATCACAAAGTCAGTTGCTCCTTTGCATGAAGTGGTCAGTCGAATGATGCGCCCTGATCAAGATTACATCACCGAATCTTGCATGATTTACTGGCAAGACATCTTCGATGTTCTGACGAAACTCAAGAATGACGTTGAGAATTACAATGCAGGCGCTGCGAGCACACGCGACACCTACCTTTCACAATCCACAATGCGCCTTGCTGAATCACAAGCTGAAGCGAATGATGTCATTCGGCTTCTGACCATTCTAGCAACCTTGATGTTCCCGATTACAGCAATTGCGTCAATCTTCGGGATGAATATCGAAGTGTTCGGTGCCTCTACTGAGATGGTCGGATTGCCACAAATCATGGGTCTAATGGGCCTTACCAGCGCAGCAATTCTCGGCTACTTCGTCTACAAAGGCTGGCTTTCACGCTAATCATCACGATTGCGGGTCTTGCGTTCTTCAACTTCAGCCAGTTTTGCTTTCAACCGACTGCGTAGAAACCAAATTGCTACTGTAATGCCGACAATGTTGACCACAATGACAGACATTGGAATATCAATCGCCACAATATCACCTCACAATGGTGGAATCAAATCGATTTCAACCGCACCTTCAGGAATTCCAATACAGGTTAGAACTGCACCCTCTTCGATGAGATCTTCATCGATACCAGGTGGCAATGGTTCTGGCATCGACACCGAACCAGATTTGATTCGGCACATGCAAGTTCCACAATTTCCAGATGTACAGTTTCGTGGAATCTCAATACCGATGGCTTCAGCCAACTCAAGAAGAGGTGTGTCGGGTTCAGTTTCGGTCACTCCGAGAAGTAACTCACCACGATAGATGCGGACCGTCGCCATGATTGTCCCACCACCTGCCTCAATTTAATTCATCAGTTAGAGATTGTTTGTTTTCCAATCTCAGCCAATATTGTCCTAGAATGAACCCCATCGTAAATGCAGTCACATGGCCCAAGACGACATACATCGATGCGCCTCCATAGATGTGAGCATTCCAATATTCAAATCCAGAATAGAACAAAGCTCCCGCAAAGGGACGCTCAATTTGTGAAAACAATACGCCAACGACGCCGAATAAACCAACGGAACCACCCATGTAATTTCGACCGCGGATTCCATAATCATACCAGCCATCTTCCGGATAGAGATAATCGCCGGTGTAGAGATAGAACGTCATGAAAATTGCTGCCATGCATTGAACGCTAAACATGGCAATCATCGCCTTCTTTGTACCGATTCTAACTTCGGCACTCTGTAGGAATATGACAATCACCACGACGATCAACAAGATGTGGTCCGAACTGTTGTGAAACCAAATCGAAGTGAACAATGAAACGACAAAGATGTGAGGGGCCTCAAATAGATTGTATGGCCGAAAAACGAAATCACAAATGATGACTGAAGACGATGTAGAACAACTGCTAGACACCAATCCAAAGATCGCATAAAATACACCAATGAGAGACAGATAAGCGATGGAAAATCGTCGAGATTGGAGGGCATCTCGCCAATGCAACGTTTTCCCTTGGCCATCTTGCCATGGCCATACCATCGGCCACATGGGGCGTTGTGAATCGCTCATTCTTCCTCATCCCCCATGGGCAGTGGTGCATGCTTTCGAAGCCATCCAATGGATGCACAAAGTAACACGACACAACACAATTCGACAATGAAATAGGATTCATCTCCATAGTGACGTTCTACACCGTCAAATACCGTGTCGAGAATAAACCACTCCAACTGATGGAGGTGGAGATGTTCGTAGGCATAAACACTCATACAACCATCTGGGAATCCATCCGTTGCACAAGAAATACTTCGAAGAATCCAATGATCCCAGATATCGTAGGACAACGCGGTAAGAATCCCATAACCGTAACGACGATCATTGTAGATCGCCCAATAAATGACTGCAACTGCACCAGCCAACCAAAACCAAAAGACGAACTGAGAGAATATTGAACCTGATGGGCTGCCATCATGATAAGTGAAAATGGCCAATGCATCGACAACTGCATGTGAGAGGAATGCCAACAGAATGCCAACCCAAAGCCAGCCTTTCTGTTCACGTGAACCTTTGAGCGGATGGACATGGTGACCATGTGATGCCATCAAACCGAGATGAATACAAGCAATCCCCGCCAATGCGTGTGCCGGAATCATCATGATTCAACGCAAAGGGTGTCATGCCATAGCGTTGAGCATTAACGGTCTGCCCAGCGTGTCCATTGGCCAGATTGTTTGTTGAATGCAAGTCCAGCCTTCTTCATCCACTTGTTGAACTTGGTCGCACCGGCACCGGTTGCAATGATGAAATCTTCACGGTCTTCTTGGGCCTGAATGTAACCCTTGACTGCGAGGGTCTGATCAATCCAATCGTTGATTGACATCAAGCCGCTGGAGAGGTTGCTTTCTTCAACCGCTGCTGCAATCGTATCGGCTGAGGCTCCTGTAGCGGCCAAATCAGCCTTGATTGTTTCCTTGAATGAATCCGTCTTGGACCGAGGTGGACGCAATACCTTCTCACGTGGTTTACGCTTTGGGTCGATTTTGATCCAATCTTTCTTAGATTCCAAACGTGTTTCTACAACATCGGCCATGACTGATGAAAATGGAGTTTCACAGTCCCAACAGATGAAACCATAATCGTCGCCCAAGTCCATGTTGACACTGGAACGAGGATCCATATCTTCGCCGCATTGAGGGCAAGCATGGAAGCAGAGCTTTGGAACGATTTTTCTTCGGAAATCAACGATGTCTTGTGGTGTGCCTTCAAGTTCAAGCATCTCATGATCTCGTGCGGCTTCAAGACCACGAGTTTCAAGTTGATCTCGAATCTTTGAGCGCTGCTCATCCTTGGATTCATCATCGAAATTATTCTCAAGCTTAACAATCAGTTCGATTGTCTTACCCAATCGATTCATGACCACTTTCTGACTTCGGAATTGCTCAACCTTAGCGAGTTTGAGGCGTTCCCGCTGCTCTTGTAATTCCAACAAGATGTCCTTTTGCTGTCGCTTGAATCGTTGTTCCTCAATCTTGTCCATCTTCTTTTCTTGTTCCCCTGAAAGGACATTTGAGAGGTATCTCTCCTTACCAGCAGTTGTGGAGCCCGATTGTAATACTTCGAGAACAGAACGCGCAATTTCCGGTTTGAGACCATAATTTTGCACAAGTTTATCTTTTTCGAGTTTCTTAATCTCGCCAATTTTAAGACCGGAGTCGGCGAGAGTCATCGCTGTGGTTTCATCAACGCCACGGCGCAAAAGCGCCAGATAGGTGTCTTTCTTTGCCATTGCAATTCCCCCGGTGAGTAGTTTCAGTGCATCGCGACCTACTTGAAGTCACGGAATTCGGGCCGCAGGCCCTGCATCAGCACACAGCCCACTCTGTCCAGCGGAAAGGGGGCTTCCCTATCAACTCGTTGTCGCTTACGTTCCTTTTCATGCCTCACACGTAGAAATTAACGTGCAAATCTCTAACCAATCTTCAGGTTCAAGCATATCAGGGCGTTCTTCCATCAGTGGATGTTCCTGTAACGAATGAATTGCCTCTTGCCAACGGCTGCGGTGCCATCCAGGAATTCTCGAGAGGCGTCTTGGGGATTTTTTCAATAAATTACGTAATTTTCGACGGCGGTCACTGAAACATTGGGATGTGACTTGCCTGAACATTCGCCGATCGACTGCACTACCCAATGATGTCAAACGATCAATGGGTTGAAGACGGACCAAGCAAGATGTGACTCGAGGTTGAGGTGAAAAGCAAGAGGCTGGGACGCGACGGCCGATTTCAATGTCATAATCAAGCCACAATGAGAGCCCAAGGGGGCCGCGATCAAGGGGGCCAATGGCCATCGCCATCCGCTCAGCAAACTCTTCCTGTACCAATAGAACAGCCGCAACAGTCCTGATTTCTCGTTGCATCCGTTCCAGCAGTGGACTCGAAATTTGATATGGGATGTTGGCTACAATTGCATCGACATCTGTCGGCCATTTAACGGTCAATGCGTCTCCTTCAATGAGGTTCAATTGTTCACTTTCGATTTCTTCTTCGAAGTGATTTTGCATATGCTCCAATGAACCCGAATCGATTTCGATGGCAGTTACACGCGCGCCCGCACGTAGTAGATGATTCGTGAGAGAACCGGGGCCACACCCGATTTCTAGGACATGCTTGGATGAGATGTCTCCAGCCATCTCAACCGCTGCGTTGAGTACTGAAGTATCAACCAAGTAGTGTTGCCCTAATTCACGATTAACTGGATGTAAATCGCGGTGTAAATCAACAAGAAAGCGCGCATCGCGCTCCACTGAAATCCCTCACGCACGGATAAGCAAATCGAGAAGGTTCGGTGTCGTGTGTGGGTCTACAATTTCTTGACACAATCGATCTGCAAGTAAATCAGCGGCATCGATTTGGCATGCTTCATCTAACGAAGCAATTGTTTCCCAACCAGTACGACCGCGAATTTCAACCATTGAAATGGCCTTTGAATTTCCAATTCCAGGTAATAGTTGGAATGCATGCATCTTGAGTGTTAGATTTCCGGCTCTATTGTAGAATGACAAACAAACCTCTGGATTGTCAGAAAGAATGGATTTGACAACTCCGTGGAGTTCAGATTGTGCCATGACGGACAAATCCCTGTGACGAGATGTACCGAGTACATTGGCCCCCTCAAGTTCGATTGAAGTTCCCGGTTCATGCGTAGAACCAGCGGCAGCTTCACGAATACGAATCAAATACAGTCCCTTCTCAGAAATACCCTGAATCATACCACTGGGTTTATGATCAAGGACACGAGCATGGGTCTCTCCATCTAGAGGGCCGGGGTCGCCAGCCGGTGCAGAGGGGGGCCTAGGTTGCATCTGAATCAGTCCTCCGAAGTGGGTATTGCCTCAATAATAGAACGGTCAAAATGGACCGATACATGTTGGTATCACAGTATTTGTTTTCGAACCGTCTCGACGATGGATTCAATTTCGCCGCCATCCATTGGTACGCGCTTGCTCGCTAGAATGGAACGAACCTCTTCAACGGACATCGGCATCATCTCTGCAATCTTTGCACAGATATCTGGATGATCTCCCAATTTCTCATTGGCCATCAAGTCGTTGTACAATGACTTGTACACTTTGGAATCGGTTTTGTGACCGTTTCTCTGATCACTTGCAGCCCACTCTGCGTGTTGAAGAGCTAACTTCTGCTCGTATGAGAGGAAGCCACGGCGGTCTTGGGCGTTGAGTAGTGCGTCGCGGACGCTTGCATAGTCAGTGTATTCACGGTCAGTCATGATTCTCACTCCAACGGGCGCAGGTGCTCTGGTCGAGCAATCACGGTCTTCTGCATATTGCCATCCTTTACTGCAACAACATATGCCTTACCTTGTTGTTCTTGGATAAAGCCAGTTCGGCCTTGGAAGCGACGATGAGGCATTCCACGCTGCTGGCCACCATCTAGAACGATTGCAACACGGTCGCCTTCCTCATACTTGTGCATGATACGGCGGATGTTCAACCGGCCCTTATCGGCCTTGGAACGCTTGAGAATACTTCGAGTGCCCTGACGGGTTCCTTTGCTACGACGCATACGAGTGCCTCCCTTTCCCCCTTTAGGGGGAATCGGGCGACCTGCCGCCCCTAATTAAGCGCACCGCCTAACAATGAATTGAAAATCAGTCCGCGTGGATGTCTTTTACGTCCAACCATATGACTGCGCAGTCTGTCTCTAGAAGACCTGCGACGGAAGGATTTGTGCGGCCTTCATCACTGTGAACCAATTCCTTGACGTAGGTACCTGACTCGCAACGGACATCGAATTGTGCTTCGTGATCTTCGACGATAATATTCTCAATTGAGATGACCTTACGTTGGCGAATTTTGTCTGCACGCCGATGAGCGACACGCTGTGGTGTCTGCTGTTCGAGAACCTGTCCCGATAATGATTCGATGCGAGTGATAATTTCCTCATCAGAAAATGATGATTCACAAGAGAAACGGATGGTATAGGATTTCTCGGCCTTGGTTTCTTTGATCCTAGATACTTCGGGACGATTTGAGGCGCGCAGGCCATGAATCTCGATTTGATCTTTGGCCGCTTTGTTGATGCTCTTGGTCAACTTCTCAAAATCAACCGTTCGGCGGAGTGGTGATTTGAGTTCAGCAACAAACGGCCGCCCCTCTCCTAGACATCGAACATCAATGTCTTCGCGTCCCATGCCATGGAATGCATCAGATGTGGCTCCCACGAATTCAACCATTGGTTCACAAACCAAACTCTGGATACTGTGTGGATACTGTTGCCCGGTCCCATTGCATGATTCACAACCCCCCTCACGGCCACGACAGGCTCTACAGGGCCAACGAGTCTGGGGGATTCCAGGGGCGAGTTTTCGATACCTCCCATACAAGAATAAAGCACGAACATCTGCATTCACCCCCAGTGTCAGTGTGTCGAATAAGAGCATGACCTCCGGTCGTTCTTTGACCCAAACAATCTCGGGTTTTTTCACAGAAACGGCTGATTGAACTGCATCGGAAAGGGTCGCTTTCAATGGTCGACTGCCTGTAGCTGCGATTGTAGAACGCAAGACCTCTTCAGCCGCGACATGCTCCTTGGCGAAATGAATCCCCAATTGTGCTTTGGAAAATTCCACACCATCAACAGCAGCAGAGATTCGATTGACAATCAAAGCGAGTTCAAGGAACAAATCTTCGCAAAAAGGACAGCAATCAATGTCATCGTTCACCTTCAAGTCAGGGTCTCTCTCAAGTGCCTGTGAACGAACTCTTTCACCCACTTGATCAAGAGGGTCGCCAGCAATTCGAACCCCGGCTACGCGGCCAAGGCAATGGTTGCAAGTTCCAATGCGAATGGTATGTTCTATGCCCGCGGGTGCTGGACAGCGTGGAATGTCACGACTTCGGAAATTGGTATCCTCGAAATCGTCGAAATCATCTTCAAATTCTTCTTCTTCGATTTCGGTTGCTGGAACCATATCTGCCCAAGGGTCATATGACGATTCGAAACCTGTATCGGCATACTTCGTCCAATCATCTTCCTCATCGGAATCAGGGTTCATTTCATCCACCATCGCGGAGCGAAGATGCGGGACAACCCACGCCTTCGCCAATCCAAACGACCGGGGGGGTAGTTAAGACACTTCGCACATCATAGTGAATCGGGATCAGGGGACCCTGTTGCGATTGCGTGGAGTCTGTCTGTACTCCAAATGCCGGAATTACAACCAGAAGCAAACGTGAATCGAATTCCGTAACCACCGACATTTTCAGCCTTGGGTTTCTCGTTTCTTAGTTTATCAATTTCTCCGCGCAGAACCTCGATTCTAGATTCGGCTTCACGCCTAGGTTTGCAATTTGCACAAGGACACCAATATCGCAATTCTACATATTCCACTGTATGTTCAGTACCATCTTTCCATCGCAATACCATGTCAGTTTCTCGACGTTCAAGTTGTTTTAATCGAGGTGCTTCACTCATCTGTAACACCTCCACTAATTCCAAGTCTATTCTCAGCATTGATTTGTAATTGTCGTATGCCACCGGCGCGTATTGATTCTGCTCGGATCTCGCGCCAAGCAATGATGCCGAGAACGCTACTTGCAATCACCATTGAAGCAATAAAACTCAGAGCAATCATCAACGCACAGAACAGCCCAAAGGAAGCAAAGAAGCCCATTGGGGACAACGAAATGATGGTGAAACCAGTGACATCAGATACTGCTGAACCGACCAGAGCCAAGCCTGATGCGCCACCCATTGCAACGAGGGATGAGTGTACTGAACGACCTTTTTCACGCTCTTCACGATAACGTTCAACAACGTGAATCACGTAATCGATCCCCACTCCCAAACTCATTGCTGCAATCGCAACTGTGACCATGTTAAGGCCATATCCTGCGAGTGCAATCATTCCATACAGCCAAACGACGACAACCAAAATTGGGAAGGTGGTAATCACTGCGAAAGCGAGTGCACGTTCACCCCAGAAGAAATTCAACAAGAAAATGACAAGACCGCAAATCCCCCCCACGGTTCCACCATAGATTTGGCTCATGATTGCTCCAATTGCAAAACCTGCAAGCAAGCCCCACGTTGCAAGCAAAGCGACTTCTTCCTTACCCCTGCGTAATGCTGCAGTGGATTGATTGACACTGGGCCTGAAGCCCCACCACAACGTGATGAGGCAAAGATACACACCCAGAATGAGTGTGCCTTGAAGTTCATTTTGCATACTCGATGCAGCAACATACCTCGTCACTGGAGAACCAGTGGAAATGGCCCATGTCACAGGATATTCATCTGAGGCGGTGCCTAGGTTTCCACGGATTGCCATATCGCCATTGGATAGATTGTTGAACGGAGCCAAGTCATGTCCAAGTTCAGTGAGTACTCGCTCTGTAATCGTAAATTGTTCTGGTTTGATAATCCCCCATCGCATCGTCATTCGATCGTATGTAGGGTTGGTACCATCGATACAAAGGTGGGTTGCATTCGGATTGAGTTCACACTCCGCAGAAATGTACAACTCTGGAATGCTAGGAGGAATTTCCGGAATGATGCCAGCGGCAGGAATCCCATGCACTGTCAAAAATCCATACAGAAATTGCAAACATCCACGCGATGAAACATCAGGCAAACCCGTCATGGGAAGACGTTCGCAATTGACTCCATTTCCAGGCATGGATTCATTCCAACCGGCTTGTGAAAATGGTTCGGAATTGGACGCTAAACTTCCCATTGCCCAATACACCAATTCGTCAATGGCATGCAATTCAATTTCACCCGTAGGCAATCTTGTGTATCGATTCGGATCATCTATGCCTACAATGTTCATATTGATTCGCAGTTCGTTGATTGCAGCGTAGACATCTGGATTGAGCATATCGCCTTCAATCAGAATCAATGCTGGTTCTCCCTCGGAACTGAATCTCTCATTTATGAGGAATACAGATTGGGAGATTTCAGCGTCCTCATCCATGAAATCCTCAATTTTGAAATCGCCTTCAAGAGACAGCATCACCGGGGTGGCGATGGCGGTCAAAATTATAGTGAAAACGAGAATGATGGGCGCCGCCCAAGCCGAACCGCCGGAAATGCGTGACAACCAATGCTT
>Ga0208765_1001594_pt1 | contig 13510 bp, 17 predicted proteins | sample ETNtaG_2_FD_185783 | JGI IMG/M metagenome (GOLD analysis project Ga0208765, IMG submission 185783) | Marine microbial and viral communities from oxygen minimum zone, Eastern Pacific Ocean - ETNP201406SV203 (SPAdes) (version 2) | ecosystem: Environmental > Aquatic > Marine > Oceanic ... | reverse complement strand
AAATTTCTTTGATCAACGTGGGGATCCTCATAAAAATGATCCACCCTGCCCGTATTGAAGCTCGAACTGCGGCGCTTAATACCGTGAACAATGTAACCTTTCTTCAGTAGTAGTTCCGCAAGATAAGCACCATCTTGTCCAGTGATTCCTGTGATCAGAGCTGTTTTTTGAACAGTTGTCATTCAGATTTCCTTATTTTCCCTGCCCCATACGCCGGGTGTAATCGATAATCTTCTCTGCAATCCTTAAGCACTCTTCCCCATCGGACTGATCAAATAATCGTGCTGGAGGAAGATCCTCCACGGGGTAGCGGGTGCTGGTATGCATGCGCGTGAGGAAGTTCAATTTGAGATCATCAATTTCAGAGGTTTGTAATCCCAAATGAGAGAGCATGCCCTTTAAACGATTGAGTGCATGGGTTTTGGGGGGGAGTTCTCCCAAATCAATGATGATGCTTTTGAGGGCCTTTTCCGCGGATTGGGAAGCGTGATAGCAGGTTTGTGAAAAATACCCGTTTTCAAACGCAAGCCTTGCCATCTCCAAATCGTTCTCTGCCTGAAGCAACCAGGGATTCTCAGGCATGCTCATACAAAGTAATGTATTCTTCTCGAACGGACTTCCAGAAAGCCGATTTTGACACCTGTTTTTGACTCCATTGTTCCATGTCAAAGGTGAGCACATCATCCGCCAGTCCTTGTTCCTGAAGGACTGCCGCCAACCGGACTGCCTGATCCCTACTGCGATCCACCACAATCAGGTCAATGTCAGAGAATCCATTGAAATCACCGCGGGCGTAGGAACCAAACAAGATCACAGATTCCGGATGGAAGCGTTGCTCCTGCACCAGTTCAGCAATGGAAGACCGAAGTTGAACCAACTTCTTGCGATGCCTTTGAACCTTGAGTTCTTGGATGGTCTTGGCCTTCGGATTCATACTTTGAATTTCCAATGATCTGGATAATGGTTCAAGTTCAGGCAACCGCTTGATTTGAGGTAGCCTCCCGAACCTTGGCCAGAGTTTGGTAATCGTTCAGATACCACTCAACAAATCGTTTCACACCTCCCCGGACGCTGGTGGAGGGCTGGTAACCTAAAGTTTGCACTTGTTTCGAGGAATCGGCATAAGTATCCGGAACATCCCCTGGCTGCAGGGGAAGCAGGTTTTTGTTGGCTTTCTTGCCCAAAGCCTCCTCAATGGCATTAATGTACTCTCCGAGTTCCACCGACTGGTTGTTGCCGAGTAGTCTTTGAAAATATCAAACCAACCACCATTTCACCACCATCCAGCAATCTCTTTGCTAGATGAAATCCGATAAAACCAACATGTCCAGTGACAAGAATCTTCAATTCAATCTCCTAGGATCGTGGGCTGTCTCCTCTTGTTGCATAAACCATTGATAGGTCTGTTCAAGTCCTTCACGAAGATGGACCTTTGGTTTCCACCCAAGGTTAGTTAATTTTCCACAATCTAATACTTTCCGAGGTGTTCCGTCGGGCTTTGAGGTATCCCAGATCAGCTTTCCTTCGAACCCCACAACCTCCGCGATAAGCACCGCCAGTTCGTTGATGGTTTGATCGGTTCCACATCCAACATTGATGATATCTTCAGATTCGTATTGGTCCATCAGCAAAAGACAGGCATCTGCCAGATCATCACTGTGGAGAAATTCACGCCTAGGGGTTCCACTACCCCAAATGATCACTTCAGGTCGTCCCTTTTGCTTGGCTTCATGAAACCGTCTCAGCAAAGCCGGGAGGACGTGCGAATGTTCGGGATGAAAGTTGTCGTTCGGCCCATAAAGATTGGTCGGCATGACTGCGATGAAGTTGGCTCCGTACTGCTTACGGTAAGCCTTGCAGGCCTGGATTCCAGCGATTTTTGCGACCGCATAGGCATCGTTGGTGGGCTCCAGTTCACCAGTCAGAAGTGCAGTTTCTGAAATCGGCTGCGGCGCAAACTTTGGATAGATGCATGAACTGCCCATAAAGAGTAGTTTCTTTACTCCTGTTCGACAAGCCTCATGCATCACATGGGTCTGGATCAACAGGTTTTCCCTGAGAAATTCTGCCGAAAAACTGTTGTTGGCATGGATGCCTCCGACTTTGCCTGCTGCTAGAAAAACGTAATCCGGTTGTTCGGTTTCGAAAAAACCCTGAGTGGCGTTTGCATCAGTGAGATCCAGTTCATTGTGAGTGCGCAGGGCGAAATCCTTAAAACCCCTGCCCTTGAGGGCCCTGAGAATCGCTGAACCGGCTAGACCTCGGTGACCTGCGACGTAGATTTTGTCTTCAGGTTGCATCAGATTGATTTTGTGTAGCTAGCCCAGCCATTTCAAATGGCAGCCTTAGCAGGTTCCTGGAGCACCACATATTCTTCCAGTATGTCCTGCTTCAGCCAATCTGGAAGCTGATTCCATTCGGACAGGTCCACCTTGATGGGAAGATCGGATGCTTCAAAGGCATCCCGCAGTTTCCCGAGTTGTGCATGCAGATCCTCTTCATTCCGGACCACCAAATCGAGATCCGAGAAGCGTTTCAGACCACGTCCATGAACCCGGGAACCGAAGCACCAAACCCTTGCTTCCGGAATGAACTCATGGAGCATTTGTTCAATCATTACTTGATGCCGAGGTTCCAAATGCACTTCGCTCATACCTTTTCCAGTGCTCCGAGCAATGATTTTGCATCCTTAAGAAATGATTTTGCCGAGCCTGCCACCTTTTCCGCAGTCGCCTCATCATAAGTGTGAGAGGTGATGTTTCTCATTCGGCGGTATTCAAACCACACCTCCGGATCATCAATCAATCCAAAGCGGGATCCTTCGCGCATGAGATTCTTGAAATCAAGGTTTTTAGTCTGGCTTGGACTAGGAGTCCGTTGCTGTAGTTCCTTGCTGAGCATCTTCCAACACAATTCATAACTATATTCAAAACGCTGGATAACGCTGTCTCGTACTTCTTCATCCTCAGGTTCTAGTCCATAACGCTCAATGGCTTTCTGCAAACTTGTCAGGGCTTTTTTCAGAGATGTAAGATCCAATTTTTTCAAACTTTACTCCTGGTAGAAAAACCATTCAGGTCATGCAGACCCAGTGTTTCTGATTTTGATAACCTTCAGTAGTCAGTTTTTTGAGCAGTTTTTCCTGATCAGAAAAAAGGGTAATGAGAAAACATTCAGATGTTTTCAACTTAGGAAATTGGTCTGGAATCCAATGGTTCAAACGGCCTTCTTCTTCTTTGGGTTTGATGATTTTAGACAGACATCTTATCTGGTAGTGTTCCAAACAAAGTCCGATGATATCGAGAAAATCTTCTTCTCCAATCAGGTGTACACCTTTTACTCCATGTGAAGACAATTCAGCCAGTAATTGATCTGCCTGATTTCGAAGTTCTCGGAACGATTTAAGCGTACGTTGCAGGTAGTTCAGCGTGAGCCGGCTTTTTTCCAGAGTCCCTTGTGGAGTAAGAAAATAAAGCCAACGTCGTGTCGTCACCTTGCGAGCCCGAAGCCAACCCTTACTCAACACTGTCTTCAAAAAGGCATTGGCCAACCCCAGGGAAATGCCGAGTTCCTCTGCAAGTTGACGCTGGTTGATGTCTGGACGGGACTCAATCGCCTCAAAGAGATCCAGGGTTCTTTGTTCTTCAGGAGTCATTGCGACAAGCCTGATTGAAGTTTTGAATTTTTTGAAAAAACCGGAAAATCGGGAAGGCTCCGCCATTTGCGTTACAGCATACTGCTCGCATTCATAGACGGATTCGAATGAAATGTAAGTTTCCTAAAAGGATTTCAAGGGTAAACTAAAAGATGGGAAGCAGTAGGTCAAGCTTTTTTGTTCAAAAATTGAACAAACAAAATCATTGATTCAATTCAGGCTTGATTTTTTAGCTTTTACAGTCTGCTTGAAAAAGAGAAAAATACAGCGGGTTCTTCCGCTAAATGGATGTTTAGAGGCTTATTCAGTCGTTTTCTATAAGATTTTTTATGATTTTTTGTGCCAATGGTTCCTTGATTTCCTGGTGTCTTGGAACTGTTTCCATTTTTCCTGTGGAAGGATTCATCCAGATAGAGTGTGAGCCCCCTTCTCTTTTCAGGAAGCAACCTGCCCGACGAAGTTTTTGTTCGAGTTCACGTCGCTTCATGAATATTGAGTTCTTCTCGGATAGCTTCTTTTGATAAACCTCTTGAAAAGTCATCCACACGATCTTTAAGAATCAACTGAACCGCTGCTCGAAGATCTTTTCTTGTTTCATCCAGGGTTTCCCCCTGTCCATTGGCCCCCGGGATTTCTGGACAAAATGCCCAATACCCGCCCTCCGGGCATGCCTCAATGATGGCAGTGACACTCCCTTTCATATCAACCTTCCTCAACCTTGTTTTTTTAATGATACAAAATCATGCTTATCCCATCTCTTCTTTGCAAGCAAAAGGAATGATTCATTGGCTTATGTTTTCGTTATATTTTCGAGATCCATCCGCAGAACTATGAACTCTCCACAAAAAGTCAACTTTCTTTCATCACCTTTCTGATGAGGCTGAAACTGATGCTGAAGCCAACACAGATGAGGTAAAGGTTGTGGAGTCCATGATAGTCCAGTTGGATGAACTGCATCAACACATCGATGCAAAAATACGGTGTTACCGTCGCTAAGTAGAAAAAGGGAAGATTCAGTTTTCCGTCGGTCCAGCGACGGAATTCGAAAACCTCATAAAGCAAACCGATGGCTACGGCAAAAAGCAGGATGAACCAAGTCCACCAGGCTGGAAGAACGACCTGAGGAGGAATTCTAGTCCAATGAGAGAAAGGCATCAGAAATAATGCCAGATAAAACGGAAGTAAAAAGAGCACTAAAGCCGTGAAATGAAAAATCAGTTTGGATGAATTTTTTGAAATGGCCCTGACGAGAAGGAAACCATAGATCAGAAACGGAATCCTCCAGAGAAAGGAGAGTTTCACTACAAAAATGTAGATAATCAACGGAACAATTGAAGAAGACTCAAAACCACTGACCCCTGTTCGTTGGAGGTATTGGAGCAATCTATTTAATCCTGAATCGATCTGAGGTTGAAAAAAATACAAACCTTCAAACAACAGCGAAACCATCAGAAATACAGGACCGACCCGATTCTTTTTCAGCCAGGTCATCAACGTGGTTTGAGCAGTCATGGAAGAGTTTGGTTAATTAATGTCTAGAAGTTGGATTTCCTTAATTTTTTAATCCCCTTCATTATTTTGGATTTTTCTCCACCGGGTCAATCATTTTCCTTGGAATTCTCAAAGAACTGGAACTACGGTCCTCAACCCTAGCGTGTTTTCCAAAATAGATTCAGCATTTCCTGAATCCAATGAAGTTCATTTCTTTAGGAATAATAATAGAAAGCTCTCAAAAAGAAATTTGTTCATGGAACTGGAACTGATCCACCATCAACCCCAAAAAGTCAAATTTCAGCATCCACTCCTATTCCTGCATGGAGCCTATAGTGGGGCGTGGTGTTGGGAGGAACATTTTCTGGAATACTTTAGTTCCATAGGTTTTGAATGCATCGCACTCAGCCTCAGAGGACATGGTGGAAGCGATTCTGAGCAACCTCTGGATCAGCTTTCACTCAAGGACTACCAGGATGATCTTTATTCCGTGATCGACACCTGTTCTACTTCTCCGGTCGCCATCGGACATTCGATGGGAGGCTACCTGCTTCAACAGATCCAACATTCCAAAAACATTCATGCCTCAGTTTTGATGGCATCTACACCTCCTTCTGGGTTGCTTCCGATTTTTTCAAATCTTTTCGTTCAGGACCCGATTCGTTTTCAACAATGGAATTGGGGCAACTGGATGAACGCCTTCCAAAACGTCGGGACCTTCAGCGATTTCGAAAATCGTATGCTTTCAGGATTGATGGGTGAGGCGCCCGATAAAGATTACCGTCATCGTTACCATCAAGAATCCAAAAAAGCACTTTGGGAGATGTGTTGGGCCGTATCCCTCACACCGTCAAAATACATAAAACCGATGCTGGTGATGGGTGGTTCGGAAGATCAACTGATCCCCGAGAGCTTTGTCCGGCAAACGGCCCTTCATTATGGAGCCGATTACCAGTTGATTCAAGGTGCTGGCCACTCGATGATGCTTGGTCCGGAATGGGAAAAATCTGCAGAAGTCTTGGAACAATGGCTGACAGGGAATGTCTCTTGAATGGATCTCTTGTTTTCCTATTGTATTTTTCAAGTTATCATGAAAAATAATTTCTGCCTGCCGCCAAATTGATTCATGAAAAAACTGATTTTCCTTATCTTTTCAGGCTTCTGCCTCTCAACCGCATTCCAACCAGTTGAAGCCTCCAACAGCAAAAATCGTCTGACGGGGTCCGTGGTCAAAGGCATCGTGGAGCGCTTCGTTGCCATCCATTATTCACAAAAGCCTTTGGATGACACCATTTCGAAAGAGATTTTCAAACTCTACCTGAATCGTCTCGACCCCGGGCACTATTATTTTCTCGAAAAAGACATTCAGGAGTTCCAGCGCTATGAAACCAGACTTGATGACATGCTGCGCAGGGGCAATATCGAGTTTGCACTGGATGTATTTTCCCGATTCAAGACAAGGCTCCAACAACGCCTTCAACAATTAGAGGGTTTTCTTCAACAAGAATTTGATTTCGCCAAAGATGGTGAATGGAGAATCAAACGCAGTGAGGAACCCTATCCCAAAGACCTTAAAGCAGCTCAGGAAATCTGGAGACTGAAGATCAAATTCGACCTGCTGACCCTCAAACTCGGGGGAACCGAACTCGAGGAAGCCAAGAACCGTATGATGAAACGGGTCCGGGGCCTTTGGAAGGATTATTCCCAATACGATGATGATGACGTGGTTTCTCTTTTCCTGAACGCGATGGCCAATGCCTATGACCCGCATTCAGCCTACATGGCAGCCCAGGAACTGAAGAATTTCGATATTTCAATCAAGCTTTCACTGGACGGAATCGGGGCTGTTTTGCGCTGGGAAGACGGCTATACGGTCGTCAACTCGGTCATTCCAGGAGGTGCCGCAGCCAGGCATGGTAAGCTCCGAGTCGAAGATCGAATCATTGCCGTGGCTCAGGCTGATGAAGCATTTGAGAGTGTCATCGACATGCGGCTCAACGATGTCGTTCAACTGATCCGTGGCAAACGGGGCACCACGGTTCGGCTTCAGGTTTTACGGGAATCGGAGATTGGATTGGATACGCTTAAATTTTCCATCGTTCGCGACAAGATCGTGCTCAAAGAAGGAGAAGCCCAGTCCCATATTTTTGAGCCCTCAGCCGGTACAAAAGAATCTTCAAACCTGCCGGAGTTGAAACACCGAATTGGCGTGATCAAGCTTCCTTCTTTTTATGTGGATTTTAATGATCGCAGAAAAAATCCCAATAATTATAAGAGCTCTTCCAGGGATGTGAAAAAACATCTGCAGAAGTTTGTGGATTCCAAAGTCGATGGGTTGATCCTTGACTTGCGCAGCAATGGCGGAGGTGGACTGGATGAGGCGATCACGATGGCAGGACTTTTCATTGGTCGAAATCCGGTGGTGGTCGTCCGACAGTCCGGTGGGCGAAGGGTGACGGTTCACCGTAGCCGGGAAAAAACCATCTTCGAAAATCCTGTGTTGTTGATGCTCAACCGCTATAGCGCATCTGCTTCAGAAATCCTGGCCGGGGCACTTCAAGACTACCAAAGAGCTGTTCTGGTTGGAGATCGTACCACTTTTGGTAAAGGAACGGTCCAAAACATCGTTCAGCTTCCTGAAGGTTTCGGTGCGCTGAAAATCACCATTGCACAGTTTTACCGTGTCTCTGGAGGTTCCACCCAGAACAAGGGCGTCGAGGCCAACATTATCTTTCCTTCCGTCAACAATGTCCGGGACATCGGTGAATCGGTCCTGGAAAACGCCCTGCCCTGGCGTTCCATCGATTCAGTATCCTACTCTAAAGTTCAAAACCTCGAAAAGATTTTGGGAACTCTCAATGAACGTTCCAATAAGCGGGTTGATGACAGTGAATTTTTCATAAATACCAAAAGGGACATTGACGAATACCTGAACAACATCAAACCGCTTCAATATACCAGCATCCTCAAGATGCAGGAGGACCACCAACGCCGGCTTGAGGAACGGGAAAAGGAAATGGCTTCTGCAAAGCCCAAAGATGCTGCTCATGCTGATGCTTCTAATAATATTCCATCGGATATCTCAGTAGACGGTTATCTCAAGGAAAGCATGGTGATCCTTGAGGATTTCATTGAACTCAAGAATGGCAAGACCAGTAAATTATGAATGACACCAAGATTGATTCTGAAAACGATACTGACATTTCAAAACTGGAAGTCCTGATCAGTCGGCAGCAACTCCGACAACGAATCGAAGAGCTTGGTCAAGAAATTTCAGCAGATTACGAAAACAAACATCTCGATCTGGTAGGAGTCCTTAAGGGAGGATTCATTTTCCTGGCTGATCTTGTCCGGGAACTGAAGATCCCCTGCAGAATCCATTTCCTTCAAGCCTCGAGTTATCAGGACAGGAAGACCAGTTCAGGAGTGGTCAGACTCAGTCATGACCTACAGTTGACCGGTAAACATGTGATGGTGGTGGAGGACATCTACGACACAGGACTCACCCTGCAAAGGGTCTTTGACGATTTGAACTCCCAAAACCCTGCTTCTCTTCAAATCTGTGCTCTGCTCAGTAAAAAGATACCGGATAAAGTCCCACTGGATGTGAAATACACCGGATTTGAAATCGAAAACCGCTTTGTCATCGGTTATGGACTGGATTATGGGGAACGCTACCGTGAAATTCCGGAAATCGTCTGCCTCGACTGAATCAAGCTGATCTCAAGCGGTTCTTCCAAAATCATCCTCGAACCGTTCGATATCATCTTCACCAAAATAGTCTCCGGTCTGGACTTCGATGAAACTCAAATCCAATTCTCCAGGATTCTCCATACGATGCATGGTCCCTGCGGGGATATCCACCGATTGTCCGGGAATCAGGATTATTTCATCACTGCCCAGAGTGACCCGTCCTTCACCGGAGACCACGAACCAGTGTTCCGTACGACGTTGATGCCTTTGGAGACTAAAACGTTTTCCGGGCGCTACGACGATTCTTTTGACTTTATGGTTCGGTTCGTCGGCAAGAATGGTGTAAAAACCCCAGGGCCGATGATCCGTCAATTCTTGATCCATGATTTCCTGTTTTTTCGAAAAGATTGCTCATCAATCTGGAATTTGGAAGAAAGCATATCAAGCCAAAGTCATGATCCAGACCAAAGTTGTTTTTACTGGTTTGCAGAAAGGACTCTAGGTAGAATCGATCCTACCATTTTTATTTTATGAAAATTTCATTCATGTTATTGCGTTATTTTCTATTCCTTCTGATTTCATTCTTCCTTGCTCCGTCAGGATTGTATGCGATACAGGTCAAGGTTTCACTCCCGATTCCTGTCTCCACCCAACATACTGTGGAGGGGTTTGACAATTCAACCCTATACGGTCCATCAGACTTCGGACTGAAGGTTTTGACTCCGGTTGCCAAAGACACCTTGATGGGACTAGGGCTTTCATTATTCAGGGCACGTGTTGACGACGGAGAAGGCGTTTCTTCAAAATATACCGGGGTTCTGCAAGCCATCATGTTCAAACTGGGAGTCGAATATTCGGGAATAAAGTTTTTCACTGATTACCAACTGGTGCTGGAACTGACCGTGGATTTCCCAACCGGCGGTCCCGGCTGGGTGGAGAATGCCAATGGCGATGAAGTCAGCAGAGCACAATCGGTCAGCGGTTCGGGTTATTATGTATCAACGGCGATTCGCTGGGGCCATCTTGAAGGAGGTTTTTTCTTCAGAAACAATCACCTGAATTATGGTGAAATGACAATTCCGGAAAGAGATCCAAATAAAGAAATTTCCCTCAATTTCACCAGCTACGGAATCGTTCTTTCCTACCTCTTCTGATGTCCCTGGTACTGGTTGATCATCTGTATCATCACCATCTCGATCAACTCGAGCAGGAATCCCAAGGCCAACTGAATTTCATCCTGGTCGATTTCAGAACCAAGGATGCCCTCATCGAGAAACATCTCCCGGAGGCCATTGCCATCATCGGTCGGGTCGATCCCACTGAAAACCAATACCAGTCGGCAACAAAACTGGAACTGATCCAAACCCTCAGTGCAGGCTTTGAGGAAGTGGACCAGGACCGTGCACGACATCATGGTGTTCAGGTGGCCAATAACAATGGGGCCAACGCGGTTTCGGTCGCAGAGCATGTTCTGATGCAGATGCTTGTCCTATACCGCCAACTCCTGTTCCATCATCAGAGTGTGAGTGAAGGCCCCTGGGAGAATCGCAAGATGAAGAACCGGGAACTGGGCGGAAAAACACTGGGGCTGATCGGGTTGGGCCAAATCGGCAAGACTGTTGCGCGCTACTCGGTTTCACTTGGAATGAAAGTTCAGTACTTCGATGTGGTCCGCCAGCATGAAACCGAAACTGAACTCGGGTTGGATTATGCTTTTCCAGAAACACTGCTCAAGTCCTCGGACATCGTCAGTTATCACGTTCCGATCACCCAATACACCCGAGGGATCATCAATCGCAAAAGCCTCTCGATCATGAAAAACGATGCCGTGCTGATCAATGCTGCCAGGGGGGAATTGCAGAATGAAGAAGACCTTCATCTGGCTCTTGTAGAAGGAACCATATCCGGGGCAGGGCTCGATGTGTTCCAGCAGGAACCGATCCAGGAAGACTCGCCCCTGAGAAAATTGGAAAACATCGTCCTCACCCCGCATAGTGCACCTTCCCGAGAAAGCTACCCGAGGGCGGTTCGTCATGCAGTGGAGAATGTCTTCCGCCTTAAAGACAAGGAACCTTTATTAGGACTGGCACTGGATCATCATCAAAGAGCGAAAGATTTTCATCAGAAAAATCCTGAAGTGGATTTGATGCTTCTAAATTAAAGAGGGAACGCATATTGCAGAATCTCTATGAAAACCAAAAAGATTCGGAAAACCATGAGGTTCCGGATTCCTCTTATCACCATCATTAAGACAGGATGTCGATGAATTCCATGATGGACGCGCTCAAGGTATTGAAGGTCTCACGCAATGCAGACTTTCAAGAGATCAAACAGGCCTATCGTCAGGCTGCCCTTCGTTATCATCCCGATTCAGCACTTGGAAGTTCCGATCCGGAACAGTTCCGAATAGTAACCGAAGCCTTTCAGTTTTTGCGGAAGACCTATGATACCTCACGTCCCAAGGTGAACCGTTCCAATGCAGATTTGTTCTCTGAAAATGGAAAAAATACAGAGTCCGATGTTTCCAATGCAGTGGAATTATCACTTGAAGAACTGATCAATTGCGTCGAATTTTCCCCGGACCGTCATATCCGGCAGGTCGCTCTGGAAACCATTGCATCACGTAGGGAATGCATGGGATTTCAGTATCTGCAGGCTTTGCTCAGCCGGAACGGTTTCGATTCGCGAAAAGATGTCATCTGGGCCTTGGGACAACCAGGACTGGAACCTGCACGGGAGATGCTGATCCCCCTGGTAGGGTGCCAGGATCTGGAAACCTCGGCTGCTGCGATCCGCTCCCTGGAACGCATTTGTCTGAGCAACCGGACGAAAGTGATCGAGAACCTGAACCGGGAACTTTCCGGAGGAAAGCTTTTCTTCCAGAAAGTATATCAAAAACTGAAAAGATTCCTCATCGGCAGTCAATCCTCCAACGGACAACTCGGAGACCTGCTGATCCGAACCCGTCAGCTCAGCCGTGACCAGTTGGAGCTCGCTCTGTTGCTCCAAAAGCGCTTCCCCCTGCTTTTGGGACAGATCCTACGCCATCTTGGTTACCTCAGTATTTCAGAACTCCAGCACGCAGTTACCCTTCAGAAAAACTACCGTTTTGGATGAAGACAGCCAAAAAAGGCCTAATTTTTTTGCCTGAGCTATTTCTTAAAATAACTCCGTATTATTGTTTGAAATCCAATTTCCAGGATTGAAGCCATTTTTGGGTCTGCCTACTTTTGCAGAACCCAAGAAAATGGTTTTGGCCTGGAAATAAATTTCTCTTCTCCATTTCTATAAAAATGGGGAAGAACCCCTCGTGGATTCCCTTTTTCCTTTTTTTTATTCATTTATGTTATTATTTGCTTTCTCTTTAACGATGAGATTGATAGAAACCGATTCTTTGATATTTCTGGATTTATCAATTCATGGCGAAACTTTTAGAAATTAGGAATCTTCAGACCCTGTTTTACACCTCTTCAGGAACGGTGAAAGCGGTCGACGAAATCAGTTATGATGTCGAGGAAGGTGAAACCGTTGCCATCGTAGGAGAATCGGGTTGCGGTAAATCTGTCAGTGCACTTTCCATCCTCAGGTTGATTGCTGATCCTCCAGGTAAAATTGCCGGGGGCAGCATCCATTTCATGGGACAGGACCTACTCCAACTGAGTGATCGGGAAATTCGGGAAATTCGGGGGAGGGACATCAGCATGATCTTCCAGGAGCCGATGACTTCCCTCAATCCAGTGCTGACGATTGGAGTACAGTTGACCGAAGCCATGGAGTTCCATCTTGGTATTGATAACAGTGAAGCCGAAAATAGGGCGGTCAAGTGGCTCGAAATGGTGGGGATCTCGGAACCGCGTAGAAGGCTGAAACAATATCCGCATCATTTCAGCGGGGGCATGCGACAGCGGGTGATGATTGCCATGGCCTTGTGCTGCGAGCCCAAGTTGATCATTGCCGATGAACCTACAACAGCTTTAGATGTTACAATCCAGGCTCAGATCCTGGAGTTGATGAAAGATCTTTCCAGCCGAATGGGAGTGGCTCTCATCGTGATCACTCATAACCTTGGAGTCGTCGCACGTTATGCTGACCGGGTGAATGTGATGTATGCAGGTAAGATCATCGAATCCGGAACAGCCCATGACATTTATCATAAACCCGCACATCCATACACACTGGGGTTGCTTCATTCTGTTCCAAGGTTGGACCAACCTCGAAAGGAACGGCTTCAACCGATCCATGGACAGCCCCCGGATTTAACCAAGATCGATGACGGTTGTTCATTTCGGCCCAGATGTTCTTTCATGATCGGACAATGTGAAAACACGTTCCCTTCGCTGGAACAAGTGAACAATGGGCACAACACAGCCTGCTGGGAACGTGAAAAACTGATGCAAAACCAAAACTGATACTCAGAAAATCCTTTGAACCATGTTGTATAAAGGCTGAAATTGTCTGAAGCTGGATCGGAAAATTTCCTTGATGTTCAAGGATTAAAGATGCATTTCCCAATCTCCGAGGGGTTTTTCTTCAACAAGAATGTTTCCCTGGTGAAAGCTGTGGACGGCATCAATTTCACTATCAAAAAAGGGGAAACCCTGGGACTGGTGGGAGAATCCGGCTGTGGAAAAACCACCACCGGACGCTGTATCCTTCAATTGGAAAAAGTGA
>Ga0208765_1001586_pt1 | contig 13551 bp, 12 predicted proteins | sample ETNtaG_2_FD_185783 | JGI IMG/M metagenome (GOLD analysis project Ga0208765, IMG submission 185783) | Marine microbial and viral communities from oxygen minimum zone, Eastern Pacific Ocean - ETNP201406SV203 (SPAdes) (version 2) | ecosystem: Environmental > Aquatic > Marine > Oceanic ... | reverse complement strand
GTATTTGTGGCCAATCTGGAGCCTAGAAAATTACGAGGAGTCATGTCAGAAGGCATGATTTGTGCCGCAGATGACGGAGATGGGGCTGTTAAACTCATCACAATCGATGGCGGAATTAGCAACGGTTCACGAGTACGCTAGTCTTCAGGGCGATCGAAAAATTCCCATTGAACATCGACCAAATTTTGCCTCGAATCTGCATCTTTGTATGCTGCCAGAGGTTCAGCATTTAGAATTAGAAATTGTTCACCCCATGAAAATGGCTGCAGGATTCTTCTAGCCTGCTCATCTCTATCCAGCAACACCAGGCACATTGCAAGTGCCTCTACTGTACTCAATCGACCTGGTTTGCCCCATGAAATTGGATTTGCTGCGAGTACTAGAGGTAGTGTTCTACCCTCCAATCGTGGCGAAGATGACTTGATTTGTTCTAATGACTCAGTCAATCTCTTCCAAGAACAATCCAAGGCCACCAGAGCGGCTCCCTTTTCGATTAATGGTAAATCATCGGGACCCAAAATTATCCCGGCCGAGGGGTCCAATAAGTATCCACGGCGGGGGGGCCTTCGAGTACTGAAATGCAATGTAGCCAATTCTCTTGAGGCCAATTTCCGAGCAGTGCACTTCTTCGGGTCATCCTGTTCTAAATGTATGATGTGCAGGGGCACATCTCGACTCATCTAGTCACCTCTCATTTCCTTCTTGGCCTGTTCATACAAATCTTCCAATGTCATCGGGCGATCAGATGTGCGACGGACAACAGTTTCCTGCTCAGAAGTACGTTCGATCATTAATTTTAGATCTAAAATCCGCTCAAATTTTTTGATGACTGAATCCGTAGGTCGCTTGCCACCTTCGGTGTGTTGTATGATGTTGACACGTTCAGCCATTCTTTTTGCAAGTTCGCGCTGGTCCCATCCTTTGTCTTCCCGGGATTGGCGAATGGCATTCGCAAAATCGCTTCTCAATTCTTCACTGCGCCTGACCATGATATCTTTACCCTTCCTTCCAGAACCGCCAAAGCCTCCACTTGAAGTTCTACGATTTGGTGCAGGTTTTGTCGTTTGCTGTGTTCCAGGTGATTCCGGAGCGCTGATACCCATCCGTTCCATGCATTTTTGGCATGCTTCTATCGAGGAGCGCCCCTTCATGACTTTTCGAGTACCTACCTTCACTGAACCACACACTTCACAGTCCCCCATTCATACACCTCCGCTGCTCTTGGGAATTGGTCTCCAACTTTCACTTTACCTACCATGAATGTGAATATCTTCATCTACATTGTTGCTTCCGACCAACCATGACTTCGGACTCCGACACGATCAATCCCGGCGGAGACGATTCGTTACCCTCCAGAGAAGATGAAGCCATCGAGCGACAACTTTCCCGACTTGAGGGTGATTATCGAGAATTAACTGAAAGAGCCCAAAATCTGCTTACTGAGCGTGTTTACCTCGAAAATGAAGTCAGCCAACAAAAAAAGAAAGTCAATCGGCTTGAAGAAGAAATGCGATTATTGCGGTCGCCACCACATATTGTTGGACATGTCCAAGATCGAATCAACGATGAAAAAATCGTTGTCCGTTCATCCAATGGAACTGTGTTTTTGGTTTCGGCCAACCAACGCATCGATCAAGATTTGCTCAAACCTGGTGCGAGAGTGGCACTCAACCAAGATACCCTGTCTGTAATCGAGGTCTTGCATGATGCATGGGACCCACTCGTGACCGGTGCTGAAATGATTGAGAAACCCGACATCACATACGATGATATGGGGGGGATTGATGAACAAATACTTCTCATCAAAGAGAGTATTGAATTGCCGCTCACATCACCGGAATCATTCACTAGATTTGGGATTAAACCTCCCAAAGGAGTTCTTCTCGTTGGACCTCCCGGCTGTGGGAAAACCATGCTAGCCAAGGCTGTGGCTTCTTCAACGGATTGCTCATTCATTAGACTAGTTGGTAGCGAATTGGCTCAGAAATATATTGGAGAAGGTGGCCGTATGGTTCGCGAATTATTCGACTTGGCAAGAGAAAAGGCCCCGTCTATTGTTTTCATTGATGAAATAGATGCCATCGGTGCGAAGCGACTTGATACGGCTACCAGCGGTGACCGAGAGGTTCAGCGAACCTTGATGCAATTACTCGCTGAATTGGATGGGTTTGATGCCCTTGATGATGTTAAACTTATTTCGGCCACTAATCGACCCGATATTTTGGACGAGGCTTTGCTGCGCCCCGGACGTTTCGATCGTATTATTGAAATTCCCTTGCCAGATGAAGATGGGCGTGCTTCTATATTGAAAATACACATGGGTAAAATGCCCAAAAGCAAAGATTTGACTGTTCGTAAAATTGTGACGCAAACCAAGGGATTCAGTGGTGCTGATTTGAAGGCGACCTGTGTAGAAGCTGCAATGGTTGCCATTCGAGCAAAGAGAAAATCTGTGAATTCAAAAGATTTCAGAACTGCTATCGAACGAATATCCGAAAAGAAAGCCAATTCAACCCGCGGAGATGCTCCTGAAAATCTGTTCCACTGATGCGAACACTCATGGATAGTCCCCGACTGAGCCAATTTATGGCAGCACTGATTGAGTGTGTCCCAAATTTTTCAGAAGGTCGCGATACCGCTATCATAGATGCGATTACTGAAGCGATGAATTCCGTAGAGGGGGTCACCCTGTTGGATGTGGACATGGGGGCTGATTTCAATCGCACCGTTGTTACAATTGTTGGCCCACCTGATGCTGTCCTTGAGGCTGCCATTTGCGGTACTGAAATTGCATTGGAGCTGATCGATATGTCGAAACATTCTGGCGAGCATGACAGGATGGGAGCAGTCGATGTTGTGCCTTTCATACCCATCTCAAATGCGACAATGGCAGATTGTGTTGAATTATCTGTCAAATTTGCTGAATTGGCCAGTGAGAAATTCGGTTTGCCGATCTATCTGTATGCCGAGTCGGCTCGTTCAGATGATCGAATTCGACTGCCAGATATTCGAAGAGGTGAATATGAAGGTTTGTTTGAAAAATTGGCGAAACCGGAATGGAGACCAGATTATGGGCCCACTGAATTCAAGCCTACGATGGGTGTTACCGCTACTGGTGCTCGGAATATCCTGATTGCGTACAATGTCAACCTCGATACGAATGACAAGGCTTCTGCAAACAAAATCGCTGGTAAATTGAGAACCAGCGGCGTGCTCAAGAAGGATGCTGATGGTCAAAAAATACTCGGGCCCGATGGGAAGCCTGAGAGAATACCTGGAAAGTTTCAATCGTTGCAGGCGGCTGGTTGGATGTACAATGATGATATTGCTCAAGTATCGATGAATTTATTGGATTACTCCCTCACAGGTTTGCATAGCATTACAGAAGCCATCCGTGACGAAGCATCTGAAATGGGACTTGAAGTTACGGCTGGTGAGTTGGTAGGTTTGGTTCCACTCAATGCCATCTTGGATGCTGGTAGATTTTACAATATGGATCTAGCAGTCACTCAAACTCGGGAACTTGTGGATGCAGCCATTTCAGGGTTGAAATTGGATGTCCTAGACACATTCATCCCTGATGAGCGAATTATCGAGTGGGCAGCGGGGTCGATTTGATGTCTGAATATGGAAACTACACTCTCGATGAATATCGAGATGCACTCGCTTCTAACTCTCCTACACCAGGTGGTGGCACAGCGGCTGCTGTAGCGCTATCTCAGGGTGCTGCACTTGCCTTGATGGTCTGCAATCTTACAGAGGGTAGAGAAAAATGGAAGGAGGGTTGGGCTGCAGCCGAAAAATGTCGAGGAATTGCCGAGCCATTGCTTGAACTTGGTCATCAACTTGCATCTGATGATGCACAAGCATTCGACCATGTCATGTTGGCCTACAAGATGCCGAAAAATTGTGATGAAGATATTGAGCAACGTAAGTTGGCAATCCAGAAACATACACTCAATGCAGCCATGATTCCTATGCAAACTGCAAGGGCTGCATTTGACTTACTCCAAACACTCCACTCACTGGCCTCGACGGGAAATTCGAATGCGGTGACTGATGTGGGTGTTGCGAGTCTGCTCGTCAGTGCTGCATGCAAGGGTGCATTGTTCAATGTTGAAATCAACATTAGTTCATTATCTGAATCAGAAGAAGCGACTCAATTAAGATGTGAACTCGATGACCTGAGAATCAAATGCAGGAATTCCGCTCGTGATGTCATGCATGCGGTTCATGACCGAATTCAGTCATGAGTGCGGATTCTAGCCGATTCATTGCAGCGATAATCTCAGATACGCTCACTGCACCAACACTGATGCGAAACCAACCCGTATCATCTTCTAGACCGAAGGCTTGGAATGGGACAATAGCCACGCCAGCGGATTCCAATAACCACTGTCGGATCTCTTCATTGGTTGAAACACCCAATGTTTCAAACAAATCGAATCTTGTTGTCAAGTATATCCCCCCCTCAGGTTCGACAAAACTGACTCCATACTCGGAAAGTTCTGTCAGGCCACCCTGTAATGCTATCATCCGTTCAGCAATTCTTTGATCAAGGTCTCGGAAATATTCCTCTAGAATTTCTGGTTTAGCATATAGCTTCGCTGCTGCCTTCTGAATCGGTCGAGCGGGCCAAGCCCCCATGTGGCCGATTAGTGCGATGACAGGAGGGGCTAGAGCTGGTGGCAAGGCCATCCAACCGAGCCTGAGGCCCGTTCCTGTGAGTGATTTTGAAATGGCGTCAAGTGTGATTGTGTAATCGAATATCTCTGGACAAACTTGTACAGGGTGGACATGTTCGATGTGTTCTGCCGTCATGGTGGAGTAAACCTGATCGTAGACGAGAATTACAGGCTTCCGACCTTCTTTTTCCCGTATTTGATTCTCATTCAAAACTACTTCACAGATTGCAGACAATTCGTCTCTCGTGAAGCATGTTCCTGTCGGATTGAGGGGGCTGTTCAAAATCAAGACCCTGATTTCCTTGATTCGTGCCTCAATGCTCTCTGCTGTGGGGAGAAATCGACTCTCAGGCGTGCCTGCGATGGGAATGTCAATTGCATCATTCAGGTGCACATAATAGTGATTATTCCAAGCGGGAACACCGTGAGCTAAGCCATCGCCAGGTTCTAGGAACAAACGGAAGGAAGCGTAGAGAACTGGACGCGCACCAGAGCCAACAATAATCCCCTCTGGACCAACATCAAGTGAATATTTTTGTTTCATCCATTCAGATAGACTTTCACGCAATTCTGGCAGTCCAGCAGCAGGGGGATAGTTGGTTTCACCTTCAGATACTGCATCAATGATTCCTGTCAGTAGTTCGTCAGGCACTTCAAATTGATCTGGTGAAAAATCACCGACTGTAAATGGGGCCACTTCTTTGCCGTCAGCAATCATGGCACGCACGCTAGCTGCTATGGTGAGGATTCTACTCCGCTCCATCCCATTTGCCATTTCGGAAAGCCGCCAATCACCTTCGCCCATGGACACTGTCGCCATGAGCCCGTTCTTAGCCTCAGCCCTCTACATAGCACAGACAGAAGGCTGAAGGAGGCGGGTGTGTGCCCACAATCATGCTTCGGGCACATCTGAGCGAAGGGATTCCTGCCCAGTTACCACCTCACCCCGGTATAGATGTCACAGTTGATCATGCGCCACCGCGAAGAGATGTACTCAATGATGATGAAAAGCGATTGGCCCTACAGAATGCACTTCGCTACTTCCCCGCCGATTTCCACGATGTTCTCGCACCCGAATTTGCCCAAGAATTACGGGATTATGGTCGCATCTATATGCATAGATTCCGACCAACAGAGGAAGAAATGAAGGCATATCCTATTGACACCTATCCGGCTAAATCTCGTCATTCTGCTGCTATCATGCTGATGATTCAGAATAATCTCAATCCCGTAGTGGCACAGTTCCCACATGAACTGATTACATACGGAGGTAATGGTTCAGTATTCCAGAATTGGGCACAATATCGTATCACGATGAAGTACCTATCGGAGATGACTGATGAACAAACGCTTGTGATGTACAGCGGGCATCCATTGGGATTGTTCCCAAGCCAACAATTCGCCCCACGAGTGGTCGTTTCTAATGGCATGGTTATCCCAAATTATTCACAGCCTGTGGATTATGAACGGATGAATGCATTAGGAGTCAGCCAGTATGGGCAGATGACTGCTGGATCATACATGTATATTGGGCCCCAAGGAATTGTGCATGGCACAACAATTACCTTACTGAATGCCGCACGGAAATATTTGAGTCGCGGTGATTTGAGTGGAGTGACATTTGTCACATCTGGATTGGGTGGGATGTCGGGCGCGCAGGCAAAAGCCGCTGTGATTGCCGGTGCCACTTGCCTTGTAGCTGAAATAAACCCCGCTGCTGCAAAAAAGCGGCATCAACAGGGATGGGTTGACCTGATCACCGAGAATGTAGATGATGCAATTGATCTTTTGATCGCCTCAAGAGATAAGAAAGAGGCTGTTTCCATAGGATATATCGGCAATGTTGTCGATGTTTGGGAACGCCTTGTTGAGCGTGATGTGAAAGTCGATTTAGGTAGTGACCAAACCAGTTTGCACAACCCATGGCAAGGCGGATATTTTCCTGTTGGTTTGGAATTTGAAGACGCTAAAGCGATGATGGTGAATGAATCGGAGCGATTCAAGCAATCTGTTGAAAGTAGTCTCATTAGACATGCGAATGCAATTAATTCGATGGCTGCTTCAGGAATGTATTTTTGGGATTATGGTAATGCATTTTTGCTTGAGTGTTCGCGGGCTGGGGCAGACATTACCACTACTGATGGTGGTTTCAGATACCCTTCGTATGTTGAGGATATCATGGGACCGATGTGCTTTGACTATGGATTTGGTCCATTCCGCTGGGTTTGCTGCTCAGGTGATCCTAAGGATTTAGAAATTTCAGACCAAATCGCAATCGAGACACTCGAACGTCTTGCTGAAAACTGTGATCAACAAATACAACAGCAAATGTTGGACAATATTCATTGGATTCGGGAAGCTGGTTCTAATGCACTGGTCGTTGGAAGTCAAGCAAGGATTCTCTATGCCGATGAACGTGGGCGTATTGAAATCGCAAAATCGTTCAATTTAGCAATCAAAAATCGTCAAATTTCAGGACCTATTGTGCTGGGACGAGATCATCATGATGTTGGTGGAACAGATTCCCCCTATCGCGAAACTGCAAACATACGTGATGGATCTATGTTTACAGCGGACATGGCGATACACAATTTCGTTGGTGATAGTTTCCGAGGCGCGACTTGGGTTAGTATTCACAACGGTGGAGGGGTTGGTTGGGGTGAAGCAATCAACGGTGGTTTTGGTATGGTAATCGATGGGACTGCAGAAGCATCCGTAAGAATTCCCCTAATGCTCAGTTGGGATGTCAATAACGGGGTCGCCCGAAGAGCGTGGGCCCAAAACGAAGGGGCTGAGTTTGCTGCTGCAAAAGCGATGAAAATGAATAATAATTTACGAATCACATTACCACATCGTGCTGATGACAGCATTATTGACAAGGCTCTGCGACGCTGATACGGTTATATTCCGCATCTAGGTAGGCGATTCATGTCCGTTGAGTTGAACGGTTCCAAACTCACCATTCATGGTGTTGAGGCCGTTGCTAGAAATCGTGATAATGTCAGCGTTTCCAATGATGCTTGGCAACGCATTGAGAATTGCCGTACCATGATTCAAAATAAAATCGATGCGCATGAAGTGATGTATGGTGTGACGACTGGAATTGGAGAATTTAGCGAAGTAGTACTTTCTCCTAACCAAGTGACTGAGTTCCAAAAATATCTGATCTACTCACATGCTGCCGGAATTGGTGATGCCATGGTGGAGGAAGTGGTGCGCGGAGCCATGGTTGGCCGAATCAATGTGCATTGTCATGGTAATTCCGGAGGTAGACCTGAAGTTACAGAGCAAATCGTGAATATGCTCAATCGAGGAGTCACTCCCATTGCTGCGGCCAAGGGTTCAGTCGGAGCCTGTGGGGATTTATCCCCGATGTCTCAGATTGCCATGGCCATGATGGGGGAAGGCGAGTCCATTTATGATGGTAAACGAGTTCCATCGGATGTCGCTCTTGAAAATGCTGGGCTGCAACCACTTGAACTACAAGCGAGAGATGGCTTGGCAATTATCAATGGAAGCAATATGTTGACAGCTATGGCTGCATTGAGTCTATGCGATGTTGAGAGGTGGTTGAAATACCAAGATATTGCTGCTGCAATGACACTAGAGGCACTGAATGCCAATATGACTCCTTATGATGCTAGATTACATGAATTACGTGGTTTTTCTGGTTCGGGAGTAGTTGCTTCCAATTTACGTCGACTCACCGATGGCTCAAAAATATTGGAAAATGCCGGTAAGAAAGTGCAAGATGCCTATTCTCTACGCTCAACCCCACAGGTAATTGGTGCGGTTCGAGATGCGCTTGGTTACGCTAGAGAGCAAGTTGAAATTGAGTTGAATGGGGTCGGCGATAATCCCGTGTTCCTACCTGATGAAGATCGCGTAATTACAGGTGCTAATTTCCAAGGAACACCCATTGCCTTGCCCATGGAAATGGTCGGGACCGGCATGTCGATGGCGGCCGTTCTTTCGGAAAGGCGCTTGAATAGATTGACCAATCCCGCATTGAGTGCAGGATTGCCCCCCTTCTTGACAGAAAAAGCAGGTATGCACTCAGGGTTGATGGTTGCCCAATACACAGCCTGTGCTTTGGTTGCTGAAACTAGAATCCTTTCCCATCCCGCCGCAAACCAAAGTATCCCAGCAGCTGCTGATCAGGAAGATTTCGTGAGCATGGGGATGACTACAACCCAAAAAACCCGTCAAATTATCGAAAATTGTTATGGGGTACTCGCTATCGAAATGATTGCTGCTGCTCAGGCATTGGACATCAGGGGAGGGGTACCTGGTGCTGGTGTTCACGCCGCCCATCAAGTCATTCGAAAATACATCGACCACCTAGATGATGATCGTGCTCTATTCCCCGATAATGACCGCATGGTTGAAATTTTGATGTCAGGTGAATTACTTGAATCCGTGGAAAAATCTGTTGGCACTCTCGACTAAACTTTCTCACCCTGGAGAATATCATCGAGTTGACTTTCAACATTGTTGAGTCCTGTCAACTGCATGATTCGAAAACGCATTTTCGTGGCTTCGACAGAGTGCCCCCGAATTTCGATCATCTGTATTCGACGTTCGCACTCAACTGCCCTTCTGACACGTTCTTCAACTTCGCGATAAATCGAGTATCGTTCAGCACTATCCGAATTCATAGCCTGGTCCAGTGCAGATACATCGAATCCCATTCCAACCCATTGATCAATTCGACGAGAAAGAACTGCAGTTGTGAGGGCGGCCTCGGCTATTGAAGACAACATCTTGATTGGGGATTCTACTGCAGTTTCTGGTGAAGGAGATTCCTCTGGTTCGACATGTTCTGAATCAGGTAGTGAATCTGGCTGTTCAGGATTTGGCTTTTCTATTTCTGTGATAGAAGATCTGATTTTATCAATTCTAAAGGGAATCGCCTCCCGCCTCAGATGAGCAATTTCTGTACCATCCAATGACAGTGGTGTGAATGGTAGAAGAACAGTCCACTCACTGCCATTCAACTCATCAGCTAAACTGCGAGTGAATGCCAAAAATGCATCAAATCCCTGTCGTTGAATTAGATATTCAACTGCATCCAGCCAGATAATCCCGCTGTCGGTTACGATGCGTGTGCTGATCGCATGATGGATTCTTTCGAGTGAAGGAGAAAGGGCGTGCGGATCCATTGCCTCTGAAAGCCACTTGAATTCAATTTTTTCGAGACTAAGATGTTGCCCTAATCTCTGCGGGGATAATCGTGAAAATATCGATATGCTGGTGTCGAATTCATGATTTATCATTGCCAACCAATGGAGAGGTTCACGGGGTTCCTCAGATAGGATGCTGAATACGCGACCCTTTGGAGGAAGGTTTAGGCTGGTATTCGGGGTCGAGGACATAGGACCAAACTCTGTCGAACTGAGGCCGCTCTTAGCCCATTCGGCGGGTAGAAGTCATCAAGCGGCATTCAAGTTCTTCCTTCTATGCACCGACTGAACTGTTATATCGTCGTCCAATAGTGGTCCATTCGGTGTGGGCTTGATGACGGACGATGATGATTCAAACGATTCTCAAGTAGATATGGCTGAATGTGGCGCCTGTCGAGCCGTGATACCCATCGATTCAACCTCATGTTCAGGGTGTGGTGTTTCATTTTCCGGTGTGGCCGAAGATGATATGGGCGAATGTGGTGCCTGTGGTACACTTGTTCCTCTAGACAGTAAATCCTGCTCACAATGCGGCGTTCATTTCGTTCTTGATGATCTAACGACTGCACTTTCCAATTGGATGAAGGATGAGTCGTTGACCATCTCTGAATTATTCGGAGTTGTAGATGCAGATGGAGACGGATCCCTCACATCTACAGAAGTCAAAGATGCCCTCTTAGAACGCGACCTCGCCTTCCTTGGAAGCAAAGATTTGGATCGATTCCTCTCTCAAATTGATTTGAATGACGATGGTGTAATCTCATTCCCCGAACTCGCGGCAGCCTTGTCTATGCCATGGACACCCCCTGAAGAATTGACTGTTCTTGAGCCCGAAGCAACTGAAGAAGAATCAGATGATGACGATTCAGACGATGCAGAAGAAGACTCAATCGAGGATGATGATGGCGATTCAGACGATGAGGAAGAAGAATCTGATGATGATGACTCTGAAGAGGATGAATTACGATACACAGAGCATGTTCTTGAACGAGTGATGAAAGCACACGATATTACAGATAAAGAAGCATTCCTAGCACACGCCACATCTTCGGACAAAGATGGAAATAACTTCCTCAGAGAAGCCGAGTTGACTGAGGCTGCAATCTTATGGAATGCCAAAGCTGATTCTGAGGATGAGCAAGATGAAGACTCAGAGGATGATGACGATTCCGAAGATGAGGAAGAAGAAGACTCAGAGGATGATGACGATTCCGAAGATGAGGAAGAAGAAGACTCAGAGGATGATGACGATTCCGATAGTGTAGAAACCCAAGATGATGATGACTGGGATGAGAATGAACCAGCCGTTTCGGAGGCAAAGGATGAGGGGCCAGCACAATGGCAGCGATTCCTAATGCGAAATTACGAAAATGCCTTCCCGGTACTCTATACAATCGGTGCATTATTTGTCGCTATTTGGCTTGTCAATGCGATGGGGATCCTGGTGGATGGCAGCGGTGGTCCAATCGCATTCAATGGTGATAGCCCTCACACTGAATTTACCACTGATGAAAATGGATTCGTTACCACAACGGTCATACAACCAGGGGAAATTTACGACTGCAGTGATGAAGTTCAGGTCGATGGTTGCAAGAATTCACTCACCCCATTCGCCGGAGAGAACGGTGCCTCTTCTATGCCCGCAGGATTCTATTGGGACGGTATACTCTTCATGATACTTGGACTAGCAGGTTTAGGTGGAATTGGATATCTCCAGATGCAAATCAAAGCAATGCGTGCAGAACACCGGCGGAGTAAGAGTTCGGATTCTGATGATGAATCTGATTCATCTGAATCTGTAGAAGAAGATGAACAATCTGATGATACAGAAGATGAGGATGTGGAATCTGAAGATGGTTCCGATGATGAGGAAGATGACTCTGATGATGATGAGGACGATTCTAACGATGATGATGATGAGGAAGAAGACTCAAATGATGACGATGATGATTCTAACGATGATGAAGATGATGGTATCGAAATCGGTTCCCGAGTAGGCGTTGAAGACGAGGATGGGGATTGGTACGGTGAGGTTATCGAATTTGACGATGATGAAGATGCTGTGGTCGTAAAGCGTGAAGATGATGGTGAAGAGTACGTCGTAGACTGGGATGCACTTTTCCAAGATGATTGAGAGGTGCTGATTTGACAGATGCCGAAGACCCACTAAGGGCCTTCGATGAACTTGCTTCTTGCCCATCTTGTGCCGCTTTGGCTCAGAAAGGGACACCTCGGTGTCCTGAATGTGGTGCTTTTCACATGCCAATTGAAGATGCTGATGATCGCATACCCATTGATGATCGAAGACCAATCGAAAATATTCCCGAAGAGCCAAGAGACCCAGGGTTCTACAGTATTGACCCTCGAGGTGAAATCCCAGAAGAGCATTTTGAAGGGGACGAAGAGGCCATTGCCGATTGGGAAGGGTCCAGTGTTGATTTCGACATTGGTGATGATGAATGACCATTCTTGGCCATCTTGAGCAACATCCCGGGTTGAATCCACCTGATTTCACAGCTATTGTAACAGCAGTGAGTGATGATTCTATTGAAATGGACAAGACATTTTACTACCCAATGGGCGGCGGACAACCAGCTGATAAAGGAGGAATTACCAGTGAAAAATTCAGTTGTTCAGTCACTGATGTGACGAATAAAAATTCAGTCACTCACTATATTGATTCAGTTAATGGTGTACTTGAAATCGGCGATAGTATCCAATGCAGTATTGATACTATTTGGCGCAACCAACTGTCTGAAATGCACACTGCACAACATCTCATCAGCGCTCTGGCACATGAGGAGTGGGGTGCGAATACGGTTGGAAACCAAATCGGCATTGAGAGAACTCGGATTGATTTGCAATTTGAAAATAGGGATGTGTTCGATGCAGAACTTCTCCAGGAAATGGTCAATGATGCAGTCAAAAAAGATCTGGATGTGAGGATGGATTTTCGGCCTTCGGAGGAATTGTTGGATGACCCTCTTGTGCGCGTAAATATGTCACGTATGCCACCTAATATCGACATCTGGAGGACAATTTCAATCGGTGATTTAGACGTCTGCCCGTGTGCTGGAACTCATGTACCGAATACAGGTATGATTTCGCCTGTAAGAATTACTCGGGTGAAGAGTAAGGGTGCTGGCAGATTGCGTGTTGAATACATTACTGAATAATTGTTAATAATAACTCCATTTGGTTAAATTGCTAAGATGTATTGATAACATAAAATTGATTATTCATTATGCGGAGTCTTGAATCGAATCGTTCATATCCAGCCTACTGTTCATCGGTTTGATTCACATGGCTGACTACGAAGGGTTCTGTCTAAAATGCAAAACATACGGACCGATCAAGGATGTACAGCACTTCTCAATGGCGAACGGTCGAAAGCGTGTGGGTGGCACATGTTCTCAACCAGGATGTACTGGTAAGATATCAAAAATCATCGGTTGATTCGACTGCACTCCAACGAATCATCCAAATAGCGAACTGCTTACGAACAGTCTGTAGGGCCCGTGGTCTAGGGGTTATGACGTCGCCTTGACATGGCGAAGATCGCCAGTTCAAATCTGGCCGGGCCCACTCAATTCGAAAAGCAGCTGTTTGATGCCCATACCCTAGGGTAGAAGGATACAATTCCGATATAATTGCTATTCTATACGCTAAATGAGGTACTGCGC
>Ga0208765_1001581_pt1 | contig 13587 bp, 11 predicted proteins | sample ETNtaG_2_FD_185783 | JGI IMG/M metagenome (GOLD analysis project Ga0208765, IMG submission 185783) | Marine microbial and viral communities from oxygen minimum zone, Eastern Pacific Ocean - ETNP201406SV203 (SPAdes) (version 2) | ecosystem: Environmental > Aquatic > Marine > Oceanic ... | reverse complement strand
TCTCCCCAACACCAGAAGCCTTGGGGTATTCGTTTCCCAAAACGGCGCATTCAAGTTCTCGCGCATTTTCAACCGATCTTTCAACAATCAGCTTGGTGTCGTATTGTGACGCCAGTTCCAAGCCCGCTTTCAGTTCCTGGCGATCATGAGCTTTCGAGATACCCACGCTGGATCCTAGATTTGCAGGTTTTACAAACAGGGGGTAATCGTGCTCTCCCTCAAGACGCTCCAGAACCGGTACCTGGGCTCGGCGCCAGTCGGAACGCGCAATCACCGAATACTGGGTCTGAGGCAGGCCACTGGCTGCAAATATTGCCCGTGCAAGCGCCTTGTCCATACCCACTGCCGAGGCGGCTACACCCGCGCCCACATAGGCCAGTCCAGCCAATTCGAGCAGACCCTGAACAGTGCCGTCTTCTCCGTAAGGTCCATGCAACAGAGGGAAAACTACATCGAACTCCGAATCGGGCAAATCATCACCGTCTTCTGACACCAGAGAAGTGCCTGCAGTCGACAATCTGGCCGGCACTTGTTTATCAGGCACGACCGCTGTCGTCGACAGCAATAATTCGCTGTTCTTACCGCCAAAGTACCACCGACCCTGCTGGTCGATACCTGCCAGCACAACATCGTACCGCTCGCGATCGATCGCGGCATAGACCGATCGCGCAGATACAACCGACACCTCGTGCTCTGCGGAACGCCCGCCGAATAAGAGCAGAACCCGAATTTTACTCACTGTCTATTTAAACCTTCGGCTATTTTTCTGTTTCAGATCAACGCGTCATCGGCATGCGTTGCCACATAAGCATCTAAATAAGCAAGGAATACCGCCTGTACCTGTCGTGTGATTTCCCCACCCCCTTCCGGAAATTGTAGAACCTCTCCGCCCTCAAGACGCAGTGACGCACATGGCATCACATCCCGGGTGGCGCTGGTCACGAAACATTCGGTCGCATCGTAGAGTTCATTGGCGTGTATATCGACCTCCTGACTCGAGATCCCCGCTCCTTTCAGCGCGCGGTGTATGTGCATTTTGGTCAACCCTTTGAGATTTCCTGTAGCGGGCGTAGTCAGCTGTCCATTAATAACAAACCACACGTTACTGTTCGCAGCTTCCGTCACGAAGCCTTCTCTATTGAGAATAATGCTATCGTCGGCACCCAGCTGCCGGGCTTGGGTAATTGCCAGAATATTGTTCAGATAGTTCCCGCCTTTTATGTTCGGATCCAATGCATTCTCCGGATTGCGTCGAACCGAAGGCACAGCCATATCCATACCACGGGCATAATATTCAGGCTTGCGCGAAGGCAGTGTGCTGACGATGATCACATAACGTGTCTCAAGACCCGGATCCGGGTACAGATCAACCGGGCCGATGCCGCGCGTAATTTGGTAGCGAACGTAAATATCCTGTTCAGAGCCTGCGCCACTCGCCTTAACAGTTCGTCTGATCTCCTGGATAAGTTCTTCCCGGCTCTGTGAAATAGTCATACTGATCAGGGCTGCTGAGTTCTCAAGCCGCTCAAAGTGATCGTCCATGAACACCGGCACACCCTTGTAGGTCCGGAAAACCTCATACACCGAGTCCCCATACAGAAAACCTCGATCCATGACCGGGATCACCGCATCAGCCATCGGCGTGATGAGACCATCGACATTAATCATTGGGTTCATATCACGGAATCCATTTTGTCTTGCCCTATACTCAGTAGATAATTAATGCCATAAGCAATCTTTCACTCGTAGCGAATCGAAACCGGAAATAGTGCTTTAACTCAGAGCCAGCATCTCACAATTGATGTCTGCACTCAACAATTGAGTTAGAACACGATCTGTCTAATAGCCTCGTCTACACAGGAGAATCCATTGCCCGTCTACGCCAACCAGGACTTAGTCGCTCAGCCAGGTGAGATGGAAGGCTGGAATTCATCGCACAACCGACGCGCCAGTTTTCATAATCTCCACCGAATTGTCCGCTATGGATTCAGTGTCCGTGCTCCCGAAGTACTCAAGCTGACCAGCTCCACTGATACACGAATCGGCCAGCTAGATTCCGTCCAAAAGTTGTGTAACGCCAACATTTTCTCAGCAATGGTCGTACTTCGCGGCGAACAGCTTGTCTATGAACAGTACGCTCCTGATTTTGGCCCTCACCAGGCGCATACGATTATGTCCATCACTAAGACCATGACGCATCTGATCTTCGGGCGATGTGTAGAGGATGGTCTGATCGACTTGAACGCCAAGGTCCGTGACTACCTACCGGAGATCGGCTCCGGCTATGCCGATGCAGCAATACAAAACGTACTGGACATGAATGTCGTCAATGACTACTCCGAAGATTATTCGGATCCACACACAATGGCCCTGCGTCACAATACATCTATGGGCTGGCGCCTGCCGGCAGGCGATACCCGATTAACCTCAAATCGGGATTTTCTGTGCACAATAAATTCTGACGATTTATTGAACCGCTCTGGGGAGGTGAATTACAAGTCCGCCAGTACCGATGTTCTAGCCTGGGTTGCTGAGCGTGTCAGTGGCCAAAGCCTGCAAGATCACTTCGTCCATATCGTCGAAGCGACCGGTATCGAGTACACATTCCACATGTCGACGGACCATACGGGAATCCCGAATACCAACGGCGGGGTGTGCCTGAGCCCGCGGGATCTCGCACGCTTTGGTCTTGTCTTTACCCGGCAGTGTCGGGGAATTAATGGCGAACGCGTCGGAAGCTACCCCTTCATGAATGCAGCAAGAGACTGCACGGGTCCGGTTTATCCACCCCCAGACAATCACATACACTATGGTAACCAACTCATGACCAATGGCCGTTGGATAGGTCACGGTGGCTGGGGTGGGCAGCTACTGATAGTTGACCCCGAATCTGCAACAGTCGTAGTCTTTTTCAGCGTGCTGGAAAATCGAAGCGCCTCCGATGACAATCACAAACGTGCTATCGTTCAGATGGTTGAGGACGTGATCGAATTATGAATAGACCGTGAGACAACTGGGACACTTTGATGAATAACAATAAACACCTCGACACACCGATTGTTTGCGAGGGTCTGTGGAAGATTTTTGGGGCTAATCCCACAAATATCCTTAAGGAGGTCGATCCTAACTGGTCAAGAACTGAGGTGCAGGAAAAGACCGGACACGTTATCGCGGTCAAGGACGTCTCGTTTCAAGTCGAACGCGGTGAAACATTCGTGGTGATGGGGCTCTCTGGAAGCGGTAAATCAACTTTGGTTCGCTGCATCTCCCGTTTGATCGAACCCACGCAGGGTGAGGTACTGGTTGATGGGGTAGATACCGTGACTATGCCCGAAAAAGACCTGATCGAACTGCGCCGACATAAATTGAGTATGGTGTTCCAACACTTCGGCTTGCTCCCGCATCGCCGTGTTGTCGAAAACATCGCCTATGGCCTTGAGGTGCGGGGCATGCCTCGGGACGAACGCCTCAAGAAAGCTGGGGAAGTGCTGGAATCTGTCGGACTGAGCGGCTGGGGTGATAATTACCCACGTGAGTTGTCGGGTGGCATGCAGCAACGGGTCGGTCTCGCACGCGCGCTGGCAGTCGATCCAGAAATCATGTTGTTTGACGAGCCCTTTAGCGCACTTGACCCGCTGATTCGCCGTGAAATGCAGGATGAACTGCTCCGACTTCAGTCCGTGGTTCGCAAAACGATGGTGTTCATTACGCACGATTTCCTGGAAGCCATCAAAATGGGTGACCACATCGCGATCATGAAGGATGGTGAGTTCGTCCAGATCGGAACGCCTGAAGAGATCGTCGCCAATCCTGTAGACGACTACGTACGGGATTTTTCTGAAGATGTACCCCGGCATAAGGTTCTGACCGTCAACTCCATCATGGATACTGACTGTTGTCGTTGCGGTGAACACGAAACTGTGGCCAGTGCGCTAGCAATAATGGACGGACAGCAGGCTCAAGCGGCCTATGTCGTCGGCCCAGATAATAGCTATCAGGGCACCTTAACCCGGGTGCAGGCCATGGCTGCATCGAATTCAAGCGCTTCAATGACCCAGCTTGCTCAGAAAGACAACGCCGCATCGCCGGACGCTCTCATCGAAACATTGATCGCCAATGCAACCCAACTGAACTACCCGATACCTGTTATCGATTCCGATAACAGACTGCTGGGTGCAGTTGACCATCGCGCGATACTACTGGCAATCGAAGGTAGTTGAACCATAGCGAATTGAGCGAGTCACTCAAGCTGCTCACATCACCAACAAATAATGAAGCTCTCTAACCAACAGCGGGAACTGATCAAGCCGGTCGGTATAAGTGCAGCTGTAATTGCGATCTCAATCTTAATTGCACAGCTCACACCGGACGAGCAACAATTTCCAAAACAAATTGTTGATGCCTTCCCGTTTGCCGACTGGATCAATAACGGACAAGCCTGGCTAAAGGAGAACTACCAGTGGGCGACTCGGGCATTTGCGGATGTTATTCGCAATTCAATTGACGCGGTCGAGATGTTTTTGGTGTTGACAACCTGGCCTGTGATTGTACTTGGCATCGGTCTAATCGCCTTTAGGTTCGGCGGCCTGCGCCTTGCCTTAGTCTGCGCTCTGTCGACCATGGTCTGGGCCAGTCTGGATATGTGGGATGCTGCAATGTCAACCCTCAGCGTGATGTTTGTATCTGTGCTGATGGCATCTCTACTCGGAATCGTGCTCGGAATATTCGCGTCCCAAAACGATCGATTTGAAGCTGGAATTCGACCCATCCTAGATACCATGCAGACGCTGCCTGGCTTTGTCTACTTACTGCCTGCAATTTTCTTTTTTGGAATTGGCTCCCCGCCCTCTGTCCTTGCGATCGTAGTCTACGCGCTACCTCCTGTCGCACGATTAACCAACTTGGGGATTCGCCAGGTACCCCACGAAACGATCGAGGCAGCACGCTCTTTTGGTTCTACGGACAGGCAACTGCTGTTCAAGGTAAAACTCCCGCTGGCACTGCCATCGATCGCAATGGGTATCAACCAAACAATTATGATGGGACTTGCCTTGGTCGTTCTTGCTGCCTACATAGGCGCCGGAGGACTGGGCTATGAGGTTTATGTCGGTCTCCGCCGGCTTAGATTTGGTCAGGGTCTAGAAGCGGGTATCGCGATACTCCTCATGGCAATTATGTTTGACCGGATCACTACCGCCGCAAGCCTACGTCATCAAGGCAACGATCCAAACAAAGGGTTCAAGTTACTCCCTATCCGACTTCAGGGACAACCCTGGGCCGAGACCTTTGAACAAGCTCTCACATTCATCTATGCAATATGCGGCGCGATTAGTGGTCTGTATGCGAAATTTCTGGCTGGTCTCGCCCAAACCATTACACGCCCGTTAGGTATCAGATTCAGCACCGGGCTCCATCGACAAGTAATCACCAGCGGGTATTTCCTCACCTCAGTGACCCTTCTTACACTGGTCTATCTTTTCGACGCCCACGTCACCGGATTTGGCAACTACCCCTCCAGTTGGGAATTTTCAATCCAGAAGCCAGCCGATGCGGCGTTGGAAGTACTCACAACGAGTACACTGTTTATTGGCATCACGACATGGTTTCGTGGTTTTGTTTTCAACTGGATGTTGGATCCGCTCGCAGAATTTCTGGTTGGCCTGCCCTGGTGGTATGTGATTGGCTTGCTCAGCGCTAGTGTCTGGCTAGCCTGCAACAGAACTACCGCAATCGTGTGTGTGTTTGGCTTGCTGTTTATCGGCGCGACAGGTTTATGGTCGATAGGGATGTTCTCGATGGCACAGATTCTGGTATCTGTTGTTCTGTGTATGGCAATCGGGATACCGCTGGGCATACTTGCCGCTGTAAACAATACTTTCGAGGCCATCATCCGACCGGTATTAGATGCGATGCAGACACTACCCGCGTTTTGCTATCTCATACCGGTGCTGATGTTCTTTGGAGGTAATGTGGTCTCGGCAGTGATTGCTATCATGATCTACTCGCTGCCGCCGGTTATAAGACTAACTAACCTGGGGATCCGCGAAGTATCGACTGAGGCTATAGAGGCAGCAACCTCGTTTGGGTCGACATTCTCTCAAACACTATTGAAAGTGAAAATACCGCTCGCTTTGCCTTCCATAATGATGGGTGTTAATCAATCCATGATGATGGCGCTAGCTATGCTGATCATAACCCCACTGATTGGCGGTGGTGGCATTGGGCGGGAAGTCTTTGTAGGACTCTCCCAAGCCGACACAGGCCAGAGCCTCCAGGCCGGCCTGGGTATCGTGTTCTTTGCGGTCGTCCTAGATCGACTGACCCAGGCCCTGAGCGTACGCCAACAAAAAGCACTGGGTCTTAATATTGGCACACATTAGTCAACCGTACTGCAACGCATCCATTACCAGCTGCTGCGATTAGTTTTTCTTTATATTACAATCATTTGCTGATGATCAAAACCGTGTGACCCGTTCTCCCCAAAGGGAGTCTTTTTAATTTATACTTTCTTCACGCAGGTTGCTTTAGAGGTATTAAATCAATCTGATTCACCACCAATGGAGGCAATCAATGAAAATTTGTAAGTTTTTTCGAACATTCACTGTAGCGCTTGTAGTTGCGCTGGGAATGGCAACAATTCCGGCTACATCCTATGCAGCCAAGGGCGTTGTTAAGATCTGGGAAGGCGACTGGACTGGAAACCTAGTCTTTGGAAAGCTAACTGAGATTATTCTTGAAGAACATATGGACTACAAAGTCAAGCAGATCTTTATGGCCGGCACGGCGGGCTGGGAAGCGATGGCAGCTGGCGACCTGGACATCGCCTTGGAGACCTGGCCGAGCTACAACGCAGATGCCAAGGCCAGGTATTTTGCTGAATACGGCGGTGATGGTTCTGTCGTTTACGTTACTGAATCGGGTGTGGTTGGTGCAAGTGACTACTACGTGCCGCGTTATGTGTGTGAGGGTGATAGCGCTCGCGGCATCAAAGCCACAGCACCGGATCTTTGCATGCATGCCAAAGGGCAATGTACAAACTGCGGTTTAGAAAAGCTCAACCAGTATGCGGATGTCTTTGCGGCACCTGAAACCGCTCCAAAAGGGCGACTTGTTGGTTGCCCCGTTGCCGGTTGGGGTTGTGATGACCAAAAGCGACTTGACCTCAACGGCGTAAATTTTGAGGCTGTCGAACTTGGAACCGACACCGCGCAATGGGCTGAACTTACGGCCGCTTTTAAGCGTGGTGATCCGATACTGGTGTACGCCTGGGAACCACTATGGATTTTCGCAGCCTTTGATTTGGTCGGCATTGGCATACCAAAGAATGGAGACGGTAGCTGTTGGCCGGCATGCGGTTGGCCTGAGGACGTGACCTTTCAATCCGCAAACCCGGACTTCGCTAATAGTCACCCTGATGTGATTCAGATGCTTAAGAACATGAAACTTTCTAACGCTCAGCAGGCGCCGATGATTTTTGATGTGGACGTCGAAAAAATGACCGTTGAAGACGCGGTTCGAAAGTGGATGGCATCTAATGAAGATATGTGGAGACCCTGGATTCCGTAGTAATCTAGGCAATTAGAAATTTTTGCAATCTGAAACCCCCGGCTAAGTCGGGGGTTTCTTTTTTCGAACATCTTTAACGCAGCCGGACGTGCTAACCTGACCAAAGCTTGCAAAGAGCATGATCTGCCCTGTTTGAAATTCAGCCCTCGACTGACAATACGGATGGGCCAACATCTACAAACAACTGATACGTTCGTACTCGAACCGATAAATGCCTGCTTTGGATGAGTATCATATAAGAGGTTTTACACCAGAAACTACCGCAAAAGGGTGACCATTGAAGTCTTTCCACCACACCCATACGCTTGTGGATGCTTCTCCCAAACACGAATAAGATAGCAGGATGAAACGCCTGTTTGCCTTTGTTCTATCTCTTTTGATGTTGGCCGGAGTTTTTGCCGACGCTGTTGCTGTAAATAATGATGATCTAGACAAACTTCGGAAAACTAAAGACTGTTCGAAATGCGATCTCACTGGTGCAGACTTGCGTGGCGTGAATCTTTCTGATGCAAATCTGAAATGGGCAAAAATGACTGGGGCAAATCTAGCTGATTCAAATCTGAGTGGCGTGAATATGTATGGCGCACATGCCGGTCACGTAATTCTGAATGATGCGGATCTGACTGGAGCAGATTTGCGTGGAGTAACTCTGAAATGGGCAAAAATGACTGCGACAAATCTGACCAAAGCAAATCTGAGCGAGTCAGACCTGCTTCTGGCAGATCTGACTGATGCGAATCTGGTCGGGACTATTCTGACCAGGGCAAATCTGATGCGGGCAAATTTGAAGCGGGCAAATCTGACTGCAGCAATTATGATTCGATCTAATTTGATAGGGGCAAAACTGGTTGAGGCAAGAATGACGGAGGCAAATCTGACCAAAGCAAATCTGAGCGAAGCTGATCTGACGCTGGCAGATCTAACTAGGGCAAATCTAACTGACGCAAGTCTTTGGGGTGCAGAACTACCTGAGGCAAATCTTTCTGATGCAAATCTAACTCGGTCAAATCTAAAAGGTGCAGACCTAATTGCGGTAAATTTGGAGGGGGCAGATCTAGAGAAGGCTAAATTTTGTAGAACGACAATGCCTGACGGAAAAAACAACAACTCGGGATGCTAGTTTCTGCCGTCGGGATTCTAAAAACTCGAGACGCTTACTCTAACCCAGTCGTGGCGAAAAACAGAGCAAGCCTGACTTCTTTTCGCCACAGTTCTGATTCCTGGGCGACGCTAAGGATTTATGAAAGCAATCACTACAATGTGTTTAGGAAAGATGCTTAAGTGCGCCAAGGGAATCGTTTCAGCAGTAATTTGCATGATGTTCCTGTTGGTTTGGTCAGGACTAGCTGCTTCTGAGGGGCAACAAAAATCCTTGGGTTGTTCGACAGGAGATTCGGGTGTTGTACCGCCCTTCCCCTTCGATTTAGGCGATGGCAACGATTACGGTCAGCGCAGACTCGAACTGACTGTGCCTTCCAGGTGCCAATGTGATGGCAAGGATTGCACACCGTGTGCGATTGTTGTGGGCTATCACGGATATAGCGAAACTGGCACCAGTAACCATAGCTGGAAGAGCCGGTTGGAGCCCAAAGGCGAAGCAGTCGGTTTTATCAGTTTGTATCCGACTGGGGACCTAACCGAGACCAACTATTTCAACTGGGGTGCATTGAAAAAGCGCCGCAGTAGGTTGCGTCAAAACTGGGCAGTACCCTCGTGCCAGGATCCTGGGGACGGCTGCTTACTGATGGATGGTATCCCCTGCGATTGGTGTGGTTCGAATACGGAAGACGATGCAATATCAACCCAGAGGGAAATAGACTTCACCCGTGCAATTATCAAATGGACGATGAAAAACCATTGTGTGGATCCGGAACAGATTTTTGGCACTGGATTTTCAAACGGAGGGTTGTTGGCTCATCTTCTGGCACGACATCCAGACACATCCGGACTGTTCAAAGCTTTATTACCCGTCGGGGGCGTGGATCATGCGGGCAGAAAAGACCATTTGAAGTGGATCGATGCACCACAGAATGGGGATTCGCCATGGATTCTGCATGCCAACGAAATATTCGACCGGTTTGAGCCTTATGATGGTCGAGCCTATACCGAATACGCCGGTAACGCCGGCGGCGGTTGGAACTCGGTGTGGCTTTATCCCCCGGTGCTGCAGATCTTTGCCAGATATGCAGCAGAGAACGACGGTTATTCAGATTGTGGTTTTGGTGCAACCGACGTCGGTGATCGATTTGGTATCCTGGACGTTGGTGGTGTGGTTCCCGAAGGTTATCGCCGACTCTCGGATCTTGAGGGTGAAGACCAGGAGACGTTCCACTGTTTTACTAATGATACCAAGGGCAAGACGTGTCGGAAACTCGCCATTTGTCTATGGGATGGTGGTGAACGCGGCGATGATTGGGTCACCGTTGGGATAGGTGCGACTCATGAACGTTCTGGACGGGAGTGGATTGGTGGTGCGGATCCGGCAACGGATGGCACTGGTCCGATGGACATTATGTGGCGTTTCTTTCAATGGTCAGTGGGTGATAAGTAATGGCATATTTCATCGGCAGACAGGGGGAGCCCTGGTAGGGGTCAGTGGGCTTGAATCAGCGGATGGATAAGCGGATTCAGGTTACTCCACTTCATTACAATCCCTATCATTCGACTAACGAGGAGCGTATCCGAACTCATGTCCTGTTTCTTAGGGAGAACGACATCAACCGAGAGAACGCGATATTGCTTACCGGTGGCGCGGTGGTCAACGTTTGCACCATGAGTTTTAATGAGCGGATACGGATGGCCTCGACTGTGATCGCGGAAGCCGGAGACATTCCTGCCGCGGTTGGAACGAACCACCAGTACCCTCGGATTAGAACAGCTATCCGGGCAGCTGCTCTGGCCGCTTCTTCTTCCCATGTGTTCTGCCCTGTTCGCATTTACTTCTGCGAATAGAAATTCAGGCAACCCCGAATCCACAACAAACTTAGACGGTCCCACTAGAGATTAAAGATGCCTGCACTGCCCGACAGACGCTCTGAAAACATCGCCAAAATAGCCTGTACTGTAGCCGGTGCGGTATGGGGACTATATTGGATTCCTGTGCGAGCCCTACACGATGCAGGCATTCAAGGGCTATGGGCAACTGCGGTGTTTTATTTTGTGCCCTTTGTACTGATGCTCCCAATCGGCTTGTTGCGCTGGCGGCAGATAATCTCTGCGGGTTGGATGATGCAAGGGATCGCTATCATTGGTGGCCTTTGCTTGGTTTTGTATTCGACCGCATTTCTCTATACGGATGTTATCCATGCAACCCTACTGTATTACCTGACTCCCATTTGGAGCGCCCTACTCGCACGAGCGTGGTTAAAGGAACTCATAACGAGGGACCGCACACTGGCCATAATTCTTGGGACGGCAGGACTGCTAATAATCCTAAACCTAGATCAAGGTCTTCCACTACCCAGGAATCCTGGTGACTGGATGGCGCTCGTGTCAGGACTAATTTGGGCCCTATTTGCCAACGTAATGCGTCGTAGTGAGTCTAGCTATAACACAGTAGATGTTCTGTTTTCTTGGTTCTTCTGGGGTACCATAATAGCGGTGGCACTCGGACTGCTACAAATTCTTGACAGACCAGATCCCCCCAGTGCCCAGCAGATAATTACAGTTCTCCCGTGGTTAATCCCAGTGGTTCTCTTCCTGATTATCCCCGGGTTTTACGCTATTACCTGGGGTGTTCCTTTATTGAACCCAGGAACTGTAGGCGTTCTATTTATGACGGAAATCAGTGTAGGCGCCATCAGTGCAGCACTGCTAACGAATGAACCCTTTGGTACTCGGGAGATCCTCGGTGTGATATTGATTACCGCAGCAGGCCTTACAGAAGTTGTCGTGCCTGTCCTGGCCACTCTATTTCCTGGTCGTGACACGCGACGCGAACGGAATCGTTAACCAATCGTCAATACTCACGCTGCTTCACGGCACCAGCATATAGAATCTCTGCCAAGCGCGCGTTGACTCTATTTCTAAACCCCACGTTTGCAAGATCCACCTCGGCCTTGGGCCTTGGGCCCTTGATAAAATTGCCGTAGCCATCACTCCCCCGGACCAACAAGGCGTAGTCCTCGCCGTGCACTTGGCGGGTACTGGGATGAGCAAAGGACTGAAGCGCAATCCCTATTCTCCGATCAGCTGTTTTATTAGGGCGCGACCCGTGGATTGTTCGGGCATGGTGCAGAGACATCTGCCCCGGTTCGAGCTCTATGTCCAACGCATGTTCTTCATCGATATTCTCTATTTGCTGACCTCTTGTTAGGATGTTTTCTTCACCAAATGTGTCGATATGCTGTTGTATATCCAGCAGATGACTACCCTGGATCACGCGTACACAACCATTTTCACGAGTGCTCTCAGTCAGTGCAATCCAGGCAGTTAGACTATCCTGTGGCTCGAGGCCCATATAGGTCGCGTCCTGGTGATAAGTCACATGATGCAGACTGTTGGGTTCCTTAATGAACAAAACTGTATTCGTCAAAATAATGTCAGGCCCGATCAGGCACTCGACGGCATCAAGAATCTCTTCGTGGTGTACTATTTCATCAAGGCAGGCGAGCAGATAGTGGGCATTGTTACGTTTTTCTGGTCCGATTTGCTGAGGGAAACATTTTTCTACAGATTCCAGGCGGCGTCGCAGTTCTTTTGCAACAGCTGGCGACATCACGGTAACCGGGGCAACCACGCCTTCTTCTTGATAACGTGTGACCTCGTCAAGGGAAAGTTTGGTAGCCATCTAGCCTCTCTTTACCTGTCTATGCAAACTGTCAAGTGTTCGCCAAAGCGGAAATCAATAGCGAAAAACAGTCTATTCGACACGATTAGACAGTTCAATCAGGTTGCCGTCGGGGTCCCGAACATAGATTGAACAAAGGCGTCCAGTCGCGCCCGTGCGCACTACAGGCCCTTCAATAATCTCTACACCTGAGTCTACAAGATCCGCCTGAAGTAACTGGACCTGTTCCGAGACGATAAAGCAAAGGTCAGCAGAACCCGCAATCGATACCCTCGCCTTGGGTTCGTAATCCCAACCGGCAGGATGCAGATTGATCTTTTGATTGCCGAAATGAAGCGCTACACGGCCTTCACCGAAGGTTCGTTTTTCCATGCCGAGGTAAGTTGTGTAAAACATAGCAATGGTGTCGATATCGGAAACGGGTAATACCAAGTGATCCAGTTTTTCGAGTGTCATTGAATGTACTCTGAGTTTGTTTCGTGTCTATTTGCTTGCCCACCAAAAACCCCCGACACCAAAACGGTGCCGGGGGTCAGGAATTATATGCCTGGCAGTGTCCTACTTTCACACGGGGAAACCCCGCACTATCATCGGCGCTAAGCGTTTTCACTTCTGAGTTCGAAATGGATTCAGGTGGTTCCCACTCGCTATGGCCGCCAGGCAAACTGGCTGGTGGGTCACTATCGTGACCCACCAAATTTTGTAGTAGTGATATAACGAAACGTCATATACCGCTTATCAATCTTCTTGGGTGTTATATGATCAAGCCTCACGGGCAATTAGTACGGGTTAGCTTAATGCATTACTGCACTTCCACACCCCGCCTATCAACGTCGTAGTCTACGACGACCCTTAAGGGACCTTATAGGTCCAGAGAAACCTAATCTTGAGGGGGGCTTCCCGCTTAGATGCTTTCAGCGGTTATCCCGTCCGTACATAGCTACCCAGCAATGCCATTGGCATGACAACTGGAACACCAGAGGTACGTCCACTCCGGTCCTCTCGTACTAGGAGCAGCTCCTCTCAAGTTTCTAACGCCCACACCAGATAGGGACCAAACTGTCTCACGACGTTCTAAACCCAGCTCGCGTACCACTTTAAATGGCGAACAGCCATACCCTTGGGACCGGCTACAGCCCCAGGATGTGATGAGCCGACATCGAGGTGCCAAACACCCCCGTCGATGTGAACTCTTGGGGGGTATCAGCCTGTTATCCCCGGCGTACCTTTTA
>Ga0208765_1001580_pt1 | contig 13589 bp, 13 predicted proteins | sample ETNtaG_2_FD_185783 | JGI IMG/M metagenome (GOLD analysis project Ga0208765, IMG submission 185783) | Marine microbial and viral communities from oxygen minimum zone, Eastern Pacific Ocean - ETNP201406SV203 (SPAdes) (version 2) | ecosystem: Environmental > Aquatic > Marine > Oceanic ... | reverse complement strand
CGTCTCCGACATGTCGCCCAATTGGGGGTCATCACCCGAGGCTGGTCGTACGCCAACCGGAAGATGACCGTTCCTGACGTTGAGGTCGACGTGGCGCTCACCGCCCCGTCAGGCGACCGGTGGACGTGGGGCCCAGGGGACGCCCCGGAAGTCATCCGAGGCCCAGCTGAGGACTTCTGCCTAGTGGTGACCCAGCGACGTCATCTGGACGACACCGAACTGAAGGTGACCGGTGACTCGGCCCGGGACTGGCTGCTCTTGGCCCAGGCCTTCGCTGGCCCTCCCAGCGACGGCCCCGACTCTGGGAGGTTCTGATGGCTCTCGTGGAAACCACCCGTCAAGGCGGTGTCGTGACCGTGACACTGGCCGACGAGGACAACCGGAACGCCTTGAGCGCTGCCCTGGTGGGTGACCTGGTCGAGGCCCTGGATGCCGCCGATGGTGACCCGACGGTCCGTGTCGTGGTGCTCACTAACCGGGGAGGCGTGTTCTGTGCGGGGGCCGACCTCTCTGAGCGGTCTTCGGATGGGAAGCCGGCGGCCCGGGTGGACGCTGCAGACCTGTTCCAGCGCTTCCGACGCTCCCCGAAGGCTTACGTCGGGCGCATCGCCGGGCACTGCGTAGCCGGTGGTATGGGCCTGGCCGCCGCCATGGATCTGGCGGTAGCCGATGAGGAGGCCAGGTTCGGCTTCACAGAGGTCCGGCGGGGCGTGGCCCCAGCGATGATCTCGGTCCTCTGCCTTCCGAAGATGCGACCGGCCGATGCCGCTGAGGCGATGCTGCTGGGCAATCGGATGACCGGCGCCGACGCCGCCCGCCTGGGACTTGTCAACCGGGCTGTGCCGGCTGGCGAACTGGACGCCACCGTCGACGGCTTCGTGGCCGACCTACTGGCCGGAGGGCCGGAGGCCCTGGCCGCCACCAAGCAACTGTTGGTCCGAGTCCCCGGCATGTCGGTGGACGAGGCATTCGACTGGACGGCAAGGCTGTCAGCCGAACTGTTCCGGGGCGATGAGGCGAAAGAGGGCATGCGGGCCTTTCTGGAAAAGCGTCCCCCAAACTGGGCTGTCTGAACCGTTGGATCAGACGTTGAGTAGGGCGGCCACCACGTCCAGCACCGCCGCCTTCCCATCTCCAAACAGCATCAGGGTGCCGTCGTCAGCGAACAACGGGTTGGGGATTCCGGCAAACCCGGGGCTCAGGGACCTCTTGATGACCACTACGGTCCGCGAGGCGTCAACCTCCAGGATCGGCATCCCGGCGATCGGCGACCCGGGGTCAGTCCGGGCCAGTGGGTTCACCACGTCGTTGGCCCCGATCACGATCGTTACGTCGGTCTGGGGGAACGTCGGGTTGACCTGGTCCATGTCGAGTAAGCACTCGTAGTCGATCTCAGCCTCAGCCAGCAGCACGTTCATGTGTCCGGGCATCCGTCCGGCTACCGGGTGAATACCAAACACCACCTCAGTCCCCGCCTCGTTCAGCGTTCTCATCAGGTCGCGCACGGCATGCTGGGCCTGGGCGACAGCCATGCCGTAGCCAGGAACGATGGCCACCCTCTCAGCCACCTCCAGCAGCATCGCTACCTCCTCAGCTGAGGTCGACGTGACCCGGTCGCCGTAGACCTCGTCGACGTCCATCACCGTGCCACCCGACCCCATCGAGCCGAACACCACGTCGAAGAGGGACCGGTTCATCGAGGTGCACATGATCTGGGTGAGGATCAGGCCACTGGCCCCGACCAGCGAGCCGGCGATGATGAGTAGCGGATTGTCGAGCACGAACCCCGCTGCCGAAGCGGCCAGGCCCGAACACGAGTTGAGCAGGGCAATCACCACCGGCATGTCAGCACCACCAATGGCGACCGTGCCCAGCACCCCAAGTAGGGCGCCCGCACCAACGAGGAGCCAGAACCAGCCGAGGTCCTCCGGACGGACCACCACCATCACTGCGGCACCCACCGAGACCAGGCCCAAAGCCACCCGGAACAAGCCCAGGCCACGGAAACCGCGCAGAGACAGGACCTCCTGGAGTTTGGCGAAGGCGACCAGCGAACCGGTCAGTGTCACGATGCCGATGAGTGCCGTAAGCGCGGCGGCCACAGCCAACTGGTCGTCCACCAGGCCCTCATCAACTACCTCCAGGAACGACGCGCCGGCCACCAGTACGGAGGCCCCGCCACCGAACCCGTTGAACAGGGCGACCAGTTGTGGCATACCGGTCATCTGTACCCGGACGGCCAGAACAGCACCGATGGCCGAACCCACGACCAGACCCGCCACCAGCACGCGGAAGTCCACGATCGACCGGTCGAGCAGGGTGGCTAGAACGGCAACCAGCATCCCTGATGCCCCCAGCAGGTTTCCCCGGGGGGCCGTGCGGGGCCGACCGAGGCCCTTGAGGCCGAGGATGAAAAGGACGGCGGCGGCCAGGTAGGCGATCGACGTGACGTTGGCGGCGCTCATGACCGCTTTTCCCGCTTCGAGGTGAACATGGCGAGCATCCGGCCGGTAACCAGGAACCCACCGACCACGTTGATGGTGGCCAAGACCACAGCCACAAACCCGAGCGTCGTGGTCAGCGTGGAATGATCGGTCCCGGCCGAAACCATGGCCCCGATGAGGGTGATACCGGACACCGCGTTGGATCCCGACATGAGCGGGGTGTGCAGCGTCGCCGGGACTTTGTTGATCAGCTCCAGCCCGAGGAACACGGCCAGCACGAACAGGGTGAGGGCAATCAGCAGGGTCACGATCCGGCCCCTCGTTCGTCTAGCGCGGCCCGGACCATCGGGTGAACGACCTTGCCGCCCGCGGTGACGTGCATGCCGACCAGCACGTCATCCTCCGGATCGATGAACGGTTCGCCGTCTCGGTCCAGCATGCGGATCAGGTTGACGACGTTGGTGGCGAACATCCGTGAGGCCGTCACGGCCGACCCGGAGGCCAGATCGGTAGGAGCGAGGACGACCACGCCTCCGTGATCGACCTCTTCGTCGGCCACGCTGAGGTCGCAATTCCCGCCGCGCTGGACGGCCAGGTCCACGACGAGGGAGCCAGGCCGCATTCCGGCCACCATGGCGGTGGTGACCAGCATTGGGCTCCGACGGCCGGGGATCTGGGCCGAGGCGATGACCACGTCGGCTTCGGCCACGACGGGCGCCAGCACTTTGTGGATGGCCTCCGGCGCGGGGATCGCCCCATCGGACGTAGGCGGCGGGTCAACGGAGCGGGCGCCCAGGGACCGGATCTGCTCCAGGGCCTCCTCCCGGATGTCGAACCCATCCACCACCGCTCCGAGACGGCGGGCCGTGGCCACGGCCTGGAGACCGGCCACCCCTGCTCCTAGTACCAGGACTCGGGCTGGTTTCACTGTGCCAGCCGCCGTGATGAGGAGTGGCAACATCTTTGGAAGCCGCTCAGCAGCCAGTAGGACAGCCTGGAAGCCAATCACGGTGGCCATCGACGACAGGACGTCCACGGCTTGGGCCCGGGTGCTCCTCGGTACGAGGTCCAGCGAAATCATGTCGGCTCCGGTCGGAGCGAAACCTGCGGCGACCTCAGGCTGCCAGACGGGGTCGAAGAGGCCGACAACAACGTGCGACGAGCCAATCCTGGACAGGAGGTCGTCCCCGGGGCTGTTGACCGACACCACCACGGTTCCGTCGGCCAGGAGCGCCGATGGTTCGGAGGTGACCGACGCGCCGGCTGCCCTGTAGGACTCATCACCCATGCCGGCTGCCACACCGGCGCCCGATTCCACGGACACGGAATGTCCGTCGGCCACCAACGTCTCCACTGCTTCGGGCGTCAGGGCAACACGGCGTTCGTCGATCCCCTGTTCGCACACCACCGCAATCCGCATGGATCTCCCCAGGCCGGCCGGTCATCGATCAGCGCCCGAATGGTAGTGGCTCCCCGTAAAGCTCGACCCCTGCCGCCCAGGGGCCCCACGCTGTCCGAATGACGGGCCTCAAGGCATTACCTGGTCGGCCATATCCACCGATTCGTTGTCCATCCATCTTGCGGCGTCGAACTGGGTCAGATTTACCGTCCCCGGATTCCACGATGAAGCAGCGACATCACGGTTGCTCGCCTTAGTACCGTCGGATTGTGCGCTCGCAGGTTCCTGACGCAGCAACTCAGCCGATGAGGCTTGATGCTGGTCAGGAGTCGCTTGCTCTAGATGGGCACGGGTATCCAATGGCGGTGTCAAAGCAGTGAGTCTGGCGCTGACTTGATGTCCCATTACAGGGTCGCCAATGGGCGGAGGCTCCTCTCAAGTCTTGTCGCCGTTTTGGTCGTGATGGGTGGTCTGAGTTGTAGCGATCCTGCAGAGATTGAAGGGCTGCAGATCGAGGTTTGGGAGTTACGAGCCCAACTCGATGCGTTGTCGAAACGGGTGACCCGCATGGCGCTGACACCTGCCGCTTCTGCACCAACCACGGTGCCTGTCCGGGTTCTGTCACCGTCAACGGTTGCTCCTTCACCGTCGACGACCTCGGTGCCCATCCCGACGACGAGCGTTAGCGCGTCGATGGCCGTGTCCCCAGCACCTCGGCTTCTTCGCTCGCCAACTCTTGAGGAGCCCTTACGTGTGATGGTGGTCGGCGACAGCGTCACCTTTGAGGTCGAACCAGGCCTCACTGCAGCACTTGAACACACTGGTCTGGTGACCTCTGCCAACCGAACCCAGGTCGGGTTCGGCCTGAGCCAATGGCCCATTTACTTCTGGTGGGAAATCTGGCCCCCGTTTCTCGCCGAGGTTCGGCCCGAAGCCGTGGTTATTCAGACCGGGACCTGGGACGTCTATGACGTCTGGGGAGGTGAGGGTCGGATCCCCGAGCCTGATGATCCCAACTGGGAGGAGTCGTTCGCCTTTCTCGTTCGCATGGCGAACGACGTCCTGGCTGGTGATGGCGCACACGTCTATTGGCTGACGATGCTTCCATCTCCGAATCCCGGTTGGCCCGAACGGTTGAATCGACTGCTCATGGACGTAGCAGTAACCGACGACCGTATGTCTGTGGTCGACCTGACTTCAGGTTTCACCGACGCAGATGGCGGTTACGCCGGCCATGTCGATCGCCTCGGCGTCGAGTGGCCGATACGCAAGATCGACGGCGTCCACCTCTGTAGAGAAGGTGCCGAAGTGGCTGCCAAGATCGCCGCCAGCACGATTCTCGCTGACGCTGGACTAGCTCTTGTGCCAGGTTGGGAGGATGGCCTCTGGCGATCGGACAACCGCTACGACGTTGACCCGTGTGATGACCCGGCCCCAGCCGGTGAAACGTCCTGACCTCCTTGCTGCCGGCAACCACCTGATTAACTTCGGGCCATACCAAAAGAGGAGCCATCGTCGCCTAGCCGTAGTGGTGCATTGCCCTATCGGGTCATAGAACACGTCTGGATTGCGATGTCCGACGGCGTGCGCCTGTCGGCCCAGCTCTGGCTCCCTGATCGGACAGGTCACGAGCCGGTCCCAGCGATCCTTGAGTTCATCCCGTATCGCAAACGCGACGGGGTTGCCTTGCGTGACCACGCGAATCACGCCTGGTTCGCTGCCCGCGGTTATGCGTGTGTCCGACCTGACATGCGTGGCCATGGCGACTCCGAAGGCTTGATGACTGATGAATACTCTCCTCGCGAGCAGGCAGATGCCGTCGAGGTCATTGAGTGGATTGCCAGCCAAGACTGGTGCTCCGGATCTGTTGGGATGATGGGAATCTCGTGGGGTGGAATCGCCAGCCTCCAGGCCGCTACCCACCAGCCCGAGGCGCTGAAGGCGGTCATCCCCGTCGGTGCGTCCGTCGACCGCTATTACGACGACGGCGGCTACTTGGTGGGGGGCTACCCGGGGCAGGGCGTTGGCTGGGGTGGCGTGATGTTCGGCTACTGCATTCGTCCACCGGACCCGGCTGTCGTCGGGGACGCTTGGCGAGCCATGTGGCGCGATCGCCTTGACCAGACTCCGATGTTTCTCAAGTCGTGGCTCCAGCACCAACTACGTGATGAGACCTGGGTCCAAGGATCGGTGTGCGAGCAATATGACCGCATTCAGGTACCAGTTCTTGCCGTGAGCGGTTGGAATGACTGCTGGCCCAACACAGTGCTGCGCCTACTCGACAACGTGAACGCTCCATGTCGCGGCGTTTCGGGGGCGTGGGGTCACGTGTACCCAAATCTTGGTGGCCCGGGGCCAGGAATCGACTTCCTTGGCCTTGCGTTGGCCTGGTGGGATCGATGGCTTCGAGGCGACGAAAACAGCGTGATGGACGCACCGGCTCTGCTCGCCTACCTCCAGGACAGCCACAGTCCGACCCCGGCACCTAGCGTCCGACCCGGCAAATGGGTCGCTGTGAACACTTGGCCATCGTCGGAGATCTGCACCAAGACCCTGTACCTCGGCCCTAATGGACTCGATGAGGCCCCCTCCGTCGAAGATTTCGACGTCGAGGTCTTCTCGCCGGTATGGACGGGGCTAACAAGCGGTGAGTACATGCCTGTCGCCGGGATCTGTGAACTGCCAGACGATCAGGGGCCTGACGACGCCCTGTCCACGTGCTTCGACATGGCGGTGCTCGACCACCCGCTTGAACTACTAGGCACCCCGTTGCTCCACCTCTCGGTGGCCTGTGACCGTGAAGAAGGTCTCGTGGCAGCCCGCCTCTGCGATATCAGCCCCGACGGAAGTTCCACTCTCATGAGTTACGGGATTCTGAACCTGAGGCTCCGAGATGGGCGTGACCGTGTCTCCGAGGTGCATCCAGGAAAAGCCATGGAAGTAACGGTCCGCCTAAACGACCTTGGTTGGAGGATCCTCCCCGGCCACCGTTTGCGTCTTGCCCTATCCACACAAATGTGGCCCATGGCCTGGCCGTTAGCCCAGGAGGCAACCGTGAGCATCGATTTGGCTGCCAGTCGCCTCGAGCTGCCGGTTTTAGGCCCGAAGAGTTCTGGGACTCCAGCGCCAGATCTGGGAACTCCTCAGGCTGCCGATCCCCTACCCCATCGTGTGGTACGTCAAGGTTCTGGATCGCGCAAAACAGTCCATGACCCCTTGAGCCAGGAGCACCTCCTTGAGGTGAAGGCCGACGCCGGTGAGATCGAGTTTGAGACCACTGGGCTCCGATATTCGAGCACGAGTAGCCAGCAATACCGAATCGTCGAAGGAGACCCGCTCTCGGCCTGTGTCGAATATCGGGCTGACTTCACGTTTGCTCGAGATGACTGGCAGGTACGCACCGAGAGTCTGCTAGTCGTGACCTGTGACGCCACCCAATTCCGGCTCGATGGTCGCATCACCGCCTACGAGGGAACTGATCTTGTCTGCGAGCGAACCTGGGAGGAGCGCATCCCCCGAGTCGCCTACTGAGGGGGAGGGCCCTAGACGACAGGCCTCAGGGCATCACCCGGTCAGTGATGTCTACCAACTCAGCATCCACCCATCCTGCAGCAACCAACTCATCCACGATGGCCGCCGCGTAACGCCATGCGCCAAGCGCCTCCAAGTGGACATTGGGTGGCGGCTCTCGCAGTTCCCCTCGACCGTCGACGCATCCTGGCTCGGTGGCCTCACAGGGGGCCGACTGGACGAACTGGCCGCCTGGGGTGAGCGCCGCCCAGGTGGAGAAGAAGCGGACCAGCCCTCCCGGATGTCTGACGGGCATCGACCGGTAGATCTCACCGGTTCCAGATCGAAAATTGCCACGGCTGACCGGTTGGTCTACTAAGAGCACACGGCTCCCGGTCCGTAACGCCAACTCCACCACATACTCGGTATCGGCCAGATACTTCGCTGTGTAAGCCTCATCGGTTAGCGGAAGGCCAGCAGCGTCAGCCATGCACGGCGTGATGCCGTTCCCACCGTGGTCGACGATATAGAGGTGTGGCTGCCACGACTCGAGGTGCTCCAAGCCGAGGTCGCCTCGGTTGTCGGAAAACCAATCGCAGAGCGCCGTTCCCCACAGGTGTCGATGTTCGATGGTGGCCGTCCGACTCAGAATCCATTCGAGGTACGGCGCTACCTGGTCGGTAATGGAGTCGCCGGTGAGGACGATCCGGAGCAGTTCGTTGGCTTCGAGGTCAATAGGAGCAGGTGGGGCTTCTAATACGAAAAGGGTGGTCGAAGGAATCTCGGTGATGGGTGCAACAGTCGTCGGAGCCGCAGTCGTCGGAGCCGCAGTCGTCGGAGCCGCAGTCGTCGGAGCCGCAGTCGTCGAGGTGGTTGCGGCCGGTCGGGCCACTGGCTCGGGCGTGTCAGAGCCGCAGGAGGCGGCAACGGCTAGGAGTACGGCGACGGCCAGAGATGTTGGGGGCTTACGCACGTCTCGGTCATCCTCCGTTCCAGCCGCTAGGGCCGCGAGATCCTATTCAAGCCAACAAAAACAGAAGAACCCCCTGCTGAGCAGGGGGTTCCCGTGGAGCGGACGACGAGATTCGAACCCGCGACCCTCACCTTGGCAAGGTGATGCTCTACCAGCTGAGCTACGTCCGCGTCAGCCCGGAACGATACCGGACGGCCACCCGTTTAGCGTCTACGGGTCGGCGGGGGGTTAGCCCTCAGATCCCTCGCTGAGGTCGATGCGGAGGGTCAGGATCCCATCGTCCAGGGTGGCCTCAGCGTCGCCAATGATGGCGAAGTCTTGAAAGTCGGCCTGGGCCTGGTCGATGAACCGCTGGCGCTCCTCGCCGCCCACCGGCGGCAGGGTCCGCGTCCGCACGGCAGCGGCGCGTTCTTGGAACCGCTGCACCATGGCATCCAGGTCTAGTTCCGGCTTGGACACGGCTCAGTCCTCCTCAGGGGACTCGGACGACTCTGCAACCGGTCCGACGGCCGGGAGCAGCGTGACCTCCTCGACCTCGTCCGGGGGTTCGATGGTCGGCATCCGGTCCTCGCGATCTTCGCCCTCTAGTTCCAGATCGCCAGCGGTAGTTCGGGGCGGACGGTTGGCGGGCCTGGTTTGCCACCAGTAGGCGGCGGTCCCTACCAGGACGACACCGGCCAGCACCCGCAGCGTGACCACGATCCGATCGATGCGGTCTCCCGCCGTCCGACCGTCTTCGTCGACCTCCGGCGGAACCGTCTCGACGGTGGTGACCTGGGCGAGGGCGGGCCCGGTTAGACCCACCAGCATCCCGCCGGCCAGCACCACGGCGGTCAGGCCAGCACGCAATGGTCTCGTGGTTGTCCAGTGCCTCTGGGTCACGGGCTGCCCCCTATTCCGGGACGCGATGGTAGTTGGGAAGCTCAGCTCTGGTGGGCCGGACACCACCATGTCGTTCGTCCGCCGACCGTGGCCCGACGCAAGCCGGTACCGTCACGTGGGCAAACGCCACCCGGCCTCCGGGCGTCGAACAGGTCCCCCGTGTGGGAGCCGCCCCGCCGGTCCATCTGGTCCAGTACCCGTCGAACTACTTGGCGGAGCCGGCGAACCTCGTCGATGTTCAGCGACCCTGCCGGCCGATGGGGTGACAGGTCGGCCCGCCATAGGACCTCGTCGACCAGGAGGTTCCCTAGGCCAGCTAGGCGGGCCTGGTCTAGTAACCGTGCCTTCACCGGTCCTCGTCCACCAGCTAGCGCCTGCTCGAACTCCGTTGTCGTGGCCGTCCAGGCGTCGGGGCCGAGGCCCCCCACGTCGGGTTCCAATTCCACGCCACCTAGACGGCGCGGATCGTCGATCCACAGGCGTCCCCCACCCCGGAACTGCAGGCCGAACCGCACCCACGTCGGATCGGACCGTCGGCCTCCCCATTGCAGGTATCGGATGGCTGCCTCGCCGTCGACCAGCAGGCGTCCCGTCATACCGAACCGCAGTCCGAGGGTTGGTCCGCCTGAATCCAAGAGGAGCACCTTGCCGTGCCGGCGCGAAGCTGTAATTCGGCGGTTCACCAACGCGACGGCCACAGCCTCGGTGGTGGCGCCGCCCTTCACGAACCAGGCATCGGGCGCCTCGACGGCCGAGATGGTCCGTCCGACTACTCGCTCAGCCAGGCGGCGGTAGGCCTCGACCTCCAGGATCTCCGGCACGGGGCGTTCGTTGGATGCCGGTCAGCCGGTAGCGGCCTCGAGGCCCCGACTGAAGTCGTCCAGCAGGTCGTCGACGTGCTCCAAACCGCACGAAACCCGGACCGTCCCCTCGCCGATTCCCGACCCCGCTAACTCCTCCGGGGTTAGGCCAACGTGGGTACTGGTGGCCGAGTGGCAAACCAGCGTCTCCGGACCACCAAGGGAGGTGGCCTGGCGGGCGATCACTGTGGCCTTTACGAACCGCTCTCCGGCGTCGATCCCTCCGGCCAGGTCGAAGGTCAGTAGCCCGCCCATGGATCGCATCTGGCGGACGGCCAGTTCGTGCTGGGGATGGGAGGCCAGCCCCGGATAGCGCACCCCGACGACGGCCCCGTGGCTCTCGAGTAAGTCGGCCAAACGCCGGGCCGTCTCGGCCTGGGCTCGGAGTCGGACGTCTAGCGTTCGCACACCCCGGTGGGCGTTGTAGGCGTCGTAGGGCGAAGCGTTGGCCCCGTGGAGCACAGCGAACCCCCATAGCCAGGCCAGCAAGTCGTCAGAGCCGGCCACTACGCCCAGGGTGGCGTCGTTGTGGCCGACGATTCCCTTGGTGGCCGAGTGGAGGACCAGGTCCACCCCGTGGGCCAGCGGGGTCTGCCCGAGCGGGGTAGCGAACGTGGAGTCGACCACCGTCAAGGCGTTACCGATAGCCCCCAAGGCGTCGAGGTCCACCAGGTCTAGCCGCGGGTTGGCAGGCGTCTCGGCGAACACCAGCATCGTCCTGCCGGGAACTACGGCGGCGGCGAACGCCTCTGGATCGGTCCCGTCTACGAAGGTCACGTCGATGCCCAACCGAGGACAGGCCGTCTGGAAGAACAGTTGGGTCCCGGCGTACAGCTGGCGCTGGGTCACGATGTGGTCGCCAGACGAGCAGACGGCCAGCACCACGGTGCTGATGGCCCCCATGCCTGAGGCGAAGGCTCGGGCGGCCTCTCCACCCTCCAGCTCGGCAATGGTGTCCTCAAAGGCACGGACGGTGGGGTTCCCATATCGGCTATAGAACCGTTCCGGGGCCAGTGCCGTGGCCAGGTCACGACCCTGCTCCACCGTGTCGAACTCGAAGGTCGACGTGGGGTACAGGACGGGAGCCAGTGACCGCTCGTCGTTGGCCCGTCCGGCCAGGATGGCCGCCGTCTCGGGCCGGACCTCTGGCCCGTCGTCGTGGCGTGGTTTGGTCATGAGCCCTCCACCTCCTGGAGGAAGCTCGCCAGGTACGAACCGACCTCGCTAGTGGCCAGCAGGAAGCCATCGTGCCCGTCCGGGCTCTCGATCACGTGGTGGTCGCAGCGACCCCCGGCCGCCCGAAGAGCGTCCCGGATGGCCTCCTGTTGCGGTAGTGGGTACAGAACGTCGGAGCTGATGCTCAGGGTCAACGCCGGTAGTCCGGCCATGCGTCGAACCGCTGACTCCATGCTGCCGCGGTCTCGGGCCAGGTCATGCAGGTCCATGGTGCGGTTAAGCACCAGGTAGCTGTTGGCGTCGAATCGACGTACCAATTTCTCTCCGTGGTAGTCGAGGTAGGACTCGACCTGGAACCGGTCCCACTGGCCAAACAACTCCCGGGGATCCACGAGATCGCGGGCAAACCGGTCGTCGAACACCTCGGCGCTTCGATAGGTGATCTGGGCCACCGCCCGGGCAATAGCCAGTCCGGCGAACGGACCGTCACCCGGCTTGGCGTCGTAGTAGTCGCCGCCCCGAAAACGGGGATCAAGAGCCAGAGCGGTACGCCCCACGGCGCTCCACGCCACCTGCTGAGCGGTGGCCTCCAGTGTGGTGGCGATCGGGGCAATGGCCCGGACTCGGCGGGGAAACATCACGCCCCACTCCAGGACCTGCATCCCACCCATGGACCCTCCAACCACGGCCAGCCACCGATCGATACCCAGGTGGTCGGCCACCGCGGCCTGACATCGGACGATGTCGCGGGTGGTCACCGTGGGGAAGGACGAACCGTAGGGGACACCAGTCGCCGGATTGATCGAGGACGGACCGGTGGACCCCTGGCATCCACCCAGCGAGTTCACACAAACCACGAAGTGACGGTCGGTGTCGATTCCACAACCGGGCCCAATGATGCCGTTCCACCAACCCTCAGTCGCGTGGCCATCACCTGCCTCTCCGTAGGCATGGCTGTCGCCGGTCAGGGCATGGCAAACGAGTATGGCGTTGTCGACTGCTGGCGACAGCTCTCCCCAGGTCTCGAACGCCATGGTGACGTCGGACAGGACACCGCCGCCTTCCAGGACGAAGGGGCGACCGGAGCCCACCGGGGCGAACTGTCGGTTCCCCACCGGATCGCCCGGGAACCAGGCCCCGGTGACCGGCAAGTCGGATGTGTAGGCGCGCGGATGACGAGGCTGGTCGACGGAGGTTCCGTCACCGCTCGCCCGTTCGTGCGTCATAAAGCCGGTCTCCTGACCGGGAGGACTTCAGCGCTCTGCGCCGACGGCGGAACCCGGAGGCTCGCCGGCGGACACTTCGTTGCCCTTCCGGGCCACATCCTCACCGTTACCGGCGAGCGAGCACCTTGGGTGTCCGTCCCAGGTTGCTGGACCCGGCGAACCGGGCCACTCGTGATGTCTGTAGGAACAGTGTAGGCCCCCGTTGCCACCATCCGACATGACGAATTCCGCCACCTCATCTGATCAGGTGTTCAACCACCCCGGATCAAACGTCCCTCCGGGCCGGATGGCGGTCCCACCACCACGAAATAAGGCTCTCGTCGTGAACACCGTATGCCCGACCCATGGTGTCGCCGAAGGCCAACCAGACCTCCGACGGGGCGTCAGCCCCGAGAGCGTGCAACCTCTCGGCCAACTGGGATCCGGTATCCCACGCTCTCTGGTCCTTCGGGAGTGGCAGGTCGGCTACCTGGCCAGCCGACAGCTTGATCCGGCCGGCGGTCCGGGCAGCCCCGACCGAGCGACGTGCAGCGTGGGCGGCAGTGACCGGAGCGCTGAGGGCCGCCGCTAGGTGCCACAGATCGTCTACCTCGGGCTCGACCACAATCAGCGGCGTGAGCGGCACCAGATCGCCCACTGGGTCGACCACAACTTCCAGGACGGCGGTCTGGGTGGCCACTAGGAGCTTGGGTCGGCGGCGACGATCCAGCCAGGCGGCGACCTCGGGCGAGCGCTCAGCCACCATCGCCCGGTCGACCACCGGGGCACGCCATCGACGCCCGTCGAACCGGCACGGGGTAGTCGCCCAGCGGCACCGAAGTGGATCCACCGCCGACGTGGTGACCAGCGGCGGTCGGTCGTCGTCGGACCCGGTCTGTTCATGGACCGACCCGACCAATCCGTAGTAGTGCTGACGGAAACCGGCCGTCACCTCCGCCCGGTCGGCGACTGTCTTGGGCCCGGCCCGGGGCACAGTGGGAATGCCGAGCAGACCGGCCACCAGAGGGCCCCAGGGTTGGCCGGCGACCGGTGCCACCACCGTTCCAGCAGGATCCACCCTCCGGTCGGCTAGTAGCAGCACCTCAGGGTCGGGCCCGCCGACCCTGATCCGCCGTTCCA
>Ga0208765_1001577_pt1 | contig 13603 bp, 10 predicted proteins | sample ETNtaG_2_FD_185783 | JGI IMG/M metagenome (GOLD analysis project Ga0208765, IMG submission 185783) | Marine microbial and viral communities from oxygen minimum zone, Eastern Pacific Ocean - ETNP201406SV203 (SPAdes) (version 2) | ecosystem: Environmental > Aquatic > Marine > Oceanic ... | reverse complement strand
ATTAATAAAACCTCCAATGAATAATCAAAGGAGGTTTTTTTCAGCTTATTTTGTTAATTACTTTTCTTCTTCAACTTCTTCAAAATCAGCATCTACTACATCTTCATCAGCTTTCACATCAGCTTTTTCTGAACCTTCCGCACTGGCTTTTTCTTGTGCTTTTTGTGCCAATACTTGTGCTTTTTCGCTTAAGTTTTGTACTTTAGCGTCGATGTCATCTTTGTCGTCTCCCTTGATACTCTCTTCAAGTTCATTCACCGCAGACTCAATCGTTGTTTTTTCTTCGTCAGAAATTTCTTCTTTGAGTTCTTCAAGTGTTTGTTTTGTAGAGTGGACAAGTGAATCAGCCATGTTGCGTGCAGTAATCAGTTCCTGGAATTGCTTATCTTCCTCTGCATGAGTTTCAGCATCTTTAATCATTTTTTCAACTTCTTCATCTGAAAGACCACTTGAAGATTTGATTGTGATTGATTGCTCTTTGCCAGTGTTCTTATCTTTAGCGGAAACATGCAAAATGCCATCTGAATCAAGATCAAGAGTAACTTCAATCTGAGGTTGTCCTTTTGGTGCAGGGGCAATTCCTTCTAAATTAAATTGTCCAAGAGATTTATTAGCGCTTGCAACTTCACGCTCACCCTGAAGTACATGAACGGTTACCGCTGACTGATTATCTGCTGCAGTTGAAAAAACCTGAGACTGATTAGTTGGGATAGTTGTATTTTTCTCAATTAATTTAGTCATTACTCCGCCCAAGGTTTCAATACCAAGAGAAAGTGGAGTAACGTCGAGTAGTAGAACATCTTTTACATCACCACCCAACACACCAGCCTGGATGGCTGCACCCATAGCAACCGCCTCATCTGGATTTAGGTCCTTCTTGGGCTCTTTACCAAAAAAGTCTTGAACCATTTTTTGTACTTTAGGCATTCTAGTTTGACCACCAACGAGAAGCACTTCATCTACGTCACCACTTGACAATCCTGCATCTTTCAGAGCTATCTTGCAAGGCTCAATAGAGCGCTTTAATAAATCAGCAACTAATGATTCTAATTTTGCTCTGGTGATCTTAATATTGAGATGTTTTGGGCCAGAAGCATCTGCTGTTATATAAGGCAAACTTACTTCAGTTTGTTCTGATGAAGATAACTCAATCTTAGCTTTTTCTGCTGCTTCTTTTAATCGCTGTAAAGCCATCGAATCCTTAGTAAGATCAAAGCCCTGTTCCTTTTTGAATTCTTCAACTAAATGGTTAATAATGCGTTGGTCAAAATCCTCGCCACCCAAGAATGTATCACCATTTGTGGATAGAACTTCAAAGTGCTTTTCACCGTCAATATCTTCCATCTCAATAATAGATACATCGAATGTTCCACCACCTAAATCATAAACCGCAACTTTTTTATCACCTGTTACTTTATCAACACCATAGGCTAATGCAGCAGCTGTTGGCTCATTGATGATGCGTTTAACATCTAAGCCGGCAATTTTTCCAGCATCCTTAGTAGCCTGGCGTTGTGAGTCATTAAAGTATGCAGGAACTGTAATAACAGCTTCCTTGACTTCAGTTCCTAAATAATCTTCTGCAGTCTGTTTCATCTTTTGAATTACTCTTGCAGATATTTCGGGTGCTGCCATTTTTTTACCTTTAACCTCAACCCATGCATCACCGTTTTTGGCTTTAATAATCTTATAAGGAACCAAGTCGATATCTTTTTGAACTGCATCTTCCTCAAAGCGACGACCTATCAATCTTTTGATAGCGTAAAGGGTATTTTCAGGATTAGTTACAGCTTGTCGTTTTGCAGGCTGACCCACCAAAATTTCGTCAGAATCTTTTGGGTAAGCAATAATAGAAGGGGTTGTTCGGTTACCTTCTGAATTTTCAATAATTTTAACCGTACCGCCATCCATGACGGCGACACATGAATTTGTTGTGCCTAAGTCAATTCCAATAATTTTTGCCATTTTTCATATACTCCTTGTATTTGATATAAACCCTATGTAGGGATTTAAAATATTATTTCAAGGCTTAAATGAAATTATTTTGGAATTGAATTATGGAGTATTTTTTCCACAGGTGCCGGTACGAAGGCACTTATATCACCACCCAGTGAAAATATTTCTCGCACTAAAGATGAAGAAATGTTCGCGAATTCTTCAGACGGAGTCATAAAAAGAGTTTCAATTCTGTGATTGAGTCGTTTGTTCATTCCACTCAGTTGAAACTCATATTCAAAGTCAGAAACAGCTCTTAATCCTCTGATAATTATTTGTGCATTGTGATCTCTTGCAAAGTCGACCAGTAACGAATTAAAACTCAACACTTGGGTATTGTTTATTGACGTTATAGAAGCTTCGACTGCTTCAATCCTTTGATCGATCGACAGCAAGCTTGTTTTGTTAGCATTTTGAGTGATTGCAATGATAACCTTGTCGAATAGCTTACAAGCACGATGAATTAAGTCTATATGACCGTTAGTTATTGGATCGAAAGAACCTGGATAAATGGCAATCGTTTTCATAATGTTTCTAAGCTTATCAGACAATAATGGACATTGCCCGATTTTTTCTGTTTATTAATTTTAAATTGATAATTGATAATTGAGTTTAAATTATCTTCGGTTATCTTGTATTCAGACTCTATATAGATTTGACTTTGACTATTTATATAATGATTATTCGAAAGCTTCTCTAAGGTTTCTAGTAACAGATTTTTTGCAAAGGGGGGATCTAAAAACACCAAGTCAAAGGACTGCCTACTTGGTTTAGCAAGATGGGTCATAGCATCTTCATTAATTATTGTGAAATGACCTCTATCTAACAACTTGAAGTTGGATTTGAGTTTCTCATAAATTTTTCTATCCTTTTCAATGACATAAACTTCTTTAACACCTCTAGATAGTGCTTCAAAGCTCAATGCACCACTTCCTGCAAATGGATCAAGGGTAGTTTTGTTAATAATATCGAATTGTAGCCAATTAAAAAGTGTTTCACGAATTTTTCCAGAGGTTGGACGTAACCCCTCTACTTCAGGAAAACTAAACTTTCTACCCCGGAAGTCTCCTGAAATAATTCTAAAACTATTTTGCATTTAATTCTTCCTTGTTGAATAGCTTTGATCTCCAGCCATTACATAACGGTGCGCTTAAGTCCCCTCTCATGAATCTTATTAATGACTTACTAGTGCTGATAACTTCAGGACGGAGATTATAAGCTTCTGCTATGCTATTTATAAGTCCTTGAAGTTCATTTTTTTTGTTTTTTTCAGAACTAGTTAATGGTTTCTGTGGTGATAAAAATTCAGTTAGGGAGAGAGTCTCAGATGATTCTTTAACAAAGTCATCAAACAGTTTTTTTGAACGAGTTGAAAGCTTACTTTTTCCACAAGCGTAATCTAGCAACTTTTCATCAGACATTATCCATTTTCGAGGTTTATTTTTTTGTTGGGCATTGCTCTCTCTCCAAGCTGCCAGTTTAATTGCTTTGACTTGAAATTTATTGTCAAGTCTTGAAAGTCCTTTAGTTTTATAGCAAATCTGTTCAATATTGGGATTATAAAGTTCGGTATCTAAAAGAAATCCTGTCTCTTCATCCAACCATTGTATTTTTTTACTGATGGTTAGTTCATGTTTCAGTTTTTTGAAATTAGGCAGCAAATATCTGACATCATCCAAGGCGTATTCTACGACATCCCTTGGAAGTGGTCTTTTTGTCCAATCATATCGCGTATGACTTTTGTCTAAATAAACATCCTGCAAAATTTCAGTTAATGCTTGATATGAAATTTGCACTGGGTAGTTTAGTAATGAGGCGGCAATTTGAGTATCAAATAACGAGCTTGGTAATCGTTTTGATAAGTGGTAGAGCGATTCAATGTCTTGTCTGGCTGAGTGAACAATCCACTCGGTTTTATTATGATAGAGTTTTTCAAATAACGGTTCCAAATCGATAATTGATAGAACGTCAATACATTCCGCGGAGTGAGTGGTTGCAATTTGGACTAGACATAGCTCCGGATAATAAGTACTAATGCGTTTAAACTCTGTATCAAGAGCAATACAAGAATCTCTGTTAATCGTTTTTAAGTATCGCTCTAATTGTGGTCTTGTTTGTATCAAAGTCTGCAAATATGGTCAATTGTTGTATTTTATCAACAACTCGCGCTAGCAATAATTCATTTATGAGATAATCAAGCCTATTTAATGTTGAATAAATGTAGTTTATGTTGCTAGATCAACCCTTTTCGCTGAAAGAATCACCTCGTGCTCTGTTTTGGATTTCGATTTTTTTAATCTCTTTTTTTGGAATGTTTTATCTCGGTCTCAATCCAAGTTTGATTGATGAGTGGTATTTGGTATTGATTGGTTTTAACGTCGTTATGAGTTTGATAGCAATGTATTACATCATTCTTTCAATGAAAAAATTAAAAGAAAATACCGAAGAGGGGGTTATAGGTTCAAAATTCACTTGGTCTTTCATCAAGATTGTTCCTTTATTGGTTTTAGTTCCGGTGCTTTCATTCTATCTTTTTTCATTTCAATCGATTAGAGATAATCTTCAAAGAGCTGAGAACCAGTTTGAAGAGTTTAATCTCAAGGTAGGTGGAGAAGTAGACGAGCTATACAATAACACAAATAACATTGCCATTAAATACTATGAAGACCGTACCATGAATATTGGGAAATTGGTGAACTATTTTGACGCTCCTCGAGCCTCTAGTGAAAAAATGCAGATAGTATTAAACTTACTAGTTCAGGATAATTGGGCATGCGAGTTAAAGCTCTATGACGCATTAAATAATCTTGTTGCGCAAAGTAAAAGTGTTGCGGTATGTTTAGCGGATTATGGATATACTGCTTCAACGGATGAATTTACTCTTACTGCTCACTACCAATCAGACATGAGTATTAATAACTTGACTTCAAGGATGATGCGTTTTAGGGATGCAGCGAAAGAAGCAGAATTAGAACTCAACTCATCTATTATTCAAACCCGCTTTATGATTGATTTTTCTTCAACGATCTTATTAGCAGCTTTGAGTGCTTTATTGGTTGTCCTAAGAATGATTGATCATTTAATGCGCCCAATGCACAATTTATCAGTAGCAACGCGAGAAATTTCCTCAGGCAACTATGATGTTCAGATTCAGCAAGATCCAAAAAACAAAGATATGCATGACTTAATTGAACATTTCAACGAGATGAGTAAGCGAATAAAGTTGTCTAGAGAAGGTTTGGATACTCATAACTTATATCTAGAAACGATTCTAAAGTACTCTTATGGTGTGATTGCCCTTAATCAGGATAAGACAATACAACTGATAAATCCTGTGATTGGCAAGATGTTACAAATTGGCGATGAGACTGCTTTATTAGGTCAATCGTATGACAGTATTACCAAAAGACATAATCACCTAAAACCTCTTTTTTCATTTATTGAGAAAAAAATTGATCAAGAATTGGATGAATGGGGTGGTGAAATTGAATTAATGTTAAAAGATAGGCATCGTCTAATTTATTGTCAAGGTGCAACTCTTGATGTTGAGAATAGGAATCTAGGTTACGTTATTATTATCAACGACATATCAAAGCTAAATCGTGCGCAAAAAAAGGCTGCCTGGGGAGAGGTGGCAGTCAGAATGGCTCATGAGATTAAAAACCCTCTAACTCCTATCTTACTTTCTGCACAGAGACTCCGTAATCTATTTTTAGATAAGTTGGAATCTAAAGATTCAGCAATCATTGATAAAACCACAAAAACCATCATTGATCAAGTGGAATCAATGGATTCCATGGTGAGTGCCTTCGCCAATTATGCCAATACACCAGAAATTAACAAAATCTCCGCTTCACTCAACACTTTGATTAACAAAGCAGCTTCTCTATATGACACCCAAGTCGGAGTAAGAATTGATCTTGACTTGAGTGGTGATTTACCAAAATTACAACTGGATAAAGATTCCATTTCCCGTGCTTTGATAAATTTAATAAAAAATTGCATTGAATCTAAGAAAAAGAAAACCAAACTCAACATTGTGATTCAATCACAATTTATGAAAGATGAAGGTATCGTACGTTTGACAATTGTCGATAATGGAAATGGTTTTCCTGTGGAGATTCTTGATCAAGTTTTTGAGCCTTATGTCACTACTAAATCAAAGGGAGGGGGGTTAGGCTTAGCAATTGTCCAGAATATTGTTGAACAGCACGATGGGCAAATTTATGCCAGCAATGTTGAACCTCATGGAGCAAGAGTGACAATTGAATTCAGTATAATTGCGAGTTAAAGGAGTTGAAATGAAAGAAGAAACTTCATTCGGAAAAATATTAATTATTGATGATGAGAAAGATAACACTGAAATCATCAAGGATGTCTTGGAGGATGTTAACTATGAAACTGTCCTGGCTCGAAGTGCGATTGAGGCAAAAGCTATTGTCTCTGCAAATACCTTTGATTTGGTTTTAATGGATGTGTGGATGCCTGGTCAGGATGGAATTTCACTTTTAGCTGAATGGTCTTCTGAGGGATTCGCCATACCGATTGTTATGATGTCAGGGCACGCAGAACCCAGTGATATTGTTAAAGCAATGAAGCTTGGAGCAGTAGATTTTTTAAAGAAGCCTTTGCATGACTTTTTGCCGATTTTACGAAATATAATGACTCGTCCAGATCCAGAAGAATCAGATCAGGAGGTAAGTGGAATTGATTTTTCTCTTAGACTCAAGGAGGCTCGAAATATTTTTGAGCGTCAATATTTACTTCATCACCTTGCATTAAACGATAATAATATCGCTATTGTTGCTGAAAAGGCAGGATTAGAGAGGACAACTTTGTATCGAAAACTGAAAGATTTAGGGATTGACAAGAAATGAAGATATTAATCTTAGGTGCTGGTCAGGTAGGCTCTACGCTTGCAAAGTATCTTTGTTCAGATGATGACAATGATATTACTATAGTTGATCAAGTAGAAGATAGGCTCACTCCTCTTCAAAGACATCTAGACATCAAAACAGTTGTCGGCTATGGCGCTTATCCAAGTGTTTTAGAAAAAGCAGGTATCAAAACCATGGATATGGTGATTGCTGTGATGGGTTCCGATGAAAGGAATATGGTTGCTTGCAGAATGGCCCACACTTTATATCATGTAGATAAAAAAATTGCTCGAATAAGAACCACAGAGTATTTACTTAGACCTGAGATATTTACTAATGAAGCCTTACCCATTGATTTTCTAATTACCCCTGAAATTCTAATCACCGACTATATCAAAGGGATCGTAGAAGAACCTGGAGCCTCTCAAGTCTTTGATTTTGAGAATGGCTTGGTTCAATTAGTTGAAACGCGAGCTTATATTGGAACCCCAATTGTGAACCGGCCTGTCAAGGAGCTGCATGAGCACATTCCAGATGTGAAAATGCGAATAGTCAGTCTATACCGAAACGATAGAGCAATACTAGCTAACAGTGACACTGTGGTTCGAGAGGGCGACCATGTCTACTTTCTTGCTAAGAAGGATCACATATCAAGAGTTCTAAAAGAGTTTAGGCGCGCCGAAAATACATATCAAAAAATCTTCATTGCAGGTGGTGGAAACATTGGACTCAATGTCGCAAAACTACTTGAGGACACTCATAATATTCGTATTATTGAGTTGAATGAAGATAGGGCCAAGGGTTTAGCTGAAGAACTCAACCATGCCTTGGTGTTGCAAGGTAATGCTTCTGATGAGGATCTACTCATAGAGGAAGGGATTGAGAATACTGATTTGTTTTTAGCTTTAACCGATTCTGATGAAGTAAATGTCATAGTCTCAATTTTAGCTAAACGCCTAGGAGCACATAAAACAATTGCTCTAGTGAAACGTGATGTTTATGCTTTATTGGCAGAGCAAAGTGATGATGTGGATATTATTGTGTCACCTGACCAAATAACGGTAAGCGGTATTTTGTCACATATTAGGAAAGGTGATACTATGAAGGTACACTCACTTCAGCATGGTGAAGCTGAAGCCATAGAAGTTGTCGTTCATGGAGATAAAAATACCTCAAAAGTAGTTGGTTCAATGATTAAAGATTTACCTTTGCCAGAAGGGGTCGTAGTAGGAGCTATTGTTAGGGATAATGAACTGTTTATGGGCTCTAAAAAGTTGGTCATTGAGCAAGGAGATCACGTTCTCATGATGTTGACGGATGTTGGAAAGATTCACCAACTTGAAGCCTTATTCTCAGAGAATGAGTAACCAAAAACCAAAATCCATAACCAAAAAGGCAACCCTAAAATGCAATTAAGTGTTGTTTCTAAAACCATTGGTTTGCTGCTTATGGTTTTCAGCTTAACTCAAATTCCACCGCTACTGATTGACTTCATATATGCTGAGGGCGAGTATCTTTCTTTTGTAATTTCTTTTGTATTGACGCTCATCGGTGGTTTTTCATTGTGGTGGCCTTATCGAAATATCAAAAAAGATTTTCATCTCAGAGATGGCGTACTGATTGTGGTCTGTTTTTGGTTGGTCTTGTCACTATTTGGTACTCTTCCTTTTCTTCTTACTGAATCAATTAATGACTTAACTTTCTCAGGTGCATTTTTTGAATCCATGTCAGGTTTAACGACCACAGGTGCTACAGTTTTAAGTCAGCTAGACGAGCTGCCCAAAAGTATTCTCTTTTATCGCCAACAGCTTCAATGGTTAGGGGGAATGGGCATTATTGTTCTTGCAGTTGCAGTTCTTCCACTTCTTGGTGTTGGAGGTATGGAGCTCTATCATGCAGAATCGAGCGGTATCTCAAAGGATAGGCTGACTCCTAAGTTAAGGCATACCGCGATAGCTCTTTGGAAGATATATGTCTGTCTGACTGCTCTTTGCGCGATTGGGTACTTTTTATCAGGTATGACTCTCTTTGATGCCATAGGACATAGTTTTTCAACAGTTGCTATTGGGGGATTTTCAACACATGATGGTTCAATTGGCTATTTCAATTCCTTGTCTGTTGAAGTAATTGCAATGTTTTTTATGTTTTTGGCTGGTATAAATTTTTCCCTTCACTTCGTTGCTTGGAATAACCGTTCTTTAATGAACTATTTGAAAGATTCTGAATTTAAAGTCTATACTCTGATTTTGGTAATTACAGCAATAATTGTTTTAATATTTCTCAGTATTAATGCAGAGTATGACTCTTCTGGTGAAACCATTAGGCACAGCTTATTTCAAACAATATCAATTGCTACAACGACAGGATTTGTTTCACAAAAATTTAGTGGTTGGCCTGCTGCTATACCTGTATTTCTTATCATGGTCAGTTTTGTTGGCGCTTGCGTAGGCTCAACTGGTGGGGGTATTAAGGTAGTAAGGATATTGGTCATGTTTAGATTGGGTATGAAGGAAATAAAAAAGTTTATTCGTCCTAGTGCGCAGGTCAGTGTTAAGTTAAATCAAACAAGTCTTACTGATAAGACGATAATTTCTGTGTTGGGTTTCTTTTCACTCTATGCCATTTCTTTTGTGATCATTTTAATGTTGCTGATGTTTATTGGTTTGGATCAAGTGAGCGCCTATTCTGCCACCGCAGCTACGATGAATAATCTTGGCCCAGGTCTAGGTCTGGTTGCTGAAAACTATGGCGCATTGAGTGACTCCGCTAAATGGGTTTTAAGTTTTTCAATGCTGATTGGACGATTAGAGGTACTGACTATTATTGCCCTTTTTCACAAGGCTTTTTGGCGTAATTAATTGAGTGAATTAACCCCACCTGTATGGGCAGGGCTGTATTAGATATTTTTTTACAATAAAGGCGCAATAACCAAACTAACGATAGCCATCACATTGATGAGAATGTTCATTGATGGACCGGATGTATCCTTGAAAGGGTCGCCAACGGTATCGCCAACAACGGTTGCTGTGTGAACGTCGGTTCCTTTGCCACCAAAGTTTCCCTTTTCAACATGTTTTTTAGCGTTATCCCATGCTCCCCCTGCATTAGCCATCATAAGGGCCATTAGAACACAACCGAGAAGTGCGCCAGCTAACATTCCACCTAGTGCTTCAGGACTTATTAAAAAGCCAACTAATACTGGCGCTGAAACCGCAATAACACCGGGAAGAATCATTTTTTTAAGTGCAGCAGTTGTGGCGATGTCGACACATTTAGCAGTATCAGGTTCAGCTTTGCCTTCAATTAGTCCTTTAATCTCTTTAAACTGCCTTCTCACTTCTTCGATCATTTCAAAAGCGGCATCACCAACAGCTGTCATAGTAAGGGCAGCGATTAAGAATGGAATCGTTCCACCAATAAACAAGCCAATCAAAACTTCGGCGCTGTTAAGTTTAAGAATGAAATCAGTAGAGTTGGCGCTAACTGTCTCAGTGTACGCCGTAATGATTGCAAGAGCTGCAAGAGCTGCTGCACCGATTGCAAATCCCTTGCCGATTGCTGCAGTAGTGTTACCAAGCTCATCAAGAGAGTCAGTAATCTTACGAGTGTCCTCGCCTAAGCCAGACATTTCAGCAATGCCGCCAGCGTTATCCGCTATGGGGCCATAAGCATCAATCGCCATAGTCATGCCAACAGTTGCGAGCATTCCAATAGCGGCAATACCAACTCCATATAATCCAACAAAAAGGTTGGAAACATAAATAATTAAGCAAATCATTAGCACAGGAATTACAACGGACTGCATACCAATTGCCAATCCTTTTATCATCACAGTGGCTGCTCCAGTTTTACCGGACTCAGCAATATCTCTGATAGGCTTTCCAGCTGTGTAGTACTCTGTAACGAGACCAATTATGATTCCACCAAAACTTCCCATAAGAACGGCTGCCCATATAGAATTTGATACCTCTAGCTGATTGATAAGGAAGTAGGAAGCAATAATAAATAAAAGTGCTGAACCAATCGTACCCATTCTGAGGGCTGACTCTGGTGACTTGTTCGATGACATCTTCACAAATACAATACCAATAACAGAGCAAACCAAACCTAAGGATGCAAGTGCTAACGGTAAAAACATGAGTTCGGATTGATTTCCTAGTTTGTCAAGCGCTACCGCAGAAAGAGTTGCAGCAATTGCAATAGTTGCAATCATTGAGCCGCAGTATGACTCAAAAATATCTGAACCCATGCCAGCGATATCACCGACATTATCACCAACATTATCAGCAATAACTGCTGGATTACGAGGGTCATCTTCAGGAATGCCTGCCTCTAATTTACCAACTAAGTCTGCGCCAACATCGGCACTCTTGGTAAAGATACCGCCACCGACACGAGAGAATAATGCTACAACTGAGGCTCCCATTGCAAAGCCATGTAGCGCTTCCGAATGCGTTTCACCGAAAAAGTAATACAGGCCGCCCAATCCTAATAGACCGAGTGCGGCAACTGAAAGTCCCATCACTGAGCCTCCAAAGAAGGCTACAGTTAGTGCTGCTGCACTGCCTTCTTCGTGTGCTGCTTGGGTTGTCCTTACATTGGCAATAGTTGCTGTATTCATACCAATATAGCCTGCAGTTGCAGATGCAACTGCACCAACTAAAAAGCATAGCGCACTTGCAGGACCAAGAAAAATGTAAAGTAGAACCAATAAAACTAATGCAAACATGCTCAGCATCTTGTATTCACGTTTCATGAACACAATAGAGCCAATATGGATTTGTTCACCAATTTTTTGAACAGCGCCGCTACCACTAGGTTGCTTCTTTATCCATTGATATATAGAAAAAACTATCAAAAGCCCTAAAGCTCCAAGTGCTGGGGGCATTACATTTGCATCAAATACCATCTCTTCTCCTAATCATTAAAAATGCTGGTGCAATGTTACTCTAAAGGTCCAAATTTAGGTAAAAAAAAATAGACATCTAGGGTTGAAATGAACTAAACCAGCTTTTCATTTATCTTATAAAATTTGACTGTTCTTGACATTACTTTAGTTTGATAGATAAAGTGTTGAGATCTCATCTCAAGTGGGGTTAGGATGTTTGCTGTTAAGTTTGCACTTTTGTCTTCGTTTTTCTATGCTTTAAATGTCAGCATGGTGCCCTTAATATATTCTTTTGAGGTGAGTGCCTTTTTATTTTTATTTTTGCGTTTTGCTACAACGTTTTGCACTTCATTGATCGTTACTAAAAGTCTTTTTTCATTGACTCAAATTAGAAATGAAAAGCTTGGTTCTTGGTTGATACTGCTTTCATTTTTATTTGGTATACAGTCGTGGCTGTTTGTTGAAGCAGTCAAATATATGCCAGTGGGTCTTGCAAGTGTTGTTCTATTTACATACCCTTTGATTACTTATTTGATAGTGTCCTTTTCAAAACGAAGAGCGCTAGATTTCACGACTATTATGTTGTTTATAGTGGCGACTGTAGGCATTGTGGCAATCTCACAAAGCAGCGAAGGGGTTTACTCTCTTGTTATTGGAATAGCGCTCTCTCTATTGTCGGCAATATCTTACTCTTTAATACTGTTTCTAACGCCAAGATTTGGTAGTCTGGGAAACTGGGAAATCGTCAAATATACGACACTGATTCCAATGGTTATATTTTTATTTTTGTTTGTGAATGAAGCGGGTGTTTATTGGCCTTCAAATGAAGGCTTAGTTTTATCTTTAGTTTCGGGAACTCTATTTGCTACCGGGTTGTTCTTTTTCTATGCCGCTGTTAGAAAATATGGCCCAACGAGGACAGCTAACATTGCTTATTCAGAGCCTCTTATGGTCCTTATTATCGGCTTTCTTGTATACTCGGACTCAATTACAGTTATCCAAGCTATAGGAATAGTTTTAGTGGCAATTGCATCAATTACAATTGAGAGGCGACAGTTGACACAAGCCAACAATTCTGAGGTATAAACTACTACTCTGAAATTGAATCTTTTAAATATTTCAAATTATGATTAATGAATATAAAAACTTTGTCAGTTCTTCTGCACATTTTGAGAACAAAAGAATTCAAGTTGGCTCTGGATATAAGCACCAGAATACATTAAGCCTTGAATCATTTGAGCTAGCAAATAAGGAGATAAGCTCTTGGGATAAATATGAGCCAACACCTTTATACTATCTATCCGATTTAGCTAATTATGCTGGTGTTTCATCAATAGCATACAAGGATGAAAATCTTCGCTTTTCACTTAAAAGTTTTAAGGCTCTTGGTGGTGCCTATGCGGTAGCAAATCTTTTAATTAAAAAATTAAAAGAAATTGGTATTGAAGCAAACTCCTCCGATTTAATTGCAGGAACGCACATAGAGTTAACCTCAAAAATCACTGTTTGCTGCGCTACTGATGGCAACCATGGCAGATCTGTTGCTTGGGGTTCTCAAAAATTTGGTTGCAACTGTGAGATTTATATCCACCGCAACGTAAGCATAGGCAGAGAAAAAGCAATTGCTAGATATGGAGCAGAAGTTAATAGAATTGAAGGAAATTACGATGATTCAGTTCGAATAGCAGCTGAGGTCGCTGAAGAGAATAGCTACTATGTCGTTTCTGATACATCTTATGAAGGCTACACCGAAATTCCAAAAGACGTTATGCAGGGATATACAGTCATGGTGGATGAGACAATGAAACAAATGAAAGAAACGCCAACCCATGTCTTTTTACAG
>Ga0208765_1001573_pt1 | contig 13616 bp, 19 predicted proteins | sample ETNtaG_2_FD_185783 | JGI IMG/M metagenome (GOLD analysis project Ga0208765, IMG submission 185783) | Marine microbial and viral communities from oxygen minimum zone, Eastern Pacific Ocean - ETNP201406SV203 (SPAdes) (version 2) | ecosystem: Environmental > Aquatic > Marine > Oceanic ... | reverse complement strand
AAGCAGTAGATCAACTGTGTCAAGAACAGGGAGTACCTCCCTTGCCCTCCGAAGTTCAATACTGTCGCGATCCCCTTCCAGCAACTCCTTTGTCCAAAGCCTGTTGAAATCTTCATCCAAATACCTGGAGGCAGAAGGATTATCAGGATCAAAACTTAGATACGCGTCAACATTCATAAACGCAAGTGAGAGCTTACCCTTCAGGGGTCGGACGTTGTTTTGCAAAATATGGTCTACTGCAATTGCACCGCAAAGCTCATTGCCATGTACCACCGAACTTATCATAACATGAGGTCCCGGCATACCAGAGTCCAATTGATGTATGTAATCAACTCCGGTATTACCAATACGATAACTGGAAATGTCGGGTGGAACCAGTGATACAGGATATTTCAGATCATCTTGAGTATACATAATTTTTTACATCCGTATGAATTTATTATTTAAAAATGAAGATTTCACCACATTGAATCAATCACGTATCCAGCATCATAAACATGCATTCTCAGGCTCAGGACATTAAGAAATCAATTTTGAAAATAACTTGAATCCAGCAATTCACGCAATTCTTCAACTTTATGGACTGGCAACCGGCACGCTTGATTTTGACAAACATATGCAGTCGCACGTCCGTTCAGCATTGGTCTCCCAGAAGCAAGAGGAATAATTTCTTCTGTAAGCTTATTGTCACCATCCTCGAGAAAAGCTGTCACCGTATTTGGATGAAACTCCCTACGAACCTCTGAAAGCAAAGCTTCTGTCTCAGCATCACCTCGTCTTCCTGAGATAACCACTTCTTTAGGCCCTGAAAGACTAAAATGCAGCCCGGAAAGCATTGAGCAAAAGCTGACACCTGCCTGGTTAAACATGGGACTGAAACAACGGAAAACCCGCTGAGCGTCTTCAAAAAATTCACTTTCAAGGCCATAAGAATTTAGTCTCAGAAACACATTAGTAACACTACTGTTTCCAGATGGTTCAACACCATCATAACCTTCCGCATTGCGTGTAAGCAGAACTTCACCATCTATCCCTGTATCATAAAAGGGGCCGTTTTCATTTCGAAAAAGTCGTTTTATTTCATTTGATAATTCACATCCTTTCCGGAACCAAACCGGATCATAAGTTGTTTCGTACAGGTCCAGACATGCCGTAGTCATCTGCGCGTAGTCACATAGATAAGCTGGATAGCGTGCCTCTCCATCACACCAGCGCCGGAGCAGCCTCCCTGATTCATCCTTCAAATTTTTAAAAATAAATGCAGCAGCACGTTCTGCTGTTTTTTCAAATGAACTGTCACCAAACACACGTGCAGCCCGTGCAAAAGCAGAAATCATCAGGGCATTCCACGAAGTAAGCACCTTGTTATCCAGCAACGGACGTATCCTTTTAGTTCGAACTGCCATAAGTTTTTTACGCGCAATCCGTAGCTGATCTTGCAATTCTTCTACAGTAATCCGGAAATCTTTTGCTACATCCTGATCTGAGCGGGGTCTGTTCGGAATACTGCTGCCTTCAAAATTTCCATTTTCCCTAATATCCCAGTACGTACAGGCAAGTTCTCCGGATTCAATTCCTAAAATTTCCATCACCTCGGCTTTTGACCAGAGATAAAATTTACCCTCCACTCCTTCGCTGTCGGCATCTTCAGCAGAAAAAAATGCGCCATTTGATGATTTCATTATTTTCTCAATGTATGAAAGTACATCTCTAACTGCAGTTTCATAAACTGGATTTTTTGTAATTTGAAAAGTTTCAATCAGCGCCCAGACAAAAAGTGCATTGTCATACAGCATTTTTTCAAAATGCGGAACCAGCCATTTGTAATCTGTACTGTAACGGCTCAGACCTCCTCCAAGCTGATCATATATACCACCGGCATACATTTTTTTCAGCGTCTTTTCCACCATTTCAAGTGAAAAAGAATCACCTGTCCTGTGATGATGCCTCAACAAAAGCATCAATCCCATACTGGGAGGAAATTTGTTTTGAGGCTGGTGGCTGAATCCACCATACTGCGTATCAAAGGAACTGCGAAATTGAGCTACTGCCTGTTCTTCCGCCTGCCAGGTGAGTTCCGGATGTTCTGTGTCATTCAGAACGGCTTTTTGCTGCAAATGAGATGAGATTTGATCAGCAGTGGTATAAATCTTATCCCGTTCATTGTCCCATACTGAAACCAAAGTCCTAAGAAGTTCACCAAATGATTTGCGCCCATACATGGGCCTTGGAGGGAAATAAGTCCCACCTGTAACTGGCTTTCCTTCTGGTGTTACAAACATGTTAAGCGGCCATCCTCCCTGTTGTCCAAGAGCATGAAGGGCATCCATGTGAATTTTGTCAACATCCGGACGTTCCTCCCGATCAACTTTTACCGGTACAAAATGGTTATTAAGATATTCAGCTAAATCAGGGTCTTCAAATGATTCGCGTTCCATCACATGGCACCAGTGACACGTGGCATAGCCGATGCTGACAAACAGCATCTTATCTTCACTTCTGGCTTTCTCAAAGGCTTCACTGCCCCATGGATACCAGTCAACAGGATTGTGTGCATGCTGAAAAAGGTATGGACTTTTTTCATGGATGAGTTTGTTGGTATAGGTATGCTCACTCATGTTTCCAAACTAGGTTTCTTAAATTAAATCCAAATCGAACCATTACCAGCAAAAAAGTATTAAATATGATCATAAATTAATTTAGGGAATTGTTTTTTTATAGGGGCGTGTATAGTACAAAAAAAATTAATTTCAACTGCTTAATTTTTTTCGCAGAAAAATGATTTAAAGTGTTGACCTGAGTTTAAATCAATGTTAAATTGGCGGATTGGTTATTTAAATTTACTGAAATCTTTACAAAGCAGATTTTATTAATGCCTACTCTAAGTCAGCTGGTTCGAAAGAGGCGCAAAAGCAAATTAACAAAAAAAGATACCCCTGCACTCCAGGGATGTCCACAAAGGAGAGGTGTGTGTGTTCGTGTCTACACATCAACGCCTAAAAAGCCTAATTCGGCTCTTCGCAAGGTTGCACGTGTCCGGCTAACAAACGGAATTGAAGTCACCAGCTATATTCCGGGAATCGGCCACAACCTGCAAGAACATTCGGTTGTGTTAATTCGCGGGGGTAGAGTCAAAGACCTTCCGGGAGTGAGATATCATGTTGTTCGAGGTGCACTGGATACATTAGGCGTAGATGAGCGAAAACAGGGACGTTCAAAATACGGCGTTAAAAAAGAATAACTAGCTAAAATATGCCCCGAAGAAGATCTGCAATAAAAAGAGAAATACTGCCTGACCCAAAATTCAAAGAAATTCTTGTCAGCAAGTTCATCAATTCATTGATGAAGAACGGGAAAAAAAGTGTTGCTGAAAAAATATTATACGGTGCTTTGGACGAGATTTCTTCACGGGACTCTGAAATGTCTTCTCTTGAAATCTTTAAAGCGGCTATAGAAAACGTGATGCCTTCAGTTGAGGTGAAATCAAGACGTGTAGGCGGTTCAACGTATCAGGTGCCGATGGAAGTGCGCCACAGCAGGAGCCAGTCACTGGCAATTCGCTGGTTAATACAACATGCAAATTCCAGAAATGGCTTGTCGTTGCGTGCAAAGCTGGCAAATGAATTATTTGATGCCTCAAAGAGCCAAGGCAGTGCAATAAAAAAGAAAGAAGACACTCACAAGATGGCTGAGGCTAACAAAGCTTTTGCACATTACCGTTGGTAAAAGATCAGGTGTTGCTGAAATTTCTCAGAGCCCAAATCAATATTCCAACGTGGCAAAAAAAGTTGATCTTAAGCATAGACGCAACATCGGCATCATGGCGCATATTGATGCCGGAAAAACAACAACAACCGAGCGCATATTATTTTACACCGGACGAATTCATAAAATCGGTGAGGTCAACGACGGCTCCGCCACAATGGACTGGATGGAGCAGGAGCAGGAAAGAGGCATTACCATCACCTCTGCTGCAACTACCTGCATATGGGAGATAGACCAGCAGAAATATACGCTGAATATAATTGACACTCCTGGACACGTAGATTTCACTGCGGAAGTTGAACGGTCATTAAGAGTGCTGGATGGAGCAGTAATGGTGCTCTGTTCTGTAGCAGGAGTACAGCCTCAGTCTGAGACGGTATGGCAGCAGGCTAAGCGCTACAACGTTCCGTGCATTGCTTTTATCAATAAAATGGACCGTGTAGGAGCTGATTTCAGTAAAGCTGTCAGTTCCATTGATGAACAGCTCTCTGCAAACCCTGTGGCAATACAAATGCCCATTGGATCTGAAGATCAATTTGAAGGTGTGGTCGATTTGGTGGCAATGCAGGAGTTCCGATTCAAAGATGAATCATGGGGCCTGGAGTTCGAACAAGCAAAACTTACTGAAGCGCTAAGACCGCCGGCAGAAAAAGAACGTCGTGAGATGCTGGAAAAGCTTTCACTGTATGACGACGATCTACTGGAAAAGCTTGTTGAAGAACAGAAAATTGGGCAGAGCGAGATTATAAAAGTGTTGCGCGCTGCCACTCTGGATGGGCAAATCACTCCAGTGCTTTGCGGAAGTGCATTTAAGAACAAAGGGGTACAACAAGTGATTGATGCAGTTGTCAATTATCTGCCTTCACCGCTTGATATCCCTCCAGTGGAAGGGGATCACCCTGTAACAAAAAAACTGGTGAAACGTGATGCTTCTGCTTCAGATCCCATGTGTGCACTTGCATTTAAAGTAGCCAGTGATCCGTTTGCCGGGCAGATGACTTTTGTTCGTGTTTATTCTGGAAATTTTGAGTCCGGAAAAACAACATACAATCCTCGTAAGCGGAAGCATGAAAGGATTGGGAATCTGGTCAAGCTGCACGCTAACAAGCGTGAAGATGTCACCGAATTAAGTGCAGGAGACATCGGTGCAGTAGTCGGAATGGACTTGGTAACGGGCGATACTCTCTGCCCAAAGGAACAACAGATTGTTCTGGAAAGAACTCAGTTTCCGGAACCTGTAATTGACCAGGCTCTTGAGCCAAAAACAAAACTGGATCAGGATAAGCTTGAAGAAGCTCTTAAGCGCTTGATGCAGGAAGATCCTTCATTCCGGAGCAGAATAGATGATGAAACAGGACAAAACATCATTTCCGGAATGGGCGAGCTTCATCTGGAAGTTGTAGTAGATCGCCTGCAGCGTGAGTTTCGAGTTGCATGCAAAGCCGGAACTCCAAGGGTGGCATATCGTGAAACGATTACTCAAGCATCTGAATCTAAAGTGCGAGTAGAACAGCAGCTTGATGGAAAAGAGCAGTTTGCCTTTTGCAAGATACGCCTTGAGCCTCTTGAAGCAGGAAGTGGTTTTGAATTCGAAAACCATTTGTCTGGTGAGGAATTTCCCTCAATGTTTGCTGAGGCTTTGGAGCAAGGAGTTCATGATGCAATGAGTAATGGAGTTCTTGCCGGGTTTTCGTTGATTGACTTAAAAGTGTCCCTGGTAGCAGGAGAATATAATGAAGAATCTTCAACAGAAGTTGCATTTACAATTGCAGGTGTCAATGCACTTCGAGAAGGGGCTCTAAAAGCAAAGCCGAATCTGCTTGAGCCCACTATGAAAATAGAAGTTGTAACGCCCGTGTCATTCACAGGCGATGTAATTGGAGACCTGAATGCTCGTCATGGACGCATTCGCGGAATGGAGGAGCAGGGTGGGATTCAGGTTGTTATGGCTGAAGCTCCGTTAGCGGAGATGTTCGGTTATTCTACCCGGTTGCGTTCGCTCACTCAGGGGCGGGCATCTTATACAATGCATTTCAGCCACTACAACTCTGTGTCTGAATCAACAAGAAAAGCCCTGACAGGAGAGTCTGTCAGCTGAGGCTGAAGTACTAACTTAGTCATAATAATTAATAAACAGGAGAAGAAATGGCTAGAGATAAATTTGAACGCTCAAAACCGCATATCAATGTTGGCACAATTGGGCATGTTGATCACGGTAAGACTACCTTAACTGCTGCAATAACCAAAGTACTTGCACTTCAAGGTCTGGCAGAAGCAACAGATTTTGACGAGATTGACAAGGCACCAGAAGAAAAAGAGCGCGGAATCACCATTGCCACTGCACATATTGAATATGAGACAGCGAATCGACACTATGCTCACGTCGATTGCCCCGGTCATGCTGACTATGTTAAAAACATGATCACCGGTGCGGCACAAATGGACGGAGCAATTCTGGTTGTGTCCGCTGCCGATGGACCAATGCCTCAAACACGTGAACATATATTGTTAGCACGTCAGGTAAACGTCCCTCATCTAGTGGTTTTTCTCAACAAAATAGACCAGGTAGATGATGAGGAATTGCTTGAACTGGTAGAAATGGAAATCCGTGAACTGCTTGATTCATATGATTTTCCAGGTAGTGATATACCCATTGTCAAAGGTTCTGCTCTGGCAGTCATGGATAGCACATCCACAGACCCTGATGATGATGCATTCACTCCAATTAAGGAATTAATGGAAGCAGTAGACAGTTCCATTCCTGAACCAGTCCGTGATCTTGACAAAGACTTCCTCATGTCAGTAGAAGACGTTTTTACAATTTCCGGACGCGGAACTGTAGCTACCGGACAAGTTGAACGTGGCGTTGTTAAAGTCGGTGAGGAAATTGAAATTACTGGAATACGTGAAACCCAGAAAACAACCGTCACCGGAGTAGAGATGTTTCGCAAAGAACTTGACCAAGGACAAGCCGGAGACAACGTGGGGATTCTGTTGAGAGGGGTCAAACGTGAAGATATTGAACGTGGACAAGTGATTTGCAAGCCTGGAACAATTACACCCCACACTAAGTTCAAAGGTCAGGTATATGTGCTCGATAAAGACGAAGGAGGTAGGCACAGCCCATTTTTCACCAACTACCGTCCTCAATTCTACTTTCGTACAACTGACGTAACAGGAGTAGTTAATTTGCCAAGCGGGATCGAAATGGTTATGCCTGGCGACAATGTAGAAATTACCATCGAGTTAATCAGTCCAATCGCAATGGAAAAAGAAGTCCGTTTTGCAATTCGAGAAGGCGGAAGGACAATTGGTTCAGGTGTTGTGACTGAAGTTATAGAATAGAAACTAACGGCAGTTTGATGGAACAGAAAATAAAAGTCCGATTCAAAGCTTACGATGATAAGCTCCTGGACAAAACAATAGGCGAGATTGTTCATACAGTTAAGCGTACCGGAGCCGAAATAGTTGGGCCGATTCCACTTCCAACAAGGAGGAACCGCTATACTGTTTTACGATCTCCTCATGTTGACAAAAAGTCCAGGGAACAGTTCGAGATACGTACCCACAAAAGGCTGCTTTATATTCTGGATACAACTACACAAACAATAGATGCACTGATGCGCCTTGATATTTCTGCAGGAGTTGACATTGCCATCAAGCAGGAAGGGTAAGTGCAGTAAAGTAAAAGGGCATTCATGGCAAAATTAAAAACCGTAGATCAGAAAAACAAAGCATCTGGGGATGTTGAAATTGATGATTCAATAACAGATACACCATATCACAAACTTGTTGTATCAGAAGTTGTTCGACAATTTTTAGCTTCAAAACAGCAGGGGACACATTCCACTAAAAACAGGTCAGAAGTTGCATACAGTACCCGCAAACTTTATAGACAAAAAGGCACCGGCAGTGCCAGGGCAGGCAGTGCAAAATCGCCTATACGACGTCATGGTGGAACAATTTTTGGTCCGCAATTTCGCAGTCACTCCATCAGACTGAACAAAAAAACCAGGCTTCTTGCCGCAAAATCAGCATTTGCCGAAAAAATCAGGCAGGATAGCGTAATGGTGCTTGATAAACTGGAACTGAATGATAACAAAACAAAAAATCTGAAATCACTGCTCTCCACATTTGACCTGCCGTCTAAAGTTTTAATCGTAACAGATCAAATTTCTGACAATCTTCGGCTAGCTTCCAGAAATCTGCATGGCGTACATGTTCTGAGTCACCGCAGTTTAAATGTTTATGAAATCATGAGAAACAACAAAGTGATTTTCACTAAAAAAGCGCTTGAGTCATTCGTGGAAAGATTCAGCAAATGATTATTTTTGATGTGCTCAAAGCGCCCAAAATGACTGAAAAAACACTTTCCTTGAAAGAGGAAAGTAATCAGTACGCATTTGAGGTTGAGCCAAGAGCAAACAAAATACAGATCAAAGATTGTATTGAAAAAACATTTAAGGTTTCTGTTCTCAATGTAAGGACCATGAATGTCCGCGGCAAAAAAAAGCGTATGGGAAGATATCAGGGATATAAGTCGAGTTGGAAAAAAGCACTTGTAACCCTCAAAGAGGGGGATACCATTGAATATTTTGAAGGCGCGTAAACCAGAGAAGTAAAATTATGGGAATTAAATTTCACAAACCTACTTCACCTGGCAGAAGGGGCATGAGTGGATTCGTTTTTGAGGAAATCACAACTAACGTGCCTGAAAAAAGTCAGTTGGCACCTCTTAAGAAAAAAGGAGGGAGGAATAATAACGGCAGAATAACTGTCAGACACCGAGGCGGAGGACATAAACGCCGTTACAGAATAATTGACTTTGTCCGTGACAAACATGATATTCCTGCAAAAGTTGCCACCATGGAATATGATCCTAATCGAAGTGCAAGAATAAGTTTGCTGCATTATGCAGATGGTGAAAAGAGATACATCCTTTCTCCCAGCGGTATCAAAGTAGGTGATGTTATTTTTTCAGGAGAGAAGTCAGACATTAAACCTGGGAATGCTCTGCCTTTAAACAAAATCCCAGTTGGAACTATGCTGCACTGCGTTGAGTTACGTCCGGGCAAAGGTGCACAATTAGGACGCAGCGCCGGAGCAGCAATTCAATTGATGGCAAAAGGTGAGGGATATGCTCAGCTAAAACTTCGATCTGGTGAAATCAGAAAAGTAAGAGGTGAATGCATGGCAACAGTTGGTACAGTAGGTAACCCCGAACATATGAATATAAAAATAGGGAAAGCAGGCAGGAATCGTTGGTTAGGACATAGACCTACTGTAAGAGGTGTAGTCATGAATCCGGTAGATCACCCCCATGGTGGCGGAGAGGGTAAAAGCTCCGGAGGCCGACATCCCGTAACGCCCTGGGGCATGCCTACTAAAGGTGCAAAGACCAGAAAACGTAAAGATACTGATAAATACATTTTGAAAAGGAAATAAAAAGTGCCCAGATCCTTAAAGAAAGGTCCTTTTGTTGATGACCATCTTGAAAAAAAAATTACAGTCGCAAAACAGACTAATGACAGACGTTTAATTAAAACATGGTCCCGCCGTTCAGTTATTCTTCCGGACTTTGTCGGTGTGAATATCGCAGTACATAACGGAAACAAATTTATCCCGGTATTTATCACAGAAGAAATGGTCGGTTACAAATTAGGTGAATTTGCACCTACCAGAACATACAGGGGACACGAAAGTAAGAGTGATAGAAGGACAACAAGATAATGAATTCTCAAGCAACAGCAAGAAATGTCAGAGTTACTCCCCGCAAAGCCCGGCTAGTTGCGGATTTGATCAGGGGACAGAATGTTGTGAGAGCAATGGCATTATTAAGTACTTTGCGAAACAGAGCAGCAGAGCCTGTTATGAAGGTTCTACAGTCTGCACTGGCTAATGCGGACCAGCTTCATCCGGATGCTGATGTTGACAATTTCAGGATAACAAAAGCATTTATAAATGAAGCTCGTACGCTCAAACGTTTCCGTGCAAGAGCTATGGGCCGCGCATCAGGAATTAAAAAACGCTCCAGCCATATAACGCTTGAGATAGGGGATTAATTCAGATTAATTGACTTCTTCTATAAGGAAATTTATGAAGCATAAGGTATAAATTGGGTCAGAAAGTTAATCCAATAGGTTTGAGACTGGGTATCTCCAGAACATGGAACTCAAAGTGGTTTGCAGAAAAGGATTATGCAGCCCAATTGAAACAGGATCTTGAAATACAAAAATATGTCAAATCCAGTTTGAAACACGCTGCAATTTCAAAAATAGAGGTAGAGCGTACTTCTAAAAAAACAAAAGTAAATATTTTCTCAGCCAGGCCTGGAATTATAATTGGTCGTAAAGGTGATGAAGTTGAACGGCTGAAAAATGAACTAAATAAGCGTAACAACCACGAGGTTGTCGTAAATATTAAGGAGATCAAGCGACCAGAAATTGATGCTACTTTAATAGCAGAAAATATAGCCAGCCAGCTTGAGCGCAGAATTGCGTACCGTAGAGCGGTTAAGCGATCAATACAGGCTGCCATGCGGATGAATATCGCAGGCTGCAAAGTGATGGTCGGAGGACGCCTGAACGGAGCAGAAATTGCCAGATCGGAATGGATACGCGAAGGGCAGGTTCGTCTGCATACATTAAGGGTTGATATCGACTATGGTGTTGCTGAAGCTAATACCACATTCGGAAAAATTGGCGTCAAGGTTTGGGTCTACCGTGGGGAAGATTTTGGAAGAACCCGTGGAAGACGGGCCTCTAACTAGGAGAAAATTATTATGTTAATGCCGCAAAAGACAAAGTTTCGCAAACAAATGCGTGGCAGGATGCAGGGTGATGCGCAAACCGGGAATGTACTAAGCTTTGGTTCTTTCGGTCTGCAGGCTACAGGTAGAGGATATGTGACAACACGTCAGATTGAGGCAGCTAGACGAGTGATTGCTAGAACATTAAAACGCGGAGGTAAAACATGGATTCGGGTATTCCCAGACAAGCCAATCACAAAGCGTCCTGCTGAGGTCAGGATGGGGAAAGGTAAAGGTGCAGTCGATACTTGGGTTGCATCAATTCATCCTGGACGTATTCTTTATGAAATTGATGGAGTCCCAGAAGCAATTGCTTCGGAGGCTTTAAGATTAGCTGCATATAAATTGTCTGTTAAAACGAAAATAATAACAAGAACTGCAGTACTGTGAAAGCGTCTGAGTTACGAGCACTTCCAGTGAATGAACTGGAAGCGAAAAGGAATGACCTTAAAGAAGAATACCTGCGTTTACGCTGCGGACATGTATCACGTCAACTGGCAGATGTAATTATGATCAAAAAAACCCGCAGAAATATTGCTCGCATCAACACTGTTTTAAACGAGAAACAAAAGCAACTTTCAGAAGAAACAAAAACAGATGAGCAAGCTTAAACTGCAAAGCGGAGTTGTGGTCAGCAACAACATGGACAAATCCATTGTTGTAAAGATTGAGAGAAAAATTAAACACCCGATCTATAAAAAAACAATAAAGCGCTCAAAAAAATACATTGCTCATGATGAGCAGAACGAATGCCAGATAGGAGACTTAGTTCAAATTGCCGAGTGCAGGCCATTGAGCAAGAGGAAGCGCTTCAGATTATATAAACGGTTACAATGATCCAATCACAAAGTATCTTAGAAGTTGCAGACAACTCAGGCGCAAAAAGACTGCTTTGTATAAAAGTACTTGGAGGGTCAAAAAGACGATATGCCAGAGTGGGAGATATTATTGTTGCATCAATAAAGGACTGTCTTCCAAACTCAAAAGTTAAATCAGGTGAAGTAATAAGAGCAGTTGTAGTTCGCACAAAAAAAGAATTCAGACGTCCGGACGGCAGTTATATTAGATTTGACGAGAATTCCGCTGTTGTAATTGACGCAAAGCGTGAGCCTATAGGAACAAGGATATTTGGACCTGTAGCTCGCGAATTACGTGCTGGAAAATTCATGCGCATCCTGTCTCTTGCTCCGGAAGTGTTGTAAAAAAACTTGATTATGAAAGTCAAACAGAGAAAAAAAAGACGCCCCACGATTCGTCGAGACGATACAGTGATAGTAATATCCGGAAAAGATAAGGGACGTACTGGAAGAGTGGTGAGCGTTGACTGGAAACGAGAACGTATGCTGGTTGAGGGAGTTAATATTGTCACACGTCACACAAAACCCAACCCTGCAAATCAGCAGGGTGGCCTGATTCAAACGGAATCTCCTGTCCACTATTCAAATGTTCAGCTCTATAATCCAACTTTAAAGCGAGGTGTGCGTGTGAAAATTCAAACGAGCGATGCAGGTGTAAAGAACAGAGTCTGCGCAAAATCCGGGGAGATATTAGGTTAATGTCTGAGAGTCACTTGCTGCAAACATACCAGTCAAAGGTAGTTCCCCTATTGCAGGAGAAGTACAAATATAAAAACAAGCACCAAATACCTAGGATTAAAAAGGTTACTTTAAATATAGGTTTAGGAGAGGCCATCCAGAACCCAAAAGCCATTGAAAATGCCAGTAAGCAGCTCGCAGCAATATCAGGGCAGAAACCCGTCGTTACAAGGGCAAAACATTCAATTGCCGCATTCAAGCTTCGTGAAGGTATGCCCATAGGCTGCATGGTTACACTGCGGAATAAAAACATGTGGAACTTCCTCGATAAATTACTTCACATAGCAATGCCAAGAATTCGTGACTTCAGGGGCATTTCACCAAGGGCCTTTGATGGCTTAGGGAACTATAATATTGGCATTAAGGAACAACTGATATTTCCTGAAATTGAATTTGATGATGTGGATCATGTTCGCGGTTTGAATGTTTCAATTGTGACCAGTGCAAATAACGATGAAGAGAGTTTTACGATGATACAAAATCTGGGATTCCCTTTTAGAAAGTAATTCAAATGGCAAAAAAATCAATGATCGCCAAAAGCGAACGTACTCAAAAATTTAAAGTAAGGGAACACACCCGCTGCGCATATTGCGGACGGCCAAGAGCATATTTAAGAAAATTCGGCATGTGCAGGATTTGCTTCAGAAAACATGCAAATGAAGGACTCCTGCCGGGAGTAACCAAGGCAAGTTGGTAATTTATATATAGATAGGAACATATTTTATGTCAATGAGTGACCCAGTGGCGGACCTGTTAACCCGCATCCGCAACGCGAATATGCGTAAGAAAGATAGTCTGGTGCTGTTGTCTTCTAAAATCAAACTTAGCATAGTTGAGGTACTTAAAGAAGAAGGTTTTATTTCAAACTGGGAACTTGATGAAAAAGGGAAATTTCCTCAACTGACAATTTGGTTGAAGTATGTGGACAATTTTCCGGTTATCCGTGAAATTACCAGAGCCAGTAAACCGGGACTCCGTCTCTATAAAAAAGGTAAAGACTGTAAACCAATTTTAAACGGACAAGGCATATCTATCCTGTCCACCTCAAAGGGCATTATGAGTGATAGAAAATGCCGTGAAGAAAATATTGGCGGTGAAGTTCTGTGCACTGTGCTTTAACCGGAGTTAATAAATAAAACTAAATGTCAAAAATAGGTAAAAGACCGATAAAGCTAGTGCAGGATGTCAAAGTTGACTTTAACAACCGGATCCTTCAAGTGAAGGGGCCAAAAGGAGAGCTTGAGCTCCAGACACATCCAGACGTAGATTTGGTTATTGATAATGAAACACTTTCAGTGATTCCCTCGAATGAAGGCAGCACAAAAACAGCCCTGATTGGGACAACATGGAAACTTATTAATAATATGGTACACGGAGTATCTCAAGGCTTCCAAAACCAACTCAACCTGGTAGGTGTTGGTTTCAGAGCAACTCTCAACCAGAAAGAA
>Ga0208765_1001572_pt1 | contig 13616 bp, 15 predicted proteins | sample ETNtaG_2_FD_185783 | JGI IMG/M metagenome (GOLD analysis project Ga0208765, IMG submission 185783) | Marine microbial and viral communities from oxygen minimum zone, Eastern Pacific Ocean - ETNP201406SV203 (SPAdes) (version 2) | ecosystem: Environmental > Aquatic > Marine > Oceanic ... | reverse complement strand
AGATCCTGGATTGATAAATATATTAAATTCAAAAATACAAAGCCTATTGTCAGTTCCTTGATTGCTCATTTTTGTATAACGCTTGAGTGAAGCTGGGTAAATTTTATTACCTATTAGAAAATTATATTTCTCTCCTAAAATTAAACCCTCAATAATATTGCTGGGGACTGAAACATGCGCCTCGACATTAGTCGAATCTATAATCTCTAGAATCGGAACCCCGGGACTGATTACAGTGCCTGAATCAAGAAATCTATTTTGAATATAGCCCTCAAATGGAGCACGAATTAAAGTTTGCTCTAATTTGACTGTATATAAATCTACTTGTGCCTTGGCGATCAAATATTCTGAATTTGCTCTATCTAATTCCTGATTGGAAATAAATCCTTTTTCCTTTAAGTCTTTAAATCTTTGTAATGCTTGATCGGCAAGATCATATGCAGCCAAAGCTTGATTTAGATTGGCTTGCATTTCTGATGGATCCAAAGCTGCTAAAACTTCATTCTTTTTAACGGCATCGCCAATATCAATTTTAATTTCTGCAATTTTGCCTGGTACCTCAAAGGCTAATTTAGAATAATTTAGTGGAAGAATCTTGCCAGGAAAGCGTTGAATTGTATTGTAAGAATTTTGAATCTCAATTGTCGTAATTTCCAAAGAAGCGCCAGCTGACGATAAGTCAAAAGCTATCGGTAAAAAAAACAACAGTTTTATAAATTTATTCATAAAATTTAATGTGCTATGCTAATAATGTTTTCAGCGTAAACATTGTATATTTTTGATGTGATCACTGTCAACATTAAATTACTTATGAAGTACCATCACGGCAACTTAAAAGAAGAACTTATTTCAAGCGCATGTACTATTTGCGAAGCTCATGGTCATGATCATATGAGTTTAAGGTCTATTGCCAAGGAAGCAAATGTTTCTCAAACAGCTCCGTACAGACACTTTAAAACAAAAGAAAGTTTGCTTGCTGAGGTATCAAAAAAGGGGTTTGAAGAATTAACAGATAGATTAAGAAAAGCTATTAGTAGAAATGAATTGTCATCTTCAAAAGAAAAATTCATTGAAATGGGTCTTGCTTATCTTGAGTTTGGCTTAGAAAAAAGAAAAACTTATGATCTTATGCACAGCCCCATAATTGATAAAGCAGAATTTCCTGAGCTACTAGAAACAGCACAAGGTGCATTTGATGAGCTTGTTAAAATCCTTGTTGAATTAAATCCTGGAATAGATGAAGAGAGTCTTGGACAAAAGTGCATTAAGCACTGGGCAATGATGCATGGTTTAGTTGGCTTATTAGGGGATATTGAAGTAGATCCAGAAATAGATTCAAGTGCAGGAAGTGCAATAGCAGTTGTAAAAAATGATTTAAAATCTTTCCTTATTGAATCTTTAGACTTTTAGTTTACTTGGACTGTAATTCTCTCTGAATAGATTGCAGGATTATGAGGGATATGCCTAAAATCACCCAATAGTAATTGAAGAGTGTGAGCACCCTTAGATAGCTCAACTTCTACTTCTGTCTGTCCTTTTCCAAAATGTATGTGGTTTTTATCCGCTGGTATTGGTTGATTGAGTGGCGGTAAATCTGCATCGATAATTAAATGATGGTGGCCTGTATGAGTCATCTCTATGCCTGCTGGAGCAACACCAAAATTCTCTAGACCAAATCTAACAATAACTTTTCCAACAAAAGATGCATGATTATTTGGTGAAATGAAATATACAGAAGCATTAGGTGATCCTGGTGTCAATTCCAAAGCATTCAATGAAACTGAAATTAATAAGAAGAACAAATATCTCATTAATCTAAGTACCCTCCATCTGCATACATTAATGTATTAAATGTATCTGCGTTTTCTGCCCTAAGTACCTTAGCGATAATAATTTTATGAGAATGATAAGTAACCGTTTCGTCTACTTTACAAAATATATTTGATTGAGCATTTCTAACAAAAGGCGTGTCGCTGGTATCCCAAAAATCATTTTCAAATCTATGTGATTCCATGTTCTTTAAGCTACATATATTAGAAATTTCTTGCTGTGTTTTTTTCAATATGCTGATACAAAGATTTGTATCCTCAACAAGGACATCATGGATACTGGCCCCATTGTTAACGCAAACAAGAATTGCCGGTGGGTCGATTGTCAAAGATGTGACTGAGGATGCCGTCATAGCATATGGTTTGCCAGATGAGTCTTTTGCAGAAATAACACTGACAGATGCAGCTAAAAATCTCATTGCATTTAAAAATTGTTCTTTAGGCATTAGCATTATAATTTATACTCTGTAAAAATTTTAAAAATTGAACACATCAAGCATAAGAATAATTGGAGGTAGAAACAAGAGCTATAGAATAGTTTTTAAGTCTACGCCGACTCTTAGACCTACAACAGATAGAGCAAAAGAAACATTGTTTAGCTGGCTCCAATTTGAGATAGAAAATAAATCTTGTTTAGATTTATTTGCTGGAACTGGTGGTCTAGGTTTGGAAGCTTTATCCAGAGGAGCGAAGCATGTGACATTTGTAGAAAGAGAGAAAATTTTGTATAAAAATATTCTAAAAAATATAAATCATCTTGGTTATCAAGATAAAATTCAAGCTATTTGCAGTGATTCTATTAAATGGATAAAAGCTAATAAAAGAAAATTTGATTATATTTTTTTAGATCCACCATTTGATCAAATTGAATATAAGGGTCTGCTTAGAACAATCTATCAAAGTAACGCCTTAAAAGGGAATGGAAAAATCTTTCTTGAAAGCAGCAAACATACTGACCTTAAATTGAGTAATGATCAAAATATTCTAAAAGATAAAATAATAGGAGATGTGAGGCTTGTGATTTTGCAATGAAAATCAAAATTGCCTCTAGAACCTCTCCGCTTGCAATATTGCAAACTAATGAAGTAATAGAAAAAATAAAATTACACAATCCAGGGTGTGTTTTCGAGATTATTAAAATTAAATCTGATGGCGATCTGACAGATGCACCCCTTCATCTGATAGGAGGGAAAGGGTTATTTGTTTCTAAACTAGAAACAGCTTTAAGCAATGAAATGGCTGATATTGCAGTACATAGTTTAAAAGATGTGCCCGCATTATTGGATTCTCAATTTGCTATTGCGGCCACTTTGCCAAGAGAAGCAGTTGGAGATGCTCTTTTGTTAAAGGAAAATTTAACTTTTAAAGATTTATCAAAGAATCTGAAAATTGCAACATCTGGACCTAGAAGAAAATCTCAATTACTTGCCATAAATCCTAACTTAAATATTGTGCCGATAAGGGGGAATATCCAAACTAGGATTAATAAAATAATAGATGAGGACTTGGACGGTTTGATTGTTGCAAAAGCAGCGCTTAATAGATTGAATATTTCATATTCAAATATTTACTTATTCACAGAAGAACAAATGCTTCCAGCCGCCGCTCAAGGAGCGATCGGAATTGAGATAAATACTCACAATGTCCGTCCTGAGATAACTAATTTGCTAAAGTTGGTCAATGATCAACGGACTCATGAAGCTACTGAGATTGAAAGGACTGTTGTTGCTTCTCTACAAGGTAACTGCCTATCCCCTATTTCAGCTCTATGTATAATTGATGGTCAGGATGTTGAACTAAAAGTCAGGGTTTCATGCCAAGATGGATCAGAAGTTTACAATGAGATGATTCTATTTAAATTAGAAAATAAAATTAATTCTTTAAAAGATTTTACAGAAACATTAATTCGAAATGGTGCTAAAGAAATTATTCAACGCTAAATGATTATTAACACTAGGCCTGAAGAACTAGGTCAAAAAACTAATCTTCTACTTGAAAAGTATGAATGCAACTTTATCCACCTTCCATTAACTCAAATTTTGAAAAAGGAGCCTTCATCTCAGGCATTGAAATATTTAAAGAATCTTAGCAATTATGATGCTGTCATATTTACCAGTCAATCTGCTGCAAGGCATGGAGCCAAATTTTTTCAAGAAGAATACTTAAACCATAAAAAAATTCCTGTTATCTCTATAGGATTAGCAACTCAAAATTCATTACTTAAATTAAATATCTCTTCTTCTGTCCCACCAACTTATAATTCTTCAGGTCTTGCGACTGTAATTAAAGAAAAAAGTTATAAGAAATGCTTAGTTTTTTGTGGAGAAAAAAATCCTCGCATACTCTCTATGACCAATGCTGATATTGATACATTTCCATGTTATGTGTCTCATGATGAAACAAAAGTAGACTTTAAAAAAATAAAAGATTCAAATAAATTAGTAATTTTAATCTATACACAGCAAAGTTTAGAATTTTTAGGAAGAGAATTTAAAGCAGATAAAATGCAAGAAATAATTTTAATTGCCGCATCAAAAAGGATACAGCAATCATCTAAAGATTATGCTTTTATGAAATGTGTCGTAGCGGGATCTCCTCATGATAAGGAGATGGTTCAGGCTGCTCTAGCGGAGTACTAAATTAATTATTTTTTCTTACCATTCCCATTGCCGCTCTTCATGGCGCTAAAGAATTCATCATTTGTTTTAGAAGATTTTAGTCTCTCAATTAAGAACTCAATTGCTTGAGAATCTTCCATATCATCGAGAATCTTTCTTAGAATAAACATTCTTTGAAGCTCTTCAGGGCTGGTGAGTAGATCCTCTCTTCTGGTTCCAGAACGTCTAATGTTGATGGCTGGATAGATTCTTTTTTCAGCAATTTTTCTTTCTAAGTGAATTTCCATGTTACCCGTTCCCTTAAATTCCTCATAAATGACTTCGTCCATTTTGGAGCCAGTTTCAACTAGAGCTGTAGCTATAATTGTTAAACTTCCACCTTCCTCTAAATTTCTTGCAGCTCCAAAAAATCTTTTTGGCCTTTCAAGAGCATTTGAGTCAACACCACCGGAAAGAATTTTTCCTGAGGCAGGCTGAACAGAATTATAGGCTCTACCCAATCTAGTAATAGAATCTAACAAGATAACAACATCTTTTTTATGCTCAACAAGTCTTTTAGCTTTTTCAATAACCATATCTGCTACCTGAACATGTCTTGTTGGAGGCTCATCAAATGTACTAGCAACAACCTCTCCTCTAACTGTTCTAGACATGTCTGTTACTTCTTCGGGGCGCTCATCAATCAATAAAACTATTAACTCAACTTCTGGATTATTTTTGGTAATTGAATGGGCAATACTTTGAAGCATTAATGTTTTACCTGCCTTTGGTGGAGAGACGATCAATCCACGCTGCCCTTTACCAATTGGGGATGCTAAATCAATAATTCTAGAAGAAAGATCTTCAGCTGACCCACTACCTTGCTCAAGTGTTAAACGAGATGTTGGAAAAAGTGGGGTTAAGTTTTCAAAGAGAATCTTTTTCTTTGTTTTTTCTGGGGTTTCTTTGTTAATGGTATCGACGTAAACTAAGGCAAAATATCTCTCACTATCCTTAGGAGGTCTGATTTTTCCATGAATTTCGTCTCCTTTACGGAGACTAAATTTTCTAACTTGGCTTGGAGATACATAAATATCATCTGGGCCAGAGCAATAAGAACCTTCAGGCGATCTTAAAAAACCAAATCCATCATTTAAAATTTCTAGTACGCCTCCACCATAAATATCTACGCCCTCTTTAGCTTGTCGTTTAAAGATACGAAAGATAATCTCTTGTTTCTTTAGTCGGCCAACATCTTCTATCCCAAGACTCTCGGCAATATCAACCAACTCATTGATTGGCTTGGTTTTCATTTCGGTTAAGTTCATAAATTATTCTCTGGTTTGTTTGGAGTAAAAGATTTTGATTTGATAGGTAGCTATAAAAGCTAAGATGGGAAAATGATAATTCGTTTTCCCGTAAGATGCAAAGTTTTAAACTTCTTCTGCTATAAAATCCTCCAATTGTTGCTTACTGATAGCGCCTATTTGAGTTGAGGCCACTTCACCATTTTTAAATATTAATAGGGTTGGAATTGATCGAACGCCGTATTGAACAGCTAATTCTTGATTGGAATCTATATCCATTTTGCAAACTTTCACTGAGCCTAACATTGCATCAGCAACTTCTTCGACGGTTGGAGCCAATTGTTTACATGGGCCACACCATTCTGCCCAAAAATCAATTAAAACTGGTAACTCTGATTCCAGAACTTCCTGATTAAAATTCGCAGATGTAATCTCTTGGACATTGTCACTCATGAATTTAACTCCGATGCTATTTGTTTTGCTGCGTAGGTTAAGATGGCATCAGCACCAGCTCTTCTGCAGCATACCAATGATTCTAACATAACATCTTTATCAAGCCACCCCTTCTCAATACTTAACTGGAGCATTGAGTACTCTCCGCTAACTTGATATACAAATGTTGGTATTTGAAATTCAGATTTAATTGCATGAACAACATCAAGATATGCTGTTCCAGGTTTAACCATCACAATATCTGCACCCTCTTCTATATCCATTGCCGTCTCATGAAGGGCCTCATCTAAGTTAGCAAAGTTCATTTGATAAGTTTTCTTTGATGCCTTGCCAAGATTTGCTGATGACCCAACAGCTTCTCTAAACGGTCCGTAAAAGCTAGAAGCATATTTAGCAGCATAGGATAATATGATTGTATCAACGAATTCATTTGATTCTAAAATATCTCTGATCGCTTTCACCCTTCCATCCATCATGTCTGAGGGAGCAATAATATCAGCACCAGATTGAGCTAAAAGCAGAGCTTGATTTTGAAGTAGGTCTAATGTTCGATCATTATTGATGCTTCCATCTATTAAAAGACCGTCATGGCCATGGTCTGTGTAAGGATCGAGGGCAACATCTGCAATCTTGATAATCTCAGGAAATCTTTCAACAAGGCCTTTTAATGCTGAACAAACTATATTTCTCTCATCCAATGCATGTGAACCTTCTTGATCTTTTTTATCAGCATCAATTGCAGGGAAAATGGCAACCGATTTAATTCCTACTTTAATTAAATCTTCAATTTCAGCATACAGGGAGTCTAGATTATGCCTATATATTCCAGGCATGGAGGATATCTCAATTTTCTTATCAGATTGATCAGCTATAAAAATTGGTTGTATTAGATCATTAGTACTTAAATTATTTTCAGCTACAAGATCTCTTAAAAAACCCTTTGCACGAGTTCTACGTAATCTTGATTCAGGATATGTTCTTTTAATCATAAGAATTAATCTGTGATGGCGCCCTTTGATGCAGACTGAACTGTCTTTTTATATTTCGCCAATACACCACTTTTTGGGGACGAATTTGGATTTTTCCAGCTTTGTGCTCTTTTTTTCATCTCGTCGTCAGATATATTAAGAATTAAAATATCCTTATCAGCATCAATTATGATCTCATCTCCGTCTTGAATGAGTGCAATAGGGCCTCCTAACTCAGCCTCTGGACTAATGTGCCCAACAACAAAACCATGGGTACCACCTGAGAATCTTCCATCAGTAATAAAAGCAACCTTTTCTCCTAGACCCTGTCCCATAATTGCAGAAGTAGGTTTCAGCATCTCCCTCATTCCAGGGCCTCCCTGAGGACCCTCAAATCTAATAACCACAACATCGCCCTCTTTTATCTTCTTCTCCAGAATCGCATCCATGCCCTCTTCTTCAGAGTTAAAAACCCTAGCATTTCCTGTAAACAGCGTCCCTTCTTTACCTGTAATTTTTGCTACCGCACCTTCAGGAGCCAAGTTCCCGTAGAGTACTCTTAAATGACTTGAATCTTTAACTGGATCGGACAATGATAAAATAATTTTTTGATTATCAGGATATTGCTTCACCTCATTGAGATTTTCTTCTAAAGTTTTTCCTGTAACAGTTAAGCAATCTCCATGCAAAAGATTATTATCAAGCATTAATTTCATCATTGGAGCGATTCCGCCTATTGCGTTTAGTTCAGACATGAAATGAATACCAAAAGGTTTGATGTCTGCTAAAACAGGTGTCACCTTGCCAATGCGTGTAAAATCATCCAGATCAAGCTCTACGCCAATAGAATGAGCCATGGCAAGCAAGTGTAAAACCGCATTTGTTGAGCCCCCCAAGGCAATCACAACTGCTATAGAGTTCTCAAATGCTTTTTTTGTCATGATATCGCTAGGCTTTATATCAAGATCTAATAAATTTTTAATAGCAGCGCCTGCGTTCTGGCAATCTAGTTTCTTATCTTCAGAAACTGCATCTTGACTGCTGCTCCCTGGCAAGCTCATTCCAAGAGCCTCTATGCTTGATGCCATAGTATTAGCGGTATACATGCCGCCACAGGATCCCGGTCCTTTAACTGAAATTTTTTCCACCGCTATGAGATCTTCTTCACTGATGGTGCCTTTTGCATATTCGCCTACTTTTTCACAAACGGTTACATAATCAGTGTTTGTTGGACTTGGTTGTATAGAGCCACCATAAATAAATATCGAAGGTCTATTTAATCTTGCTAATCCTATTAGAGCTCCTGGCATATTTTTATCACATCCACCAATTGCAACCACGCCGTCATAGCCAAGGCATCCAACAACAGTTTCAATAGAATCTGCAATAACTTCTCTTGAGACCAATGAATATTTCATACCCTGGGTTCCCATAGATATTCCATCTGATACTGTAATGGTATTAAAAAGGACTCCTTTACATCCTGATGCATCTATAGAATTTTCAACAAGATCTGCCAATTCATTTATGTGCATATTGCAAGGAGTTACTTTTGACCATGTTGATGCAATGCCAACTAAAGGTTTTGAGAAATCAGCTGTCTCAAAGCCAACACCTCTAAGCATTGAGCGAGATGCAGCCTGATGAGGTCCATCCACTAAATTCTTCGAAAATTTTCTATTAGACATAATTAAACTGTTGAATAACTTAATGCAGCATTAAGAAGTTTATCAGTATAGTCTTCTTCAGGGTTTGAGAAAACTTGTTTAGCCGGTCCAGACTCAACGATTAGTCCATTTTGCATTACAAAAATATAGTCTGACATTGATCTAACTACCTTTAAATCATGGCTAATAAATAAATAGGTTAATTCAAACTCTGTCTGGATTTTTTTTAATAGTTCAATAACCTGAATTTGAATCGATCTATCTAATGCTGATGTAGGCTCATCTAATATCATAAATGCAGGGTTCAAAATCAGAGATCTTGCAATTGCAATTCGCTGTCTTTGCCCACCAGAAAATTCATGGGGGTACTTAAACCTATCATCTGGATTAATCTCCACAGCTTTTAAGTAATTTGAGATGCGTTCGTCTTTTTGTTTTTTATTTAAGTTAAAATGAACATCCAAGCCCTCTCCAACTATCTCTCCAACAGTCATGCGCGGTGAAAGTGAGCCATAAGGATCTTGAAATACAATTTGAATATCTTTTTTTATTAACTTTAATTCTTTCGTATTTAATTGATCAATGGCTTGTCCTTCATAAAGGACTGATCCTTGAAAATCTATTAGTCCTGCTAAAGCCTTACCAAGAGTTGATTTGCCTGAGCCAGATTCGCCAACTAATCCTATGGTTGATTTTCTTGGAATGGAAAAGTTCACATCCTTCACTGCATGAAAAAAATCTTTTTTGAAAAATGTTCTATTCGGCAAAGGATAAAAAACATTTAAATCCTTGACGGTAATAAGAGGAAGCTCTGAAGATAATGTGTCTTCCTTGGCCGAGGGCTCAGAATTAATTAATTTTTTAGTATAGGAATGCTGTGGATTGAAAAACACAGATTTAGTATCTCCCTGTTCAACAACCATGCCTTTTTGCATAACTGTAATAGTGTCAGAGAATTTCTTAATCAATCCTAAATCGTGAGTGATGAACAATATGGACATTCCAACCTCATCTTTTAACTTTGTCATTAGATCAAGTATTTGAGCTTGAATAGTTACATCCAGTGCAGTTGTAGGCTCATCAGCAATTAACAATTTAGGTTTATTAGCCAAAGCCATCGCAATCATAATTCTTTGGCGCTGACCTCCTGAAAGTTCATGGGGATATGAAGCAAACCTTCGATCAACCTCTATAATCTCGACTAAGTTCATTAGATTCTTTGCCTCTAAAATAGCCTTAGATTTAGGTTGTGACTTATGCAATTGGATAGATTCAACAATTTGATCTCCAACTCTATGATACGGATTTAGTGAGGTCATGGGTTCTTGGAAAATCATTGAAATTTTATTTCCTCTTATTCTTCTAAGGGAATTTTTATCAGCTCTCAGAATTTCCTCTCCATCAAATACAATCGATGATTGATCACCATAAGAAGCCTTAGGCTCTGGAAGCAATCTCATAATAGACATAGCTGTCACAGATTTGCCGGATCCAGATTCTCCCACCAAACCAACAATCTGATTTTCTTTAATTGATAAATTTAGATCCTTTACTGCAGAAAACTCAGCTTTTCTAACTTGGAAATTAATAGATAGATTAGAAATTTTAAGCAGTGGTTTCATTTTTAAAAAAAGTTTTATAGATCTTAATTAAGTCTATAGTTGCATTCTTTGCTGCTTTCAAAGCCGTCATATTAACAAAACCATGGATAAGATGGGGGTAATGAATTTGCTGAACTTCATTTCCAGCATTATGGAGAAGTCTTGCATAGTCTTCTCCTTCATCACTTAAAGGATCAAAACCTGCGGTAATGATTAAAGTTTTTGGCAGGCTAACTTTTGGATCAATGGTCAAATTAAATGCAGAATCTTCAAGGTTATTGTTTGAATCAATTAACTGCTCCCAAAACCAAACCATTGCTTTTTGACTTAAAAAAAATCCCTTCGCAAAATCAATTTGAGATTTAGAGTTACATGAGGGATCTGTCATTGGGTATATAAGGCACTGGGAGTGAGGCAATTCTATATTATTAACAGCTCTATATGTTGAGAGAGATGCTGCCAAATGAGCTCCAGCACTATCACCGCAAACACTAATTTCCCCTATAGGAAGATTCAACTCTTTCCCAAGCCATTCTAAAGCTAGATTTGAGTCTAGTAGCGAAGAAGGAAATTTATTTTCAGGCGCTAATCTATACTCAAGCGAAAAAATTCGAACCCCCATTTGAGATGAAAAAAATTGTAACCAAGGGTCATGAGTATTAATACTACCAAGGACATATCCCCCGCCATGAAAATATAAAATTGGTGAATTAATTGAAAGTGTTTCTGGGCAATATTCTCTTAATTTTAAATTGCCAAATTCAGTGTGCATTAAATGATCATCTGTTTTAATAGGCATGCGTGGTTTCACATTCAGAGGCAACCCTTCTCTGCCTATCTGAAGCTTTTCCCTTAAATCTTGAGCAGAATCAGCAGAATTTGGATCATCAAGAGTACTATTATCTTGCAATGATTGAAGTCCTAAGAAAACCTGAGTTTGAAAATCTAGAATTTGATTATTGATAATAATTCTTTTTTGAAAAAAAACACATTTTAGAAACCAAATTGGCAATGCAAAGAAAATTTTTAAAAATATTTTAATAGCCATGGTATCTCTTATAATGCATCAATGAATATAAAGGGCTTATTATACTCGTTTGTTTTTCTATCCGGATTTATATTTGGCAAAGTTGAATTTGCTGAAAAAGATTTATTAAATGCTGATGAAGCATTTTTACTTAATTCTTCAATTAGAGAAAATAAGATTCTTATTTCTTGGGAAATTAAACCAGGATATTACCTCTACAAGAAATCAATTATGATTAAAGCTGGAAATAATGTCCTCAAGTATCATTACACTGCAAAAAACGAATCGATTGTATCAGATAAATTTTTTGGAGAATCAGTTATTTTTAAGGATATTTTAAAACTTGATGCTGAGCTATTAGATGGTAATCTAGGCAAAGTTAAGGATATTAAGGTAATTTATCAAGGCTGCGCTGAGGGTAAATACTGTTATCCAAAAATAATAAAAAGTCTATAAAACCGTTAATTCCTTCAAAAAACCATATAAAATCTGTAAAAGTGAACGTTCTAGTAATACATGGTCCAAATTTAAATCTACTTGGTGTTAGAGAACCCGAGGTATATGGCTCTGTCACAATGGAAGAGATAAATCAGGGTTTAGTCGATAAAGCAGCTTCTCATAATATTAAAATTGAAACATTTCAAAGCAATGCTGAGCATGAAATAGTTACTAAGCTTCAAGCTTCAATGAATCAAATAGATTACATAATTATTAATCCTGGGGCATTAACACATACCAGCATCGCAATTCGTGATTCTTTACTAGGCATTGAAGTGCCTTTTTACGAAGTTCATATATCAAATATCTTTTCAAGAGAAGAATTTCGACATAAATCTTATTTTTCTGATATTGCAAATGGTGTAATTTGTGGGCTTGGAACCCAAGGATATGAGCTTGCCTTAAACCATATTATTAAAAATTATGAGGAAGATAAATAATGGATATTAGAAAAATTAAGAAATTAATTGAGATGCTTCAAGACTCAGATTTAACTGAAATTGAAATCCATGAGGGCGAAGAATCAGTAAGAATTGCTAGAGGTAATGCTCAATCCTATGAAACTAAATCATCATCTATTACTCCTAATCAAATTAGTGTTACTTCAAAAAAAAATGAAGAGATAACAACAGATTCAGGGTCATTAATTAAATCACCAATCGTTGGAACTTTTTATAGAAAGCCTGCCCCTGATAAACCGCCATTTGTTGAAATAGGTAGTCACGTCAATACAGGGGATGTGGTATGTATTGTTGAAGCGATGAAGATGATGAATGAAATTAAATCAGAATTTACAGGTAAAGTTTCTGCTATCAATATTGATGATGGAGAGCCTGTTGAATTCGATCAATCTTTAATCGTCATAGATTAATGTCTAAAAAAATTCTAATTGCCAATCGCGGAGAGATTGCTCTGCGGGCTCTTAGAGCCTGTAAAGAGCTTGATCTAAAAACAGTTGCTATTTATTCATCTGGTGATAAAGAGCTTAAACACTTAAGACTGGCCGATGAAACTGTTTGTGTGGGGCCTGTAAGTCCTCTAGAGAGCTACCTAAATACTCCCTCAATTCTGTCTGCTGCTGAGCTAACCAGGACAGATGCAATATATCCTGGGTATGGCTTTCTTGCAGAAGATGCAGATTTTGCTGAAAGATGTGAAGCAAGTGGATTTATATTTATAGGTCCCTCTTCAAATGTTATCAGACAAATGGGAGATAAAATTACTGCAAAAGATCTTGCTGAGAAATCAAATATTCCTATCGTGCCAGGTTATAAAGAAGAAATTCCTGAATCTGATGATGCGATAAAGAAAGTAGCTGCAGATGTTGGTTATCCATTGATAATTAAATCATCTGCTGGCGGAGGCGGCAGAGGGATGAGAGTTGTTAAAGATGAGTCTGAATTAATTTCTTCATTACAAATTACAAAACAAGAAGCTATGAACGCCTTTGGAAATGACACCATGTATTTCGAAAAATTTATCCAAAACCCTCGTCATATTGAGGTACAAATTGTTGCTGACGGAAAGGGAAATGCCATTCATTTGGGCACTAGAGATTGCAGCATGCAGAGAAGGCACCAAAAAATTATTGAAGAGGCGCCTGCTCTAGATATTAATGAAGATGCCTTAGAAAAAACATTAAAAGCGTGCTTAATTCTTACTAAAGATC
>Ga0208765_1001568_pt1 | contig 13625 bp, 8 predicted proteins | sample ETNtaG_2_FD_185783 | JGI IMG/M metagenome (GOLD analysis project Ga0208765, IMG submission 185783) | Marine microbial and viral communities from oxygen minimum zone, Eastern Pacific Ocean - ETNP201406SV203 (SPAdes) (version 2) | ecosystem: Environmental > Aquatic > Marine > Oceanic ... | reverse complement strand
TTAGTATATAGTTCGTGTTTATCGTTAAGATATGGCTCATAGCCGTTCCATTGATTGCGGGTGTAGCGATGATATTTAAAGTCAAAAAACATGTTTTTTGAAACAGTGTAGGAGCTTTTTAATTGTAGGTCTCGGGTCCGCTCGGCTCCTGTAGAATTCTTCTCTGGAATCAGGCGGTAGTCCATGGAGAATCCTTTTCCTTTGTTATAATATTCATTAATTGATGCTACAATCTTTAATTTTTGCAGAGGTCTTAAAACTAATTTTCCATTGTAACGGGTTTGGTTGTTGAATATATCATTAATTTCAATTGTGCCTTTTTTCAATTCAACGGGGTCATATACGCCGTCTGTTATAAGGTCCGCAACTGCCATGCTGTCGCCGTCGCTTGGGTCAAATACTCCATCGTTGTTTGTGTCTACTTTTAAGATGTCCCACGGGAGTTTGTTTTTCCACATGGCTGTGCGCGTTTTTAAAAAATCTCCATTCAAAAAAAACGTTGCTAAATGGGGTTTGTTTGGTAACAGAGGGCCGCTGATATTGCCTTCCAACCGATAAAGATCTTGGGCGTGTATATCTGGGTTTAAAATTTTATCAGAGACGCCTCGTAGCTGCCAAGAATAGTTTGCCTTACCTTCCTTTGTAACAATATTGATTACTCCGCTTGTTGCTTCGCCATATTCTGCATTAAAGGCTCCTGTAATCATAGAAATCTCGGAGATCGCGTTTCTCGATATGTCCAGGCCCATGTCACCATAAAGAGCGTTCTCTACAACAAACCCATCTACCAAATAGGTTATCTCTCCGGCTCTGCCGCCACGAAAATGATATCCGCCGCTTACAATATAGTTACCACCATGGTTTTGTAAAACACCTGCCATTGTTGAAAGAACATCAGAAACGTTGTTTACAGGCATGTTGTTCATTGTTGCGCTTTCTATGGTTGCGGTTGTTGCTGTTTGGTCTTTTACAATAACGGGCCTTTTTGCTTCTACTACCACTTCTTCCCCTTCTACTGCTGACACAACCAAATCAAAGTTTAAAGATCTGGTTCGATCTGCATTAATAACAACCTCTGTCATTTTGATCGTCTGGTATCCCACATAAGAAACAACAACCGTATAGGGGGCAGCGGGGATATTTATAATCAAATACTGCCCATCTTTGTCAGCTGCCGTTCCAATCCCGGTGCCATCAAGGTATATATTGACTCCGGCGAGTGGTTTGCCTTGTTCATCCTTAACCGTACCTGTCAGTTTACCTGTGGCTCCACCAAAAAGAGCTACAACAAAAAATAGGATACAGCTCATTGCTATAATGTGGTGGTGTTTTTTCATCGATTGCTAAGCGGATCTAAGGTTAAATTTCGTAAATATCTTCATAAATTACCCTAAGAAATAGACACGTGGGTTAAAATATTCCCAAGGAGACAGCTATGCATAAATGGTTTTTTAAATTTTCTTCACGAGTCATCCCGTTTTTATGGGTTGTTCTTTTTGTTACAAATAAGGCTCCTGGCCAGGATCTCTGTCCGCCATTGTTTTTAAATGCCCAACCTCTAAACGGGGCTGTTGGATTGTCTTGGGATGAACCTGATAGTTTGGGAGGTTTTGGCGAAGAAGTTTTCACTGCCTGTTTTCCGGTTTGTGAATCAGTTCCGGAAGGGTTTATGGTTGAGCATTTAGGTCAAGATACTTCGGGTGGGTGGTTTCAATATTCAGATGGTGAGCCGGTTGACTGTGCTATAGATATGTATGCTTGCTCAGATGGGGGTGTGGATGATTTTGGTGTTATTGCAATATATTCTGACACCCTTGCGCCCGTAAACAGTCGCCTGAGCACCGGTCCAATTAACCTGTCGAACTATGCCAGTGCTGCTCTTGTCTTTGATGAGTTTTATTTATACAGCGCTTACGCAAACGATTCAAACTGGGTTGAAGTTTCCACTGATGGAAATAATTGGGAACCTGTGTACTATTCTAGTCCAATGGATTTGGGAGATGGTTATGTAATAAATTTTGTGGATTTGACCGCTTTCGCTGGGCAATCTGTATATCTTGGTTTTCGTTTTTATGATAGTATTGGATATAATGAAAACTGGCAAATAGATAATATTCGTGTGTTTGGGGGTGATGGCAATGAATATGAAAACCCGTGTGGTACGCTGTCCGGATACAATGTTTTTCAAGATGGTGTCAATGTCGGCTTTAGTGAAACGAGTTCTTTTGTGGTTGATGGCTTAACAAATAATACAAATTATTGTTTTGGCGTTTCAGCGGCTTACATTGAGGGGGAATCTGCTCTGGCTGTTGAAGCCTGCACAGCACCTGTAGACCCATTTGAGCTAACATCAACATCTTTCCGCGATACACTAGACCACACCATTGGTGAGTACTCTACATTTGAATTTCAATTGATAAATCAAGATACAGCCATGCATGATTTTCACTTTTCTTCTGCAGAAATCATAGAGCCAACTGAAGAGAACACTTTACTGGGGGATGACTTTAATACCGGTGAGTCCGTGTCTTTCTTTGACCCCGATGGGTTTTGGACTATTGGAGCAACAGACTCTGCAAATGGAATTTATTTGAGCTACCCTATAGACTCTGATGGGGAATTTTACTATTACAATGATGGAGAAGCTTATTATTCCACAGGCCTGGATCCATCCAGCGCAATTCTCCAGTCGCAGGCCATTCCATATGACGGGTCTGGGCCGGTTTTTTTCATATTAGATATGTATTTCCCTCATCCCTATGGAAGCTGTTCAAGTGGAGATACGTATGCAGAAGACGCATCAATAGTTGTGTCTGTAGATAATGGTGCTACGTGGATCGCCATCGATAGCACATTTACAACGGGTGTGACCTGGAGCGGATGGTATGCTGCCGATGAAACAGAAGCAAACTGGCACACGCTTATGTACAATATTACGCCCTACATTGAACCTGGGATTTTCAATGTGGGTGTGCACTATGATGATTGTGGTGGAAACTGGTCTTCCGGGATTGGGGTAGATAATGCTTTTGTCGTTCAGGGGGACGCAAGTCGCTGGCTTAGCTGGGAACGGCTTTCTGGTAAAATTGTTTCTTGGGACACAATGAGCGTCTCTCTAACTATGATGCCACAGGAAGACCAAAACGAATTTGAGTCTGCCATGCTTTATCTTGAAGGAGAATCAATGTATCAATCAGTAAACATTGTCATGATTACAGACCCGGACAATATCGGCGTCGATACAAACACAGGCCCTTTCTCTTTTGCTCTTCATCAGAGCTTCCCAAACCCTTTTAATCCATCTACTGAAATTCGATATGAAATTCCAGATGACTTGTTGGTCAGTGTTTCTGTTTATGATATGGCTGGTCGCCTTATACGCTCATTAATTAATGAAGCTAAGCCTGCCGGTTCTTACTCTGTTGTGTGGGATGGCAAAAACAACTATGGTGCCAATGTGGCAGCGGGGGTTTATATTTATTCAATAGATGCGGGTAAGTATAGGAAAAACAAGAAGACCGTTTTCTTAAAATAATTATTTTACAGGAGATGGTTGGTCTTTATGTTTGTATTTGATAAACGCTTATCTTGTCTTTTTTTCCTTTCACATTAATGGGGTCTAGCGGGTTATAAGAAAACTTTTCTTTTGTTACATCCCAAACTGAGTCCGAGACAAGGATTTCACCTGGTCCGGCAGCTGAACAAAGCCTTGCTCCCAGGTTCACGGTGTCTCCTATAACCGTGTAGTCCATCATGTCTCTTGAACCAATATTGCCCGAGACAACAAGCCCTCTATTAATTCCAACACCAAATTGAATTGGAGGCTCTTTTCTTTTTTTTCTTTCTTTGTTCAATATTTTTATTTGGTCTTGCATCTCAACCGCGGTTGTAACCGCCCTTTCTGTATCGTCTTCGGTTGCAATTGGTGCACCATAAACGATCATTAGTTCGTCACCAATTATCTTGTCGAGGGTTCCGTTATATTTAAAAACAATGTCTATCATTTGGGAAAAATACTCGTTCAGCGTTGAAACAACCCTTTCTGGCTTCATTTTTTCTGACATTGAAGTGAATCCTCGAATGTCTGTAAATAAAATTGTGACTTCCCTTTTTTCACCACCCAGGTTCAGCTTGGCATCGTCATCTAAAAGCTCATCTACAACCTGTTTTGAAACATAGCGCTTAAAAGTATTTTTTACCTTGCTTACATCGGTGATGTCTTCCAGCGCAATTACAAGCCCCTGTGTGTTGCCTTCCGGGTCAAGCCTGGGTGCTACCGACATGTTTATAACCGTTTCTTTTGATACAGTAAAAAATGGGATATTGATTTCAGATCGTATTTTATTTTCAATTTCTGCTGATGAAATTAATTCTAAAATTTCGTCGTCTTTTTCAAATAAATACATATAGTGGTTGCCAATAATGTTTTCTGCTTCCATTTTCATAATGGTTGTGCCGGCCAGGTTTATAGAGTCAATCTCTCCAATAGGATCCAAGGTGATTACTCCGGTTGCAATGCTGCTCAAGATGCTCTCATTAAATTGTTTTGCTTCCGTTATTTCTTTAAAAAGTTTTGCGTTGTCCATTGCCACCGCTGCCTGATTGCATAGGGCTGTTAAAAGATCGAGGTCTAATTGATTAAAGGCTTCTATTCCATGGCGTGTCTCTTTGTTACATAAGACCATATACCCTTGGGTCTTATTTTTCGCCTTTAAGGGAGCAACAACAAGATGTTTTTCATTAAGTTTTTTTTGAAGAGAGCCTTTGTTTTCCGGGGTAAGCACAACGCCCGTGTTGTTTTCCTCTATTTTTTTAAACACTTCTAGTTTTTTTGAAAGGAGAGATGTTTTTTCATCCCAGTTAAATGTTGCTGATCGCTCAAGAATAGGGTTTGTTTTTTTTTGCAAAAGCATCATTCCCTTCGATGCGTTCAAAATACCAACGGCCCTCCATAATACATCTTCACCCAGCTCTTCTGTGTCCAGAACTGAGCTTATTGCAACGCTTATATCAAAAAGGGTTTCCAGCTCAAGGAGCTTAAGGTTTATTTCTGTTTTTTTATCTTCTACATCCCGAATAAGTTCATAGTTATATAGGGCTTTCGTGAGGTGGTGGGCAATTATTTCCAGTATTTTTACATCCGTGCTTGAATATTCTTCTCCCATAAACCTGTTACCAACACACATAACGCCCAGCATGTGATTTTTATGGAAAAGCGGTAGTATAATCTTGGTTTTAGATTCAAGAATCTGTTTTTTGAGCTTGCCTGTAATCCATTTTGGCATGTTTTCTAGAACGACGTGGCCGTAGCGATACTTTTTCATATTTTCTACAAATTTTTTCGGTGGTGAAATCGGTTCGGCTTTATCAATTCCTTGTGGTGCTAAAAAGGATAGCTCTTCTGTATCTTTTTTGTATAAAAAAATGACGCCTTTCGACGCCATTATTGTGCCCAGTGTGAGCCTGAGTACTCCGGCTCCTATTTGCTCTACCTTATCTGCATCAATAAGTATTTCACCTAGCTCATTAAGAGAAGATAAATAATATTCAAGCTGGTCTGATCCACTTATTTCCAAGGTCTGTTGTAATTAATTACGACATTCCTTCAAGTGCTTCGGATTTAGAGCCAAACACAGTAGAATATTTTGTAAGCCCCATTATGTTAAACGTTTTTTCAACGATGGGTGCTAGGTTATAATACCCAAGCCTTCCATCAACGTCCTGAAGTTTTTCAATAATTTCGATTATTATGGATACACCAATACTATTTACTACCTTTGAGTTTTCAAGGTCGAGTAAAAACCGCGTTTTTCCATTTTCCATTTTCTCATAACAGGCTTGTGATATTTTCTCTCCGCCTACGTTATTAAGATATCCATTTGTTTCTATAACAACTATGTCACCTTCATCCTTGACTTCTAAAGTGAAATCAGCCATTGTAACTCCTCATCATTGTTTTCTTATTTCTTTTTCGTCATTGTAACGGTCGTTCCTTCTCCCGTTGATTCAAATTCAACCGTGTCCATTAATTCTTGTATTAGTTGAAGCCCCCAGCCTCTTTTATGATCTGATGTTATTTTTTCCTCTATTGTGGGAATTTTTACTTGGGACTTGTCAAAACCTTTTCCTCTGTCTGTAACCTTAATTACTAACAGCTCTCCCTGTATTACAAAATGTATTTGTACGTTTCCTTCTGTGCTGTCGCTATGCTCAAAAGCGTTTATTGTCGCTTCAATAAGAGCCATGCTAATCTCTGCAGATTTTTCTTCATCTAGATCCATGTGTTTGGCTACAACTTCTGCCGTTTTTGTTGCTGCAAGCTCCATATCTGGTATGATCGGTATGGTTAGTTCTACTTTTGGTGGTGATTTATCACTCATTAGCTCCCCCGTTGTTTTTTGTTTCCGGGTATGTCGGAACGGAAATTATGATTGGGTCTTTTCATTCCAAAGGTTTACTTTTTTTCACCACAACTATTGTTATGTCGTCCTGATTTTGAAGGTCCCCAAGCCACGCGCTTCCTAAATCCAAAAGTGACTGTTTTTGTTCTTCCGCGCTTTGGTTCCCGTTTGCCTTGATGCAGTCATATACTGCGTCATACCCCAACATTTCACCTGTATGATTGGCTGCTTCCGGAAGCCCGTCTGAAATAAATATTAGGCTATCGCCCTGATTAAAGTCGAACTCTTCAAGAGAAAACGTTTCGTCTTTAATACTTCCTAATGGTAAGCCTCCTAATAAAACCTCATCTAGCTCCCCTGTCGCTCCGTGGTAGTGATACACTGGTGGCATAGCGGCGGATGTGAACTCAACGCGATCTTCCCAGAAACGAGCCATATTAAAAGCCATTCTATTCCATCCGAGATCAATATTTTTTATAACCCTGTTTAATCGTCGTGCAATGTCGTTTGGGGGGATGGACGGAATTCCATAAAGCCCTGCTTTTGTAATAGAAACCATCATTCCTGCTGTCATTCCGTGTCCTGTTGCATCTCCTACAACCACATAAAGGCTTTTTCCATCTTTTTGTGGAAAATAATCATAGTAGTCTCCCCCAACTTCTGTGGCGGTTTTTATTGCTGATGAAATATCAAGACCTAGTTCGTCTGGTGTGTCCCGGGGAAGCATGTCAAGCTGGAATTGTCTTGCTTCTTCCAGTTCTTCTTCTTTTCTTTTGTCTTCTGTTGCTTTTGCCTGGGCTCTTTTTTGATACTTAACATAAAACGCAAACAACATAAACACAGCTACCGCATAAGAAGTATAAGCCCACCACGTTTCCCACCAGGGCGGTATTATACTGAATTTTATAGATGCTGTGTTTTTGCTTTCGTACCCATCGCTATTGTACGACTTTGACTTTAGTGTGTATGTGCCTGGTGAGAGCCCTTGAACCTCTATATAGCGCCTGGTTCCATTGTCCACCCATGCGTCATGATAGCCATCAATGAAATAGGAAAAAGTGGTGTTGCTTGCTTTAAAGATTGATGGTGCGGTGAGGTTTATTTTTATTATTGGTGTTGTGTGGGTTGATCTTATGTTATCTTTTCTGGTTGTGTGTTTCTTGTTGTTTTTATCAATCAGTTCCACTGATTCAACCACAACAACAGCTTCATGTTCGTTTGTATATAGTTGTCTTGCATCAACATCCTGAAGGCCTCCGGGAGAAACAATGTACACATTTCCGTCTGTCTTTGGTATTAGTGCGTCCTGGCTTCGATAGAATTTTTCTAGTCCTTCTTCTGCTCCAACAGCGCTTACGTTTCTGTTTTTCCAATCAACCAAAGCAAGACCGCCATTTGTTAGGGCCCATATTGTTGAGTCAGATGACCGGGCTAGTGAAACAATGTTGTTGCTTGGCATTCCGTGTTCTATGGATATTTTATCAAAGCCACCTTTGTCGTATAAAAACAGCCCGTCTCCGTTTGTCCCAACAAAAAGCAATTCCGAGTGCTTTGCTAGGCAGGAAACGGAGCTTGATGAAAAAGACTTCGGATTATTTTTTATATATGTATGGTGTTTAATTAATTTTGGAGACTCTGGTTCAGAAATATCTAGCTCATACAGTCCGCTCTCATCGCTTCCAATCCAAAGGGTTTGTTTATCTAAAAAAAACGAAGATGCACCTGCGGGTATTAATTTCGATAAAAGTCTGTTTTTTCTATAGTCTGTTGTGTTGTTGGTGGTGAGCCCATAGTGAGCGATCCCGCTGTTTTTTAATGAAATGAATAAGGACGCTTCTCCTGCTACAACCGCGTTTATTGGCGTTTTAAACGTTACTAGCTTAGTTATTGACCCGCTTTTTGTCAGTTTTTCTATTTGCTTGCCATACAAATAGACGTCTTTTTTTTCTGAAACATATAGTTTTTTGTTTTGGTTGTTCCTCTTTCCTGTGTTCTGAATTACGGTCGTTTGTTCTTTTCTTTCATTATAAGAAAAAACTTTGTTTTCTGTCGCAATAAAAAGATCTGTACCAGATTTTGAAAACATGCCTTTTTGGGTTTTAATACGAGAGTGGGGCGTAACGGGGCTTTTTGTGTTTCCTGCCCTTACAATTCCTTCGTCGCCTCCCATCCATACTCCGTGTTCATGGTCCACAAGTATGCTCCGGGCCTTTATTGGTGTTGTGGTTTTTTCGTAAACGATATCTTTTGTGCCTGTTGATGTTAAAAACAGGCCCGTTTTGTGATTTATAGATGTTATAAGATATTGGCCTGTATTAAGGTTTGTTGCTTTGTCTAGTCTTTTTTCTGTTTTTATTGTTTGAACAGCCCGACCTCCTTTAAGTATTATTATTTCATTTTTTAGTATAACCCCTACAAGGTCTGTCCCTTTTAGTTCAAACATGTTAATTATGTAAGAATTGGTTACTTTTTCCGCGTCTATGGTAAGACTTTCTCCAAAGACAAGATCAGACATTCCAAGTCCTTTCGCGGAGCCAACAAACAACACATCATTAACAACCAAAACCGACGTAATGGTGTCCGCCTTAACCAGTTTTGTTTTTCCGCTATAAAGCCTCTTTGTTTGCCCAGTGTTCAGGTTTGTCTTGTTTAGTCCGTTTGTGGTTCCGGTCCAAAGCGTTTCTCCTTCTATTGCAAGAGGGGTCGATTGTTTCTCGCTAAATTTTGACGAAGAGAGAGAAAAAGGGTCTAGGGGGTCAAATTGAAACTTGCTTACTTCTTTGCTGATTCTTGATATTTTAAAAACGCCATTGTTCGTGGTTGTAAAAAAAATATTTTCGTGGTGTTCTAAAACATGTATTGGCCTAGAGCCTGTTTCTATTCTATAAAAGTTGTCTTTTTCTTCGTTGTAATAACACACACCGCGATCTGTGCCTACCCACAGGGTATTATCTTGATCTGTATAAGTAATCCAAACCCTGTTTCCAGAAATTGTTTTATCATCGAAAATATTAGATCTATAAACTTTGTTTGTGTGGCCGTCATACCTGTTTAAACCTTCGTCTGTGCCAATCCAAACAAAACCAGAGCTGTCTTGTGTTGCAGATAGTACCCTGTTAGAAGAAATGTTATCTATAGAAAATTTTTTGAAATCTTCAGAATAAAGAAGGCATAAAAAACAACACAGGATTGTTGTTGTGTTCTTCAACTGGTTTTACGTTTGGCCGAGTTGTTTATTTGCTAGGCGTCTCATTATTGCGATGTTCCAATTGCTGAAATTAATCTTTGCAAGATCTTTAAATATTTTATTAGCACTTTCTTCTTGTCCTGCGGCCTTTAGGGCAAGGCCTTTAAAATAGTTAAAGTATATGTTTGTTTCGTCGCCCTTGTTAAAGTTTTCAATGGCCTTTTCATGGTTCCCTTCCATTATGTGTACCATTCCGGCTAGCCCATGATATCCATACATGGCTGTTGGATCGTTTCTTTCTTCTTGTGTTTTTTTAAGTTCTTCTAGATTCTGTTTTGCGTCTTCATACTTACCAAATAAGATGTTTACCCAAGCGGTTTGAAATTGCTCATCTGATTTTACTTCTCTGGTAACATTGGTATCCTTCAAAAGATCTGCTCTTCTTTTATTAAACTTAATTCTTTGTCCTAGTGCAAAATATGCTTCGTCTTCCATTTGGTTGTGTGCATAACATATCATTTTTTGCCAACTTACCTGTCCTTTTCTTTGAAGTAGGGTTATATCGTCGAACCCTTTTTTATCTAGTTGGCTTTCAACCTTTGATATATGGTCTATTGCTCCGACATAATCATTGTCAAAAATATAAGATATTGTAAGGTACCAACTTAAAGAGAACCATCCGTTTGGTGATTCATCTTGAAGCCCTATAGCGCTTTCATATCTTTCCCTTGCTGTTTCTAAATCTCCACCAAACATATAGTTGTGACCTGAAACAATATAGGCTGTTCCTTCAGATGAAAGACCCTTTCTTTTTTCAATAGATTTTTCGTAAAGAGGTTTGGCTTTTTCAAATTCTCCTAGTTGCCTATAACAGTTTGCTTTAAGATGAAACGGTGCCCCGTGGTCGTTTCTTATTCTTATAAGCTCATCTCCATATTGCATTCCAAGATCAACGTCTCTTCTTTCTTCTGGAAGCATTACTTGTGTTCCTGCTGCTATATGGTGTCCCATTAATGTTTGATTACATTCGTAACAATCTTCGTTTCTTTCTATGGCTTTTTTTAATGATGTAATTGCATCGTCTAATTCATTTCTATCGCTTTGAACAATACCAAGCCATAGATGAGATTCATATGAATCCCCATGATTATCAACTAGCCACTTCGCGCTTTCAAGGGCCATATCCATATCTCCGTTTCTATAAGATTCTCTTATTTTTAGCATTTTTCTTTCTGCTTCTGTTATTTTATTCACCATCTTTTTTGCTCTTTCTTGGTGTTCTTTTCTTAATCTGGGGTCTTGAGAATCGTACATCTCGAGCGCCATTGCAAAATTAGGATCAAGCGCTAAAGCGGAATCAAGGGCTGTCCTTTTTTCTGGTCCATCACCAACGTCAAAAGACAGCATGGCTTTATTGTAGAACTCAAGCGCGCTAGTAGAAGATGTTGTTATTGGAAGTTTAACAACATCTTTTTTTGAGCAGCTTGTAATAATTATAGTAATAAATAAAAATGTTTTGAAAAGGTGTTTCATTGTTGTCCTTGAGTTTTTAGGTTTTAAAAATGAAAGTGATCGGTTTGATATATATTGTAATGGTATGTATCCAAATTTATGTTATTAAGCAAGACTTACTATATATAATAATTAAATCTTTAATTAAATACTTTTTATTATAATATCTGTTAATATGTATAAAAGATGTTTGTAAAAAACATATAGTACACTATTTATTTAAATATATGGTTCAATCTTAATGGTTTTCTTTATGTGGATAAGTGGATAAAAAGGTGAATAACTTTATATTTTTCCACAAAAAACAACTTAGTTAATTAATAAAAAACCTAAAATCAAAACAATACACATAAGGATCAAAGATTATGTAGATAACATTTTTTATCAATTTGTTGTTATTTCAACATAAAACCTTGTCCTGGCTTCAGATATCCAATCTTGGTACCAATCCATCTTCTTTTTATTAAGAGCCATGGATTCAATATCTGACCAATGATCTCCAAGGCTTGGTCGACCGCCTTTTTTAACTCCTTCGACCCAAAGCAGGTGAAACCCTATTGATGAATTGATAGGAGGGCTGCACGCGCCCATTTCAATATATTTAATAGCCTGCCCTATTTCGGGAACGGAATAATTTGAAGGATCAATCCACCCAAGGTCACCTCCGACATTTTTTGTTAATTGATCTGTAGAGTGTCTTTTTACAATATTTTTAAAATCATCCAAGGTCTTTATAGAATCTTCTTTTAGGGACATCGCAAAATTGAAAGCTCTTTCATTATCTTGCTTAGTTATTTCAGGTGCCATTAATATGTGTCTTACATGAATTTTATCACCCTGTTTTTCAAGGGTTTCTAAAATATGATACCCAAACTCTGTTTCAATGGGCCCTGTTATTTCACCAACACTTGACGTAAAAGCAGCTGTCTCAAAGTTTTTTACAAGAGAACCTCTGTTTGCCCAACCTAAAGAACCTCCGTTGTTCTTTGATCCTGGGTCTTGTGAGTTGGCCCGAGCAAGATCTTCAAAGGAAGCCCCATCTTCGATTTGAATTCTAATCTGGTCTAAAAAAGAAAAAGTAGTTTTTTTTGCGTCAGAGCTCGGTTTTATAGGAACTAGAACATGACGAACCTTAGCCTTCATTGGGATGGTTGGAAGGCTATCTTTGTAGGTTTGGAAAAAATCAATAACGTCTGCCCGAGTAATTGAAACACCGTTTAGAAGTTTTTGTTGATATTTCTCTGATACAAGACGGTCTCTCATGTCGTACCAAAATTCCCGACGAAAATCACTTAAGGCCTGCCCGAGAGCATCTTCAGCGCGGTCTTCACCGCCAGCCTGAGCTACTAGCATCTGTATTTGTTGGTCAAGGGCCTGGTTAACATCATTTTCTTCGACAACAATGGAATCAATCTCAGCCATTTCAAGCATAATTTTTTGATCTACCATCGACTGCACTATTGTATTCTGTAGACGGACAAAACCATCGGGGTTGTTATTTGGATCTATTCTGTTTTGTATTGCAGCCATATTTACCATTTGGGCCAGCTCGCTTTTGAGCACAATATGGTCTTCTATTATTGCAGCTACGCCATCGATATATTGGGCAGCGTCTTGAGATGCTAAAAAAGAAACAAGTAAAAAGGGGGAAATTCTGTTCATGGCTAGTGATAATTTGAATTGATAAAAATATTTACATCTTTTTTTAGACTGTCCAAAAGCTGCAAAGATAGCACTGTAGACCTCTGCTTTACAAGGCGCTGGTATATTTCGTCGTAGGAAGCATCTAGGCCAATTGTTGATCCCTTTAAATATCGATGAACAACATCAAATACGTGAAAACCGCGGCGCGTCTTTATGGGGCCCACAACAGCTTTTTTTGTGCTAAAAATTGCCCTGTCCAGCTTATTTATAAGCCGACCCCTTTTAATATACCGGGATTCTATCAAAAAACCATCCAAAGATGTTGGCTCTTTTTTAGAAACCCGGGTCAATTGATCTCGAATATTTTTAGCATCACTAATTTTCTGTGCGATAAAATGATGAGCATAAACTTCATCTGACCCTCGATAAAACTCATCACGGTGGGCTTTGTAATATAACCGAACATCTTCCGTAGATATATTGATATTTGCGGATGTTTCGGAATCAATGAACGCCGACACAACAATCTTTTTATAATACGCATCACGTGAGCGCTTTAGGCGTTCGTCTGTCAAAAGCCCTCGCTTTTTTGCGGTTCGATATAAAACAGCATCGTTAACCCACTCTTCTATAAAAGCTGAGACCACATCCTTTGACAAGGCGTCTTTGGACGACAGAACAGGTAGGTCCTTCGTTGTTAACACAGCATCACCCACTCGAGCCAAAACAACAGATGACCCATCTTCCCGCGCTGAACAGGAAATCAAAATTATAATACAGTAAAAAAAGAACATGCGGCAAAACATAACCAGAAACTTACCCGTCATTATCAAATGAAAACAAACTTACAGATGAGAGCAAAAGTTCCATAGAAGATTCAA
>Ga0208765_1001564_pt1 | contig 13641 bp, 10 predicted proteins | sample ETNtaG_2_FD_185783 | JGI IMG/M metagenome (GOLD analysis project Ga0208765, IMG submission 185783) | Marine microbial and viral communities from oxygen minimum zone, Eastern Pacific Ocean - ETNP201406SV203 (SPAdes) (version 2) | ecosystem: Environmental > Aquatic > Marine > Oceanic ... | reverse complement strand
AAATAAGTCCCAATCATTGATAATGCCGTCTTCAAGCAAATCGACCTGTTGACAGTCGTTAGGTGGAAGACCCGTCTCATTAAGCAGATCAGATAATGCCAGTACATCCGCCACACCAATGATGGGAATATAATCTTCTCCTGAAGCATCTAAATTAACATTACCCAATACTGCTGCAAGTGCATTGCAGGGATCACACACATCTCCGACCCCGTCATCATCTGCATCTACCTGGTCAGGGTTGTAATTATTAGGACAGTTATCATATAAGTATGTGAGTCCATCTCCATCAGGATCTGGATTTAGATTATTGATATTCCATGATAATGCCTGGGATATTTCATAAGTATCTAAATTTTGAACAATTGCAGTTAAATAAACATTACCGTGTTCCCATGCATCTGATAGTGTAAATGTTCCACTAAAAGTTTCTGATTCTCCGGCTGATGTTATAGAGATTGGTAACTTAGTATTATCACTTTTGGTAATATATTTTCGTGCAACATTACGAGCATTATGCCACTGATCAACTGTACTCCAGTAAGAATAAATATTATCTTCTGAAACAAATAGTTCTATATACATATTTGTATTATCCACCGTGGTATCAATACCCGAATCAAGTAATAATTCCACATCGTAACTTACTTCGGTGTCTCCAGGTTCATATGCACCCGAGATACCTATGGAATATGGAGTCTGATTAACTATATAGGTCTCATATAATCCTAAATATGTAGGATAGAGAGACTCCCAATTTCCTCCAGATGCACCACCAACTTGACCATGTACACCATTCCACTCAGTATGCGGTATTCCGGACACATTAAACATGGAAGCTCTCATACTATATGCTGCAAAAAGACAAAAATCAGAACTATCAGGCGTATAGTTTGGGCTATGCCACTCAATAGTGTACAAAGTATTAGGAAACTGTTTTAATAATGTATCTAATGCGAAACTCGCAGATGGGCAGTAGGGTCATTCAAGACCCGTAAAGTCTTCAACCCAGACAGACTGCTGGGATCTGGATGCGGTTTCAACAATATCTTTCAATTCATTATATGCAATACCCTGATGACCTAATTGTTGAGCGAGTAAGAATGATCCTAACAAAGTAAAAATGGAAACTTTAGAGATTAAGTTAAAATAGTGCTGATTCATATCTACCTCACATAATTGATCAGTCACATTCTAGCATGAAATGATTAATAATCTCAATAGTAAAGAAATAAATTTCTCAATGGTTAATCATAGAGATTTTTCATATGAAATGAGACACAATCAAGCTCTATAAGCAGCGGGGTTTTTTGTTTGATGGATGATGGGTAGATTTAATTAGCGTCTAAACAGTGGAAGATAAAATATGAATAAATTTCGAAAACTTAAAACAGGTGGAAAAGCTGCAGAACTGGATTCTCCTGTAACCTTGATAATAAAAACTAAATGCCCTACTAAATGGATCATTGAAGATTTAGAGACGGGTCAGAGATACCGGGCAAACGGTAATACTGAAGTGGGAAAAATGTTTACCCCAATTTAAATTTTCATATGATTATTATAATAAATTTCTGAAAATTCTTTCCATCTTAGAACACTTGATTATTATAGACCTATGAAATCTTCTTTCCCCATTACTCGAATGTATACAGATGAGAGTGGTCACACTCGCTTTTCTAGAATGCAGCTTCCCTTGGTAGAAAAAACAGGACTGGGATCAGTTGGCTTATTTTCATCTCTATTTGTAAATCAAAACATATTTGATAATTCCGGTGATGTGAAAGTTCAATTTGCCGTGACGCCCGCACCAGATAAAAATTATGGTGAAGGGCCCAAACTGGCCCATACAGCACCAAGAAAACAGCTCGTTATAACTATATCAGGACATCTTGAATTTAAAAGTTGTGATGTAGAAGACCATGATGAAGAACATAAGATCATTATAAAATCCGGTGATATTTTACTAGCTGAGGACTTGGAAGGTGCGGGCCATGTATGGAAGTTTCTGGAAGATGAAAATGGAGAAATGCAACCCTGGGTTAGATGCTATGTTCATTTGGGTGAAGAATATGAACACCTGATTTCTGAACTTGTTCAAACGTAATTTTTAAATATTAAACTTTTCTAAATAACCCTGCCAAATACAGGGATTTTATTAAAGACTAAAAACCCGTGTGATATTAAAGCCCAGGAACAGGTTTAGTTCATCAAAGGTCCCAGTGGCATTCTCAATATAATCACTTTCAAATGAACCCTGGACATTGGTTATCATGAGTTGAAAAACATGCCCTCCCGTTTCAATATCGCAGCCCAAGCCCCAACTCTGCTTAAAGGATTCGTTTCTTTCTCCCAATGGGAAAAATGTATCTGTGTTAATGGAGACACGCCTGGTTACCTTTACCCTGCCGCCGATACCAAATGACAGCAAGTCATGAGACTCATTAGCGGTCTGAACCAGGTTGCGGTGAATAAAAGTCGGCATAACCTGTACTGAAATTGATGGATTGAATTTCCTGGCAGCCAAAACCTGAATATCAAAGGTTAGTTGATCACTCATGGATAAATCTTGATCAATCGTAGAGATTTCCATTTTTGAAAAAAGCGCCAGGGAAAATGGAAAGGATGAGCCACCTGATGTCTGTTTTAGAAGCTTCAACTTTGTAAAAATGTCGTATGTTTTATTCAAACTGCTCCGGCCAGCACCTAAGGATATCCTATCATTGATCCCATATTTAAGGTCAAAACGGATCGCTGCTTCATCCATACCAAAAAGGTCGTAAAATCCGTTGTTCATAGAACCAAATCGGTGTAGGATCATAAACTCCAATGTTTTTGGCCTGGTAAGTTCAATGGATTGGGAATTCACAATCCTGGTAGCCTTGAACGTTGCCTGGACTGGTACAGGATTGATGGTACCATCATCAATAAGCTCCAGCATGTCATCCTGAGCTGTTAGCGATATGATCAGGCTCGTAAATACAAATAAAAACCTGTTCATTTTTTCTTCAAACTGATGTCTACGGTTACATCCACAACCTTGGCAATGTTATCCCGGAGTATTTTTGGTATTTCTATCTCATAGTCAGAAACGGTAATCTTAAATGTAGCTGATCCAATGACCCTATTCCCTTTCATTAAAATATTTCCTGATTCAGAAATATCCTTGCTGATCCCATGTATATTCATCGTTCCTTTAAGTGAAACAGGTTGGAGCTTTTCAGAAAGGGTTATATCCTTCCAACCTTCAATACTACCCGTAAAACTGGCATTCGGATACCTATCCGACTCTAAATAATTCTCATTAAAATGTTCCTGCATAAGTCCATTTTTAAATATAAAGCCCCGGATGGGAATTCGAAAGGATACGTCTCCGGTTTCAATATCGAGAACACAGGTGGTTTGTTCATTGATCGCCTTTATGTCTTCAATGGGCGTTGATGAGAAAAAGGATACGGTACCGGACCGGGTAAAGTATATATCCTTTCCAAACAAAGGAACCATTAGAGCCAGAAAAATGATTCTCCAGATCATTCGCATTCCATTTCAAAGAATGATTGCAGGATGGAAAGTTCAGCGTCAGTTAATTTGCTACCACCCTGAGGCATAAACCCGCTGGATCCTTCTTCACGGTTAACTCGATCCAGCACATCGCCCATTCCGCTACGGACAGTTGTATAATCATCAAGATTGAGCCCTCCTGAAGGAGATGAACCGGAGTGGCAACCAATACAGTTCTGAGTAAGAATGGGCGCCACTGATTCTTCATAATATGCTTCAACAACGGAACAGTCGGTAGGGTTTTGGTCTGAATCATCCGCTACATTGTTTTCACACCCGAAAAAATAAACCAAAGCAACTGGAAGTATACGTATAACTAGTTTTACCATTATTTCTCTACATTTGTGAATAAAACGATTTGCATTTTGGCAGTACTCAAATTTAGTATCAGGCATGACTCGCGCCGAAATGAATTGGAAAATAGTCCGTTCCATAATACCCATTATTGTATTGGCAGTATTTGTCTATTACACACAATCTTTAAAACCTGATTATACATCCAAGGAACCTATCTTGACAACCGATGCTAATGACCTGGTCTGGCGCTTTCAAATGAACGAAGGTACCGAACTTTTGAACCAAATAGTCAAAGTGAATGGCAAGGTAACCGGGATTGATTCTTTACTGGTTATCTTAGATCATCAGGTCATCTGTGCTCCAGACCCATCTTCAGGTTTAGTCCCAACTATCGGCGAGAGTATAACAATAAAAGGACGGTGTATTGGATATGATGATCTTTTGAAAGAACTTCGGCTGGATCATGTGGTCCAAATCACGAATTGATCTGATAAAACGTCTTAAACATAAATGTAATGGTGGGTTCAGTATCCGAGTCTCAAATTTACCCACCTACTTTAACAACAAAACTTTTCTTGTCTCGGTATGTTCACTGGTTTTCATGTGTAAGAAGTAGAAACCGCTACCCAATAGATTATCCATATGAATGGGGATACTTTGATGACCAGGATGGTACACTTCAAAGTGAGCTGTAAAAACGGTCCGACCTGTCAGAGAGATGAGGTGTATTTCCACCGGGTCATGTACTTTATCCACAGTGAATTCCACCCGAAAAGATGAATTAAATGGATTCGGATAAAGGCGGTTAATTCGAAAAGCATTTGCAGGCACAGGATCATTCTGGACTATCAGACCAGAATTCGATGCTCCCGGTGAAGGCGTCATATAGATCCACTGATCTTGATCATCATCTGACCGTCCATAGGACACATCCTGCTCCTGAACAGGAAATGTAATTGAATCCAAAATAGTCTGACCATCAGCTAAAACAAGTGCCAGGTATTCACCACCAGATGATAGTTTAAAATTTGTATGGAGACTCCCCTGCTCCTGATCTTCATCGCACCAAATGATTAAAAATTCGCCTGGATCGATCACAACACCAGTATCTGGAAATTCCCATTTTTCCAAATTATCATTTATATCAGTTAAATAATGTCCCGAAAGATCAACGATGACATCGGAATAATTCCACAGTTCGATCCAGTCATCATATTCACCGGCTTCATCCATATTCGTGGTCTCATTTATTGCAAGCAATTCATTTATTACAACTGGCTGCGTTGCAACCTGGTCGATCACTTCAAAAGACATGAAATCATAAACAGGATATCTCTCACTTACTCCTTCGCTGGTTGCAAACAGGTACCAATAATAGTGTCCGGCACTATCGGGGACAATGTCCGCTGTCCACCGGTCATGGTCTTCAATGAGATGACTGAGTGTATCAGGAGAAAAAATAACCGGTTCTGAATTCCAGCCTGTTGCACCTTCCCTTGTATAAAACATATGAAAATTAGACGGTGAACCAAAAAGTGAAGCAGCCATGCTTACCGTATCCCCTATTACCATAATATTATTATTAATACCAGCTTCATAAATAATTGGTGATCCATCTTCAAAATTGATCTGGTTATCTAAAGATGTTTTACGCTGTTGAAAAAATTCCATGATACCCTGTTTAACATGTGCATTTTGAAAATCATATCCGTAGCTGTTCACAAAATCATCTAGTGAAAATCCATAATCCTGGGTTCGGTAAATATCTTCTTCTGCAGCGGTGTATAAATAGTCCACAAAAAATTCCATATTTGTTTGAAGTGTATCCAGGTTCATAAACTGGTTTTTATAAAATTGCAGGAAATGTGAGAATAAATTTTTATATCGTGTTTGGGAAAATAGATATTCGGTTAATGGCCGCCCATCATTATCGATTACAGCATAATCGTAGGGATCAATGGTGGACCAATCAATATCGAACCAGTCGATGCTGAAAGTGTTATCATAATCGTAAGGGACCCAGTGGATTAAATCATCAGACGGATCATGGTACAGGTAATAGTTGTTTTTCAAAAAACGATAATCATCCCAACCACCGGTCAAGATATTCATGGCAAAATATTGGATTGTTTCTTTTGTATCCAATACCAGCTCAAGTGAATCTGGTGTCTGATGTAAAATCCGGATCAGTCTGGCAAGTTTTCTGTAATCATATTCTTCCTTATTTGTTTTTAACTCATAGGGCCTTTTATCATCATAATAGGGATGATAATCTTCTGGATCATCGCCCCTGTAGCTCAGGTCTGCCGGCCAGAGACATTTCCACAAATTCCCAGAATCATCGGCGTAATTCCTTGACAAAAAAGAATCATCAACGTGCTCCACAGAGACATAGAGGCCGAAATAGTCCCCATTGATGAAGACCTTTGCATGCGCTGCCCTGCTGCTGACCATGCCAATATCCTGAAAAAAGTCCCAGCAAATCTTAGATCGAACAATGGATGGATCGTTATGCTCGCCGTTCAGGTTCAGTTTTTCAACGTTAAAAAAATCTCGTCCATTTATGAAATGATTAAAATCAACCTTAAATGATTTTTTTGCAGATGTACGAGACGTATTCCCCCTAAGCCTGAAACCGATGGAATCAACTGTCTCATCGATATATGCGTTCTGAAAATGAATTGTTGCAGGATGTAGAGAATCACTTTCTACATTTTGCCAGTTATACATCCACTCTAGATCATCTGCATCAATAGTAATGTTTATAATGGTTATCTCTGTATCATCGTATACCTTCCATGAATCATCCGAAAACAGAATTCCGATAAAAAATATAATTTTGAAAATTTTATGCCGCATCTTGTCTAATTCCGTTATGACGAATGCTGGTAATATTACTTTAGGTAAAGAATTTTTTTATTTATTGACCCAAGCTCAGTCTTAAAGGAAACAAGGTATATTCCAGATGCAAGAGATCTACCATTTTGTGTACTGGCATCCCAAGTTATGACATGGCTCCCTTCATTGAATTCAACATGATCAAAAGATTTGACCAGGTGTCCAACAAGATCATAAATATGAATTGAACCAGATGTCAATTTAGAAATGTTTAAATGGATTTGAACCTGCCCGTTAAAGGGGTTAGGATATAGATTGATTATCTGGAAATCACCGGGGACTGCATCATGGTCACCTATTTCCAACTCCCATTGATTATTGGCATAAACCATTGCAGTTTTTCCTGAAATATTATATTCTCCATAATTTCCATCATTTGTAACTAGGTCATTCCCTGGTTCTGTAATGTTATACCATGAGCCTGCAGTTAAAAAAGGTACATCATAGATAGTCCTGTCATAAGAAGAGAAATTAGCTATGACTACAACCTGATCATTATTATTTCCTTCTGACTCATCCTCATATCCATAAACAATGACACGCTCTGCTTCATATCGCCATAGATCATGAAAGGTGCCCCTTGAGAACGCTGGATTTCTTTTACGAAAGGATGCCAAACGGGAATAATGAGTAAGATGGGTCTGACCCACTTCCGTTTCTAAAAAAGTCCAGTCGATAGGGCGGTATTGCAATTTTTCTTCGTAATCACCATTGTTATTGGCATCGGTCCATCCGGTTTGAAGACCAAATTCCTGGCCCTGAAACACCATGGGAATACCCAGAGATGTAAATAAAATAGTGGCATAAAATTTGTCTCGATCCCGGGCTTCTTCCAGAGAAAAACTATTGAATACAACCATTTCCTGGATAATGGACTGTTCATCATGGCTAATCATATACTTTACAGGCTGGGTTCGATCCGAATATGCATTACCAATATTAGAATACTCATGTAAGCCTACTACCTGAAACATAAAGGTGGCTGCAGAATTATACTGACTGTGTGCATCGCTTAAAAGAATATCATGGAAACTATCGTGCCAAGAAGAAGTCAAGAATGTATTATCAATCAGCCAAGGATGGGCAGGAAGATGTTCTGCAATTTGATAGATAGTTGAATCCCACTCAGAAAGAGCTGATGTCCAGGCTGGAATTCCATATTCCAGTTGGTTCAGGTCCCAGCCTATCATTTGGGTGGCATCAAATCGAAAGCCGTCTATAAAGTATTCTTCTACCCATATTTGATTGACTCTATTTATATATTCGATGGTATGAAGGTTAAAATGATCCCAGTCCAACATCCCCCAGGATCCTTCGGTCTCATTAGGATTAAGTTGAGTATGATATTTGATATATGGATTGAGATTATAATCAGGTTGTATTTCCCATATAGGACTGGATGATCTAATGTGGTTCCAAACAATATCCATGATAACAGCAATGCCCCTTGAATGGGCTTCATCAACTAATTCCTTGAACTCTTCTGGTGTCCCATAACGGGACTCAACAGCAGACATTAATTGAGGATCATAGCCCCATGAATGGCTGCCAGGGAAATCTGTTACAGGCAATAATTCAATGGCATTGATCCCTGCTGATTTCAAGTGATCGAGCTTTCCTATGACATCTTCAAATTTCCCCTGACCATTGCCCTGGGCTGCAAAATCATCTACATGCAGTTCGTAAATGATCAATGTATCTAAACTTGGTCGGACATAATTCATCGATTGCCATTCATAATCGTCTGATGTAGAAATTCCACCTGGACCGATCTCAATTCTAGTACGACCATTTGTTAATCTTCTTGAGAGGGGATCAGCGATCCTACTACCGTTCATCAATATATATTCATATTCATATTCACCATCAGGCTGCTCCAGTTTAATCCACCAAGTATCTTCCAAGTTCGGATCCTTTTTCATAATTAACGCATCTGATTCTTCCCCTGTTACACCTGGTGAAGTAATAATTACTTTCATTACGGGCTGTGCTGGAGCATAAACAGCAAGATACATGGTTCCATTGATCCAGTTCGGTCCCATCTCAACATCTGCTGGAAGAGGTTCTTCAACAATCTCGATTGATCCAAATTCATATACGGTATATACATCACCATCGATAGATGCCTGGACCCAAATTGGGTCATAGAGTGATAGTACAGGGTCCATCGGAATATATAATACTCCATTATCGCTATAGTAATCCGATCCAGATAACGTATCACCACCGATTGAATATTGGATAAAGTCAATTGTTCCATCTGTAAAAATACCTGTGCTGAAACCGATCACATCATTATTATTATTAAAATGCCTAGCTGGCTGAAAGAACAATGGATCAATAACATCAAGAATGGAATTATTATAATTATCATCAGTTGTTTCTGGGTTTAAAGGATCAGGGATCCAACTGTAGTTCGTTCCGGATGAATTATGGTGAAAGTGTATTTTGTATAAATATTGTACCCCTACAGTAAGGCTATAGGTTTTCTCATAACAATCTGTGCCATTATTATAGATCAAACGAGAAGGAGCATCAGGACTTATAAAACCATTTGAATTTGGTCCCCAGTCATTATTCGTTCCTTCAGGCATGGTTCCTGGTACGAATACCCTTACAAAATCATCATTAGGTATTTCCACATATCGAAATGTGACATCTAGGGCAAAACAGCAACCTATGATCATTAACCATACTATGTATCTTGATCTATTCATTTCACTCTAGTGACCCTATCTCTTTGGATAAAACCGAATCGCTTGTCCTCCTCCTGATGGAAGATCGATCATGTACACATCACCTTTTGAAAAAACTACATTTTTTATAATTATCTCCTCTGGATTTGTATTCCAGCCACCATCTTTTGGGTCTTTATATATTGTCGCATTGTAGTTGGTTCCTGATGCCAAGAATGACATCTCTATCTCAATTTGCCTAGATTCCTCATTAGTGATACTTCCGAGATACCAGTCATCACTATTACGGTCCTTACGCACAGTTGTGATATATTTACCAATCTCTCCATTCAAGACCAATGTTTCTTCCCAGTCCGTAGGAACGTCTAAAATGAACTGAAAAGCGGGGTGGCCCTTATAATTCTCTGGAAGGTCTGCTGCCATTTGAACAGGAGCATAGATTACCACATAATGAGCGAGTTCTTTTGCGATCGTGCTGGGGATATGGTGTCTGGTATCGATGGTTCTATCATCTGGACTATTGTATCGGTAATCCTTGAGATTGAAAATACCAGATGTATAGTCCATAGGAGCACTAAGCAAGCGAGTAAAAGGAAGGATAGTGGTATGGTCTGGTTTATTATGAGCATCCACAGGCATAAATCCATTAAACTCTTGCCCTCTAGCCCCTTCCCTTGATATCATGTTTGGATATGTACGTCTAATTCCAGTGTCCTTAATAGGTTCATGCACAACAATACTAACCTCATATTTTGCAGCTGTCTCCAATACCTTGCGGAAATGTTCAACCATATATTGACCATGGTGCCACTCTTTTTGGGTATCCCCATTACCATCAATTCGTTTAATATTTTGGCTACCGTCATTCACATATCCAGTTTTAACCACGCGGATCCCATTCCTATTACAGTATGCAAATGCACTATCTAGTTGTTCCTCATAATTTTCGATCTGAGTTCCTGTCTCATGATGCCCAACGATCCGAATTGCCTTTTTCCATGCATATTCTGCAATTAGCTCATTATCAAATTCAGGATGTGGTTCATAAAATCCGAAGCTCTCTCCTTGACCAGTGCAACACCAGTTCTCATCCCAACCAGTATTCCATCCTTCTACCAATACACCATCAAATCCATACTTTGCACCAAAATCAAGGTACTCTAATACACGTTCAGTTTTTGCACCATGATGAGGCCCAGAGCCCCATGTCGACTGATTCGTACCTATCATTTCCCACCAAAGGCCTATATACTTCCCAGGCTTGATCCAATCTGTATTCTCCAATTGATTTGGCTCATTTAGATTAAGAGTAAGAGTAGAAAGTGGAAGATCCTTAGCAGTCTCACCAATAAGGATCGTTCTCCATGGGGTATTTAGAGGCAAATGTGCTCTTACTTTCACTCCATCAGACCATGGCATGAGATCACATTCCATATTCTTGGTCCCATTCGCTTTTAGTGTCATGCTTGAATAGTTGGTCAGGTTTGCCTCATGTATGGCGATTGCAATACCATCATCACGTTGTATTGTAAAGGGGGTCTGTACTGCTTCTGGACCGAGCCTAGGACCATTTAAATTCTCAACAAGCTCAGAGAACTTGTCTCTTGATATCTCACTTATTAATGTATTGGCATACAAGAACTCATACCGACGATATGCATAGGCAGGTATCCACCATGATGGCGAATCTTCTTCAAAATTAAATTCTGTTATTTCATCAAGAATATTGAAACTGTCAATTCCTTCTTGACCAGGAATCTCATACCTAAAGCCAACGCCATCATTAAATAACCTGAAACGAACATTCATCGTTCTGTTATTATCATTTGATAAAAGTTTGATAAAAAGTTCATTATGATGATCGATTACCTCTTTTTGTTCTCCCCAGACCTGAGTCCACGTTTCTTTGAATGTTTTTTTCTCACTTGAAAGGATCTTGATATTATCCACAAAACCAAATTGATCTGTCTTCATACCAAGTTTTGAGGCATTAATAATTATTTTATCATTCTTTGAAACAGAATAGGTAATTATTCCATCCTTGTTCCTTACATCTAAAGATATTGATCCATCTGGCGAAGACACATGGTTTGGGTCGGTCATACTGCAAGAGTTAAAAATCGAAAACAATACTAAAGATCCGGCCAGTACCATAATATCCTGTAGTTTTCCTTTCATGAAATCTTGATCCTTTTAGCTAATGTATTAAAAAAATAACACGATTTAAATCGCCTATTAAAAAGCGATAAGTACCGTATGACAATTACTTAAATTATTTTAAAATCAGTGATAATTATTTCAAATGAATTTAATGATCAGTGCTATATAGTCTTGATAAAATTTAAAGGAAAAAATACTAAAGAATGAGTTTCAGCAATTTCATTCCACACACTGTTCTGAAATTATTAATAACAATTGTATGTTTATTATCGAGATCAGTAGCATATGATATCCGGCATCTAGAACCACCCTTCTGGTGGGTTGGGATGGTAGAAAGCAAACTGCAATTGATGGTACACGGTGAAAATATCTCTGATCTACAACCTGAGATAGATCACGAAGGTATTGAAATAGACGAGATACATAGGCCAGAAAACAAAAACTATATATTCATTGATCTTTCCCTTACAAAAGTAAAACCAGGTAGTTTTGATATTATTTTTAAACATTCTGGCAAAATAGAAGAAAAATATCAATATGATCTATTTGAAAGAAAATCTGGTTCAATGGAAAGACATGGCTTCGATCCTAGTGATGTAATCTATCTGATCACTCCAGATCGCTTTGCAAATGGTGATCCAAGTAATGATACTGTATTAAGCTTAAAAGAAAGTTCTGATCGCGGTAATAAGGATGGAAGACATGGTGGTGATATTCAGGGAATTATTGGCCATCTTGATTATATTGAAAAAATGGGATTTACTCAGATATGGCTAAATCCGGTATTGGAGAATGATCAACAGATATATTCATATCATGGATATTCCACAACGAATTATTATAATATCGATCCAAGGTTCGGTTCGAATGAAGTTTATAAGGAATTATCAAGCAAAGCAAAGCTACGAGATATTGGCCTCATAATGGATCTTATATTGAATCACATAGGTTCAGAACACTGGTGGATGAAGGATATGCCTTCGGAAGATTGGATCAACAACAATGGTGACTTTGTTAGATCAAATCATATTCATGAATCTGTTCATGATCCATATTTAACAAAGTCGCAGAAAGATCTATTCAGCAGTGGCTGGTTCGTCAAAACAATGCCTGATCTGAATCAGAATAACAAGTTTCTAGAAAATTATTTGATACAAAATTCAATCTGGTGGATAGAATATGCTGATCTATCTGGTTTTCGTATCGATACCTATCCTTATATAGATAAAAATTTTCTTTCTGTTTGGAGCGAAAGAATAGCAACCGAGTATCCTAACTTTAATTTTGTAGGTGAAGAATGGTCAAGCAATATTACACTGGTCTCTTACTGGCAGCAGGGAAGTTTTCGCTATGATGGCTATAGATCATTCATTCCTAGTATGATGGATTTTCCATTGCAAGAAGCACTTGTGAATGGATTATTGGATAAAGAAAGCTGGAATAGTGGTATAGGAGATATCTACAGAGTTCTATCAAATGACTTCCAATACGGAAACCCATATAATCTCGTGGTATTTGCAGGAAATCATGACATGAAGAGGATCTATTCTCAATTAAATGAAGATATGGATCTTTATAAGATGGCGATGTCCTTTATTCTAACAGTTAGAGGTATACCACAGATCTATTATGGAACAGAAATAGCCATGGAAAGTACAGGGGACCACGGAGCTCTTCGCAAGGATTTCCCTGGTGGTTGGTCAGATGACAAGGCGAACGCGTTCAATGGAAATTCATTGAAAAACCAACAAATAGAAGCTCAAAATTTTTTAAAAAAACTATTGAACTGGCGTAAATCAAACTCAGCTGTTACAAAGGGAAGCATGATCCACTATCCAGTGTTAGATGGCATATATGTTTATTTTAGAACTTATAAAAATGACCTTGTGATGGTGATAATGAATAATAATAAAAGATCAAAAAAGATCGATATAAAGCGATTTCACGAAATATTATTACATAAGAATAAAGGTATTAAAATTTCTGATAACAAAAGTTATGACCTATCTGAAATAATAGATATTCCTGGAAA
>Ga0208765_1001562_pt1 | contig 13661 bp, 17 predicted proteins | sample ETNtaG_2_FD_185783 | JGI IMG/M metagenome (GOLD analysis project Ga0208765, IMG submission 185783) | Marine microbial and viral communities from oxygen minimum zone, Eastern Pacific Ocean - ETNP201406SV203 (SPAdes) (version 2) | ecosystem: Environmental > Aquatic > Marine > Oceanic ... | reverse complement strand
GCCCCGCTTTGGGGCAGTTTGCTCAGGGTCTGGCGCTCAACACGAAGGTAGACTTCATCGGCCGTATTGTCTTCCGTCAGCCTCGGGTTCAGTCCTTCACCAGGAAATCCGTTTGGCTGGAACAGATTGGCATCATCATTGAGGCCCCAGTTGAGACGCCAGATGGGTTGACCTACTTTTAGCCTGGAAAAGAAAAGATTCACCGGAGCATTGATCTGCTCTCGGTAACCTGGAATCGGATCATGGATTTCAGACATTGGTCTGCCGATTTTTTCCAGAAGATGCCAGCGGGTTGGGAAGCAGAGCACTGCAGCGGTCAGCCGGTATTCTCCTGAATCATCGGCATCCTTGGGAGCCTCTTCCATTACACAAAGGTCTTCCTGCACCCAGAGCCCGGCACATTCAAGAGGGTGTTTGGGTGGATTTTGAAGATTCCACGATTCATTGTTTTCCAGGGTGATCAACCTCTGATCCTGACGCTGGAAATAACTGGGGTGGTGTTTGGGCAAATGATCGGCCAGGACCGACATGACTTCATAACAAGCCGCTTCAGAGCCTGGAAGTGCTGCAAAGACCTCATCATGACGCGTTTGAAGCAGTTTCCTTCGTTCTTTCAGATGCCCGGAATAATCATTTTCAACCTGGAACCATTCCTCTTCCTTCATGGTGCGGATCCCCATGGTCCAACGGTGGGGTTTGCCGTCGAAGGGGAAGTACTCCAAGACTGACATTGGTTCAGTGATGAAACAGGCGGATCCCGGAAAAAGCCATCACCATTCCATATTCATTTGCGGCTTCGATCAAAAGGTCATCACGCAGACTCCCTCCGGGCTGGACAACATATTGGACTCCTCGTCTGACCGCCTGGTCAAGATTGTCCCGGAAAGGCAGAAAAGCGTCCGAAGAAAGAGAAATGCCTTTCATCCTCTCGATGTGTGTTGCTTTCTCCTGAGGACTTAGTTCTCCCGGATCTTCAACAAAAAACCTAAGCCATGACTCCCTTTCGGGCCGTGTCATTTCCCCTTCGATGAATGCAATCCGGGCATTGGTCCTTTCGACATTTCCAACTTCGTCTCGAAACGGCAGGGAGCGGACACGTGGATGAGATCGCATATGCCAGGTCTCTGCTTTGCGGCCTGCGAGTTTGGTGCAGTCGACCCGACTTTGTTGGCCTGCCCCTATACCGATCATCTGGCCATCCAGGGCATAGCCCACCGAATTGGACTGGGTATACTTGAGGGAGATCGATGCGAGCACAAGGTCCCGGCGTATTTCTTCCGAAAGTTCGCGGTTGCGTGTCACCAGATTACCGAGCAGAGCTTCATCACTGAGTTTAGTCAGATTACGCTGCTGACGGAAAACCGTTCCATAAACCTCACGATATTCCAACACTTCCTCGGGTTGAGCATCCTCATCAGCTTGGAGGATGATGAATCCTCCCTTTTTCTTCTCCCTCAGGATTTCCAGTGCTTCAGGATCATAGGACGGGGCAATGATGCCATCAGAAACCAGTTTGCGGATGAGAAGTGCTGTTTCGCGGTCGACATTGCGGCTCAGAGCAATGAAATCACCAAAGGAGGACAAAGGATCAGCACCACGGGCCCTCAGGTAGGCAGTGGCGAGTGGGGTCAGGTTGTTTTCTTCTATCCCGTATATTTCTTTCAGATCATCATTCAAAGCAACCCCGACCGCTGCTCCTGCAGGGCTCACATGCTTAAAGGAAGTCGCTGCAGGCAGATCGAGTGCTTCATCCAGTTCCATCACCAACTGCCAGGCGTTGAGTGCATCCAGCAAGTTGATGTATCCCGGTGTGCCGTTCAGTATTTCAAACGGCAGCGGACTGCCTTGCATTGAAAATACTGCAGCCTGTTGCTGTTGGGGGTTACACCCGTATTTGAGTTCGAACCTCTGTTGGTAATGACGAGAAATGTCCATCCGTTCTTCAGGAATAAGGTTATAGCGGCGTGCTTCATGAAAATGGTATTCCTGCCCGGCAAAAGACTCAAGCAAACCGAGGGTAACGGTTCAGCAAACTAAGAACGATTGAATGAAGGAAACTGGAATCAGGAATCGCTCAGATCATTCCCAATTCGGAATGCTTTTCGTCGCACCCCTTGGAGGTGCTGAGAACTTGAGCTTGGAAGAGGTATTTTTTGATGAAGCAAGGGTCGGACTTTGTTTTTTGATGACAGGTTTTTGTCCTTTCACTTTTCGAACTCCCGTTTTGAGAGCATTAGGATTTTCAGGAACCATGGCTTGTTGTGGTTGTGGCTGAGCCTGCTCAGCCTTCTTTCTTGCAAGTTCCTTCGCCTTACGCAGGCTGAGCATATCCTGGTATCGGGTATAATAGCGGTCAGCCTCATTACTTTGTTCCATACGGTGATAAACGAGAGCAATATTGTAGTAGGTGTCAGAAAGCCTGGGTCGAAGTTCCGCCGCACGTTTATAGGCATCCAGGGCTTCAGGAAAATTTCCAAGTTCATAATAAACCAAACCCAAGTTGAAATAGAACTCCGGGGTTTCGGTGTCCATGGTAATCGCCTTGCGATAGTTCCAAATCGCGTTTTGATAATCACGGTGAAGGAAAGCCGTGTTCCCCTCTTTGAAATAACGCAGTGCTGATTTTCGGATTTGCTCTTCGCTGGTGCATCCTCCCAAAAGAAGAACCATCATCAGGAGAGAGACCTGGATCTGGAGCAACATTCTCCAAGTTTTTCGGTTCCATTTCCAAAAACAAATACTCATGTTAATCTTGAAGGGAACCTTGGTTTTGGAGGTACTTCAACACAAGTGGAATATCCCAATGCAGTTTCTGATGGTTTTTGCTCGTGCTTTGCATGAACGCTTTTGTTTTCATAAGCATACTGCAAATGCATTTTTCATACACAGGATGATGAATCAGCCAATCTTGACCCTTTCACTGTTGCTGAGCCTGCTGCTGGCTCCTTGTTCCGGATATTTTGAAGTGTCTTCTGTTCAAGCCCAAGCCCTGGAAGAGCTGGACGAAAAGGAACTCAAGGCGCGCAAGGAACACGAAAAATTTGTCAAAGAAATGGAAACCTTGATCAAGGCTGCCCAGGATTCCGGATTTTCTCAAGAGGACATTCGCGACATTTCAATCACCCGGAAAGGAAAGTCGATCGTGATCTGGGAGTTTCTTGAACAGGAAAAAATAAGACGTGAACGTGAAGAACGCCGGCGTTTTGTTCCTCGTGACCGTTACTTGAGTGTAAGGGACATCTCCCATGAGATGCAAAGCCAGGAAACACGGAAGCTCGATTCGATGCGAAAGAAAATGATCTTCGTCGGAGCCGAGGAACAATGAACGCTTTGACCTGTGTCTGCGGAACCGCTGGTTCCGGAAAGACATTGGTCATCCTCGGATTGCTTCAACTGGCACGCAAACGCGGAATGCCGATCGGGGCCTGCAAACCTGTTGATGTCGGAGATATCGAGTACCAGTCCAAAGATCTTGCTTCAGACGCAGAAAGGTTCCTGGAAATCGGCCGGATGCCTGAACACATCAGCCTGATCAACCCCTACCTTCTCAACGAAACCCTTCCTATTCAACTAGCTGCAGAGCGTGACGGAATCCGCCTCGACCTGAAACTGATTGAAAAGCGTCTCGATGAACTCAGTAAACGGTACCCTCAGGTCCTAATAGAAGGCCCTTCAGGGTTGCTGACTCCTTTCACAGATTCCAGCAGTTGGTTGGAAGTAATCAAAATGTGGCATCCGCAACTGATCTGGGTCAGTGGCATCGGCGTCAGTGATCTGGAAACCTCCCTCCTTGCTCTTCGAATCTTGCAGGAAAGCGGTCTATCAGTGAAAATTATTCTCAACAGTTTCAGCGCTAACCAAAACCGGGAAATGATCCAATACCAGTGGTTGACTCTTGAAGAACAGCTAAAGGCATCCGTGCTCGGATTTGTCCCGTATTTCAAGAATGAACTGCTTGACCAGATGAGCCTGGCTTTGGAAAGTATGATGGAAGAACCGTGGCCCAACCCTGAAGAGTCATGAAAATCATCGCCGTCGGGGGAGGATCGGGTATGGGCAAAACCCTGTTTACCCGAATGCTCCACGAACGCTTACCGAAATCGGTAGTGCTGCCCATGGATCAGTACTACTTTGATAAACCCGAAGACATACCGGTTGAAAAATACGATTTTGATTCGCCAAAGGCCCTTGACTTCCGTCTCTTTCACAAAGCGCTGAATGAACTGGCTGCAGGAAATCCTGTACGCATGCCTCAATTTGATTATGTGCCGGCAAAAAGGACCAAAGAATATGTGAAAATCGTTCCTGGTGATTATTTGATCATTGAGGGACTTTATGTCCTGATGCATGCCAGTATTCGTTCGATGCTAAGTTATTCCTTCTTCCTCGAAAGTCCTCCAGATGTGACGGTTTGTAGACGTTGTCTGAGAGATCTCAATGAGCATGGCCTCAGTGCCCATTACAGCCTCCACCAGTATTTGACCTTTGTCCGTCCAGCCTACCTGACCCACGTCCTTCCCACCAAGCAGTTTGCCAAACTGGTGGTCTCGAATGGTGTCAATAGTAGGTTGGATTTATTCCTGGATGATTTTTTGAAAAAATTCCCCCTCTGATTCCGAATGGATGTCTTCAAACGTTATTTTTTTTCCTTCCTAATCGCATCTGTGATTATCTTCGTCATCGCTTATCATGCAGAAAAGTATTACGAAGGGCAGATGCCTCACAACCTGACTCAGGAAACCCGAGACGAACTGATCGTCAAGATCCCCTCTGGACAAGGTTATGAAACCTGTCTCAGCCTGCAAAAAACAAAGAAATTGGAATACTCCTTTGAGGCAGAAGAAGCACTCGAATTCAATCTTCACTACCACTTGGAGGGAGAGACGATTTTTGATCAACATCCCAAAATGCTGCAAACTTACATGGGTAATTTTTCTCCAAAAGAAGATGCTGGATATTATTGTTTGATGTGGGGTAATCCTGCGGAGAAACCCGTCTCCCTCAACTTCAGGTTTGAAGTCCTCAAACCCTGAAAACCTTAATCGACTTCCTCCATCGGGGTTAATCATCTGCCAGAAGCAACTGTTCATTGACCTGCCCCCCTAAAATTGGTCCATCAGAAGAGTTAATATTTTAATAACTCATTGCCAAAGGAGGACCAATGGCCGAGAAGAGATTCAGCCAGAACAGATCATTCATCTTCTTCGAGAAGTTGAAATTCATCCATCTGAGGGTAAACCATTTCACAAGCAGTACGTCCTATTGGAGTGACCGAACAGACCTACTATTGCTGGAGGAAGGAATACGGGGAATTGAGTAGAGGCCAGGCGAAGCGTATAAAGGAACTGGAAAAGGAAAACATCAGACTAAAACGATTGGTTGCAGACCTTTCTCTGGAGAACGCAGTTTTGAAGGATTTTGCCTCGGGAAACTTATAAGCCCTGTCAATAAGCGTAGGGCGATAGAACAGGTAAAGGGGAAACACGAGGTCTCTGAGAGGAGCGCCTGTTTTCTGCTTTCACCGCACCGGACAAGCCAACGTTTACACTGGTAAAAGTATATTTGCAATTGTTGGCATTATTCATTGACGCAATTCTAAGATGAATAAACATCACAAAACCCTCAACACCACTCATTACGCCAATCGACACGGCCATAGTCTTTGCACATCCTGCAAGTAGTGGTACGATCATGTTTCCATTTCAATCCATGAGGTTGTTATAAGATTCATATTTATATACAAATGGAGTTGGTGGGTAACTAGGCCATTCATTTGAATAAAAATATGTTTAACATCATCCCTGCCGTTTTGTTCAATGGCCTTGGTATTCATTTCAACTGCTTGAGCTAATTTACTCATGGCTTCGTTACAATTATGGGCAAGCTCGAATGCTCGTTTATCATTAGCCTCATCACGCTCGATATAGGCTGTCCGCTCCTTGGCATTCTGATCGTACTGATACCGGATAAATCAGAAGGCTAGACCAGCAAAGATCATCGGTGCCCCGAGGTTTTTAAACATCCTGTAATCTTCAGGAGTTTAAAGTTGCTCTCGAAGAAGCCTTTGATTCCACTTCACTGTCAGTATTTTAAAAGGCGACCTGACTCCGTTTCGACATAACTGCATTTGTAAACCATCGGATTGACGATTCGCTTTTGTTCTTTTCGTTTCTTAAAAGGCCAGTTCATAAAGTTTTTTAAGAACCTGCCGATTTAAAGGATATGAATAATCTTCAGATGGAAAAGCTATGGTTGATCTAACTAATCGAAAATCAAAAATGTCGAAATTAAGTCCACATATCAAAATCGGAATTGTCTTTCCGGGTTTTGTCATAATTTCCCTCATGTTCTTCGTCGCTTGGTTTGGTTATGCTTCCGTGTCATTTCTTGCTTCAATTTAAGATGGTCAGTTCATGAATGAGCTAAAAACCTTAATACTCGACATCCCTTTTCATTGGCCTCTGATAATAACTTCAGTGGTTTTGTTGGGTCTTGTCAGCATCGTTTTCACAGCCTCAAGCAAATGCAGGGAAGAGCAAAATTCCTGAGCTAATCTCATTTTCTGTATTCAGCCAAAATGTTTGCACCAGTTCCCTTCTTCTGACGGAGGCGTTCATTCCGCTTTTCCGTCAACACTTGTCTCGCATAGAAGTCCCTCAATTCAATCAGTTCATCTGGTGCCATCTTTGACAGGCTCCGATCTGCGATGGAGTAGGTACTTACATCACCCTGAATTCGGTTGTAAAGAATGCCCTCAATCAGTTCCAGATTCTTGCGTGCGTCACTTCTAGGATCGACAGTGCTGGAGACCCAATTGGGTTTGATCTCAAATACACCGTTGTCAACTATCTGACGCTTTTGGGCATCAGCGGAGTCATTAACAAAAAGAGCCCATTGATATTTTCAGACGGCCCATGATGATGTTGTGGTTGCTCCTGCGGTGATCTGGTATTCCGATCCTGACTCCACTGCATCCAATGAAATCTGGGAAGAGGATGTTGTACCTGTTCCACTTCCGAATTGTGAAGTACAGAATTTTATTGCATAAGAGGAAAGAGGGAACGAAACATTCAGGTCATCCCTCTTGAAAGCAGAATAATCTCCAGAAACAAAGGTTTCCGGTGGACACATTGGCCACCTGCTGGGATCAAAAATATTAGTCATACAATGGAGAAATTTTTTTCTATATGGGACAAGGTCCTTTTTGTTTTAACTACTCTTTGGCTTACTTATGTTCCTTGCGATATTTTTTTTACAAGTGACGAATTTCCAATTTATTCACTTGAAATTTCGCATGAAATCCATCGAGCAATTATTGAAATATTTCTTGGGTGGATTTTTCTCATTCTGATTCCTTGGGGATTAATAATGTTCCTTGGAATTTACATCCTGTATTTATCCCTACCGACCCACGCAAATAGAGCATTGAAATTTCGGAATGAGTCAAAGAAGCATCTAGAACGTAGCCCTAATGGAAGTTCCCAACTAAGCCTGTTCATTTGTGCCTCTGAACCCAAGACGGTTTCTGCTTCTTCATCCTGAACGGAAACGGCTGTTCCACCTTAGTCTCCGGTTTCCGCATATCCTCCAACCTAGCCAGTTTCAAGGTGTTGACGTTGGACATTGCGAAACTGGCGATTTTTAAGACAGCTAGCAACATTCTCGATGTTGAAATTGATATGAGTGTGGATTTATAGGACCTTTAGATCCAACTTCCATTTGATCAGTGGAACTTCGTCTCGCTTTATATAAGCGGATATGTATGCTTCGGTAACGCCTTTGTGTTTGGCGAACATCAGTTTGTTTGAGTAATTGTCCCATTCGAAACTAGAATAAAAACAAATTTAATAGAAATATTGATGAAAAATGAAAATGAATTGGCAGGGTTTCAAGGCTCCTGTCTCTGCGGCAGTGTGACATTTGAATTACTCGGAGAAATTCATGATTTTTATCTCTGCCACTGCTTGCGCTGTAGACGATCCACGGGTTCCGCCCATGTTTCTACTATTGTTACTGACCCAGAAAACATCCGATGGCTTACCGGAGAAGAATGGATCAAACGTTTTGATTTGCCCGAAGCAGAAAAATTCTCCAAACAGTTTTGTACCAAATGCGGTTCCCTAGTTCCCTGTGTCAGCCGGGATGGCAACCGGCTCAGCATCCCGGCAGGAACCCTTGAGCAAAGCACCGAGGCTCAACCCCAGAGAAATATTTACTGGGAATCCAAAGCTAAATGGTACGAACAAGGTTTGGATGCTCCGAGGTACGAGGAATATGATAAAAAACGCATTTCTTGAATTGGAAATAAAGGCTTCAGAAACTCCTTTGTGTTAGGCGTATTCGGTTTGTTTTAGTAACTGACCCATTTCAAAACATAATCAAATAAGGATCTTTATGTCGAACGATCGAAACCATTACTTTTCTGGGGAAACACCAATCGAAAAGCAACACTCTCACGAGCATGACACATTGCAAATTCTGCAAAGACTCGCTAGTGATGGCAAGAGAGATGAATTCTTTGAACTTCTTGCAACAATAAAACACGAAGATAAACGCAAAGACATAATACAAATGTGTGGCATGATTTAAATTGGATGTAACTAATCAAGAAAGGCTTTGTTCTTAACTTTGTTTAGATTCCTCCCAACTAGAAAAAGTTGGGGTGAGAATAACCCTCCCCTCATTCTCATAGAAGGACTCGCTATTTCATGATTGCCTTCTTCCGTGTTTCCAGATTCAATCTGAAACTCCTTGCAGTGAATTTCAGGTGCTTCTGTGTTATTTGTTTCTTCAGTTTCCATTAACAATCCTTTAGGAGTTGAATATGTGGATCGATATCATCATTGCTATTGAATTGGCTATGCTAATTTTCATTAATTTCTCAATCGCAATAAGAATAAGAGATTACGTGTCATGACTATTTTCATTTTCATTCTTTCTGGAGTCATAAATGTTTTGGTTGGAGAAACTTGATCGGAAGGTAAAGCGGATCAAGAAACTGTTGAACAAATTCAAGAAAGGTAAGGATGAGTAAATTTGACCGTTGTATTTTGATCTCAATTGCAATTGGCATTTGGGCATTTGTTTTAACGAACATATTTGAGCCGTCCACATTAATTGCTCATTCTGATGGGCATACTCCTAGGTATGATGAAATTGTTGATTTTGAAAAAGGTGTTAGTCTCTATGAAAGCCACCATGATTATGCTGAGTATTCCCATTCACATGATGAAGGCTGATTAAGTTACATCTTCACTCCACATCTGTCTCTACACTGACCTTGGACACTGCACTGAACGGATCGTTGTCAGGTGCGACCGACTGGTGTGGTGTCCCCTCTGAGTTTTTGATTAAAAAGCTCCATTGGTTTTTGAAACTGCTCTGTGCTATCTGTTCCTTCAGTTTCCATAAACCATCCTTTCAGAGTTTTTCATGTGGAATGATTTTATAAGCGAAGATACCCTCATTATATTCATCACAGGGATGTATTTTTGGGGCTGGGTTTTCGTCTTTAGGTTTAAATTTTCAAATAAAATCAATTTGCTCCATTTCATTCTTTTTCTATTTTTTTTCTTTGGGTGGATCTTGCAAGGAGTGGATGCTGATTGGATTTGGTTACTAGAACCAGAAGTTACAAAATTGAAATAAAAAGGAAGTCTCATGAGTAAATTTGATCGCTGTATTTTCATATCAATCGCAGTTGGCATTTGGGCATTGGCAATGACTCAGGTTTTTAAGCCTGAACCTGTTTCTGCTCAATATGGTTTCACACACCCACAGCAACCAACAAAAATGTGGGCACCTTGTCCACAATTTTTTATTGGTACCGTGACATATCCAAGTGACGGTGGAAGTGGGGAAGATGACAAAAATTGTTCTTATCAAATGGTTGTTACTTATGATGATTTGATTAAGCACCGTAAGTATTTTAAGTAGCATCACTCCTCATTCTCCACGCTGACCTTAGACACTCAAGTATGTTTTGAAGTTGAATCAATGGAGGTTATGGAATAATTTCAAGAAAAACATGCAGAGGTAATTGCCTCATCTGGGCACAAACAGGAAACAACGGTAGTTAAGGTACTTTCTGATTCTTAATAGGCCACAACCTTCGATCGTTTCACTTTTTCCAGTATGGCTTGACCGCTGATAAGATATCGCCTGCTCGGTTTCACTGTGTCAAGCCTTCACCTATGACCTCACTCTTCTTTTTCCCCAAATTAGATTCGGAGGATTTTCATTTTCCGTTCTCTTCCTTGGTTTTAAGCTTCAAGTTAAGATTGGAATAGTCAGAAGCTTGATCGGAGGGGTGGGGACCTAACCCCCCTCCATCGGGGTCAGATGGGGCACCCCTGTTTACATGGGACTCATGGGTGATGAACTATTTGTTTGATGAAACCGAGGTCTCAATATGTCAGTTTCATAAAAACCAAATTGAAAGAATTGATAAAAGGTACAGATAATATTTTTTACAGTTTGGAATAATCAATATTTTCAGAAACATCTAATTCAAGAGTTTGAACTGGCATTGGGGATTTAAGGCCATTTGCGCAATTAAACAAAACCGCTTGATCGGTTTTTCGAATCATTTTTTTTCTTAAAGACTTTTGGTAGGCAACCAAACAGGCTGAACCTTCAGGGCAAAGATGGGATCCTGTTTCTTTAGCCGTTGCTATTCTCGAATCTTCAACTTCAAAATCTTCAACTGCAATTGCAAAACCTTCACTTTCGCGTATTGTCCGAAGTATCAATCGATCCCCCAAGGGTTTTGGAACTCGAACACCATGAACATTTGTTTTAACTGGATTCCAAGGTAGAGGAACACTATCAAACCCAGATTCAAAGGCATGGACGATGGGAGCACACCCAGTAGTCTGAACGGCCACCATTCGTGGTAAAGGTCCGTGTATCCATCCAATTTCCTTTAATTCTTTAAAGGCCTTCCACATTGCAATAATCCCTGTTCCACCACCAGTAGGATAAAAAATTACATCAGGAAGAGACCAATTCAATTGTTCAGCAATTTCAAAACCCATTGTTTTCTTACCTTCGATACGATAGGGCTCTTTAAGTGTCGACATATCAAACCAACCCATTTCATCTATTCCTCCGTTTACGACTTTTCCACAGCTATCAATTAATCCTTTCACACGGAAGGTTTTTGCACCATGGAATGCAATTTCTTTCAAAGTAACCTCTGGAGTGTCTTCAGGAGTAAAGACATAAGCTTCAATTCCTGCTCTCGCAGCATATGCTGAAAGTGCCGCACCAGCATTTCCAGCAGTTGGAATGGCAATTTTTTTAATACCGAATGATTTCGCCATTGTGACTGCTAAAGCAATTCCACGTGCCTTGAAAGAAGCAGTAGGCATTCTACCCTCATCTTTAATCAGTAGTGATTCTCCTCCCAGTTTGTTTGCTGTTAATGGCATTTCTATTAGGGGCGTCATCATTTCCCCAAGACTGATAATATCTTTAGTTGATTTATAAGGGAGCAATTCCCTATAACGCCAAATGTTTGAAGGCCGGTGAGATAGCTCTTTTTTGTTAAATGAGTTTTGTGCTGAAATAAGGTCGTATTTTACTAAAAGAGGTGCACCGGAGGTTGAAAGCCCATGTAGCTTATCTGCTTCAATCCTCGAACCTGTCTCAGAACATTCTAAATGGCTAACAAAGCATGCTTTCTCAAAATCAAGTGTACTGGTGTTCATTTATATCTTTTGGCTAGTGAGGGCACGATCAAAATACATTTCAAACTTAAATTCAGAATGTTTGATTACTGAAAATCCTATGACTTGTAAAGTTTTTCAAGAGGGTGGGGGCTTCATCCCCCTCCGGGAGGGCACTAGGGTGGGCACCTGTTTACATGGGACTCAGGGTGTTTGATTTCTTCAAACCGTCTTGCCACTTTTTCAGTGTTGACGTTGAGCATTGCGAAATTGGTCAAGTTCAATACCCCCAGATCATGAGCCTCGTTTCTTGGAAGTATCTTAATGTATACGGTTCTTGGGATTCCAAGTCTCCACCTCTTCACAGCTTTTTCAGCCGTCAACTGGTGTCAACCCGTTATCTTTAGGGGCTGGATGGGATGGTCGGCCTTGACTACGTCTCTGACCAGAAACATCTAACTGCGGTCAATTCCATGACGGTAGTCTCAATGATTTACTTCTGCGACATAACCAAAGCCGTGAAACCATTTTGACAGGGTGCTTGGAAAGGTTCAATATAGCTCGATTAAAAACCCGACTTCACTCATTTCCATTAAAAAGAAAATGAATCAGAAACTCAGCATTGTTGAAGATCTGAATTGCATCTGGACAGGACACTCAATATGCGGGGAGGGGCCATTATGGATTCCTGAAGAACAGGCCCTTTACTGGGTTGATATCGACGGATGCAAAGCACACCGGTTTCAACTGGGAGACGGTGAAGTGAAAAGCTGGGATTTTCCTGAGAAAACAGGCTGGATTTTACCACGTGATGGACATTCGGATTTCATCGCAGGATGTAAATCCGGAATTTATCGTGTGGACCTAGAAAGTGGAGTTCGAGAAAAAATGCTGGATCCCGAATCGGAAATTCCTGAAAACCGGTTTAACGATGCCAAAGTCGATGCGGAAGGAAGGATCTGGACAGGAAGCACGGATGATCTTGAAGTGAATCCCACTGGCTGGCTTTACCGGATCGATCCTGATTGGAGTTTTTCCAAATGGGACGGTCCCTATAAAGTACCCAATGGACCGGCCATAACAAACGACGGGGGAACCCTTTACCACGTCGATTCGTTAGGACGCTGTATTTATGCATTCGACAAAAATAACGACGGAAGCCTTTCCAATCGGAAACTTTTTGCGGAGCTTAAGCCGGGAGAAGGCTATCCAGATGGGCTGACCGTTGACGATGAAAATGCCGTCTGGCTCGCACATTGGGCTGGAAGCCGGATTACTCGATTTCTTCCTGATGGAACTATTGACGGTATCCTTGAAATTCCTGTACCTCAGGTTACCAGCTGCGCTTTTGGTGGGCCTGATAGGAATCTATTGTTCATCACTACTGCTGCAAGAGATTTGGATCTGAACGAATTTCCTCTGGCAGGAGGTGTTTTTTGTGCCAAGACTTCAGTGACCGGGCAGGCTTCTCCAAGATTTAAGGGATAAGAAATTTAAGGCTATTAGGCTGAGTCAATAAAGCATGAACTGCTCTTCCAGCTGATTTTAAAGCCTCTCTCCGGTGACCAAGTAAGTCCTGCCTATCTTAACTGAATCAATCTATCCAAGCTGGACCCACTTCAAAGCGGTCCGGCAATGTAGGGCCAAAAGGGGTACTCCTCTTTACATGGGACTCCGGGTGTTTGATACATTCCGACTATTGGATTCTCATTCAGAGTCTTTGCACATCCTGCAAGTAGTGGTACGATCACGTATTCCTTTCCATTTAAGAATCATTGTGATGAGTAAAAATCGTTCCGCTCTAAAGATTATTGCCGAAATTATTCTAATGATTGTAATTTTTGGAATTGCAATGCTCTTTACACATAGAGGAAACATAAATGATAAAAAGCCCCTCACTGAACAACCTTCGCCCAACTCGACTTCATCATCCCTTGACGAAACTTAGTCCATTCAGTCGAATCGAAAATATTAGTCATCTATGACTTTAGA
>Ga0208765_1001561_pt1 | contig 13665 bp, 9 predicted proteins | sample ETNtaG_2_FD_185783 | JGI IMG/M metagenome (GOLD analysis project Ga0208765, IMG submission 185783) | Marine microbial and viral communities from oxygen minimum zone, Eastern Pacific Ocean - ETNP201406SV203 (SPAdes) (version 2) | ecosystem: Environmental > Aquatic > Marine > Oceanic ... | reverse complement strand
TCCCGTGCTGGGGAGCCCTGGAGAAGCTGGCCCCGGCGCTCCTGGCCGGCCTGCCCACCATCGTCAAGCCGGCCACCCCCACGGCGTTCCTGACCGAGGCCATGGTGCGTCTGATCGTCGACTCCGGCATCCTCCCTGACGGCGCTCTCCAGTTGATCTGTGGCGGCGCCGGTGACCTGTTCGACCACCTCGACGGACAGGACTCGGTTGGCTTCACCGGATCGGCCACCACCGCAGCTCTCCTCCGAACCCATCCCGGGATTGTCGACCGGTCGGTCCGATTCAACGCCGAGGCCGATTCCCTGAACGCCGCCCTCCTCGGGCCGTCTGCCGAACCGGGAACCCCCGAGTTCGGCCTGTTTGTAGCCGAGGTGGTCCGGGAGATGACGGTTAAGGCAGGTCAGAAGTGCACGGCCATCCGTCGTGCCTTGGTCCCTCGGTCCCACCTGGAAACGGCCACTGACGCCCTGGCCGCCGCCCTAGCCGAGGTCCGCGTCGGGGATCCGTCGGACCCGGACACCGACATGGGGGCACTTGTCAGCACTGGGCAGCGGGATGAAGTACGGGCCGCCATCGCCGACCTGTGCACGACGACCGACGTGGTGGTCGACGCCTGCACTTTCCACGACATAGACCCTGTCGCCGGAGCGTTTCTGGCCCCCACCCTGCTCCGGGCCGGCAACCCCGAGGCGGGTCCGGTCCACGACGTCGAAGCATTCGGCCCGGTCTGCACCCTGGTCGGCTACGACGACCCCGACCACGCCGTCCACCTGGCCGCCTTGGGTCGGGGCAGCCTCGTGGCCTCTATCTACTCCGGCAACGCCGACGAGGCCGCCCACTTGGCGCTGGGCATCGCCTCCCACCACGGCCGGGTTCATGTAGTGGACGCCTCGGTGGCCACCACCAGTACGGGCCATGGGTCGCCGCTCCCTGCACTGGTCCACGGTGGTCCCGGGCGGGCTGGCGGCGGCGAGGAGATGGGCGGCCTCCGAGGCGTCCGGCACCATCTCCAAACCACGGCCGTGCAGGGTTCTCCCGACGTGCTCACCGCGGTCACCGGCCAGTGGATGCCCGGCGCCACCCGCCACGTCGACCGAGGCCACCCGTTCAAGCTTCACTTCGATGACCTGGAGGTCGGTACGGCCGTCCGTACCGGGTCGCACACTGTCACCCTGGCCGACATTGAGGGCTTCGCTGAATCCACCGGTGACCACTTCTACGCCCACATGGATGAAGAGGCTGCCGCGGCTAGCCCCATCTTCGGCGGCCGGGTAGCTCACGGCTACCTGGTGCTCTCCCTGGCTGCCGGCCTCTTCGTGTGGCCCGATCCGGGTCCGGTCCTGGCTAACTACGGGGTAGACCGCTGCCGGTTCGCCAAGCCCACCTACCCCGGTGACACGCTGACCGTTTGGCTGACCGCGAAGCAAAAGACCCTGCGGGCCGGGGCTGGCTACGGCGAGGTGGTGTGGGACGCCCAGGTCTCCAATCAGGACGACGAGGTGGTTGCCGCCTACGACGTCCTGACCATGGTCGCTAACCGGCCCGGCGTGAACGGTGCCCTGGACGGGGAGACGGACTGATGGGACGGTCCTGGGCCTCCATGGTGGCGTTCGAGGCCTTCCTGGACGACGGAGGGATTGTGGAAGTCGACGACGACATGCCCGACGCCTACCGGCAGGCCGTCTTCGCCTTCATCGAGATGCACGCCAACAGCGAGCTGATGGGCGGGCTGACCGAGCGGGACTGGATTCCAAAGACTCCCGGCCTCCGGCACAAGATGGCTGTACTGGCCAAGACCCAGGACGAGATCGGCCATGGCCACCTCTTGTACATGGTGGCCGCCGACATGGGGATCAAAACTCGACAGGAGATGCTGGAAGACCTTTTCGCTGGTAGGTCCAGGTTCCACAACGTCTTCCACTACCGGGCCAAAACTTGGGGCGACCAGGTGGCCATCTCGTTCCTGGTCGACGCAGCCGCCCTGGCTACCCAGCAGGCCGTGTTCAAGAACTGCTCCTACGGCCCGTACCGCCGGATCCTGAAGCGAATCATCAGCGAGGAGGGGTTCCACATGCGGATGGGCGAGGAGCGGATGCTCCTGATCGCCGAGGGAACCGATGTACAGCGGGCTCTGTTCCAGGCCTCGTTGGACGACTGGTGGTGGCCGGCCCTCCAACTTTTCGGACCCGACTCGCAACCCGATGACGTGCTGCTGCGATGGCACATCAAGTCGGAACGCAACGAGGTCCTACGGGCCCGGTGGGTCCAGAAGTTCGCGCCTCTCCTGATCTCCTACGGATTTACCGTCCCCGACCCTGACCTCGTCCATGACCCGAAGGCCGGCACCTGGACCTCCGGACCTATCGACTGGGAGCCGCTGCGACGCACCCTGGCTATGGGAGGACCGGACTCGGCCCGCCGTATTGCCGATGCTGCCGCCAACTGGGCCGACACCGGTTGGGTACGCGAGGCCATGGATCACGCTCCAGAACGCGCCCCGGGACCAGCGGGGGCAGCGGTATGACCACCGTCGAGCGGGTGCGGGCCGCCATCGCCAGCGTCGACGATCCGGAATACCCGGGTATCTCCGTCGTGGACCTCGGCCTGCTGGAAACACTGGACGTCACACTGGACGGGCACGTAGTCGTCGGCCTCATCCCCACCTTCTCCGGCTGCCCGGCGCTATCCATGATCGCCAATGACGTCCGCGCCGTCGTCGGGTCGGTTGACGACGTCTCATCGTGCGACGTCCGGTGGCTGGGTGCCCCGGCGTGGACCGTCGACCGGGTGACCGCCGAGGCCCGGCAGGCCATGGCCCGGGAGTTCACAGTGGCCGTCCGGATCGGTGTCGAACCAGTGTCCTGCCCCCGCTGTGACGCCCCAACCACCGAAACCTCGCTGTTCGGCCCCAGCCGTTGCCGAGCCGTGCACTCCTGTCCGGCGTGTTCCGAGGTCGTCGAGGTCATGCGGTCGTCGTCTGGAGCCCAGGCATGAAGCGCTATGAGGTGTTCTTGAAGAAAGACGGGCGGGACGAGTACCGGCACGCCGGCTCGCTCGACGCGCCCGACCCCGAGATGGCCCTGGTCCTGGCCCGGGAGAGCTACCTCCGGCGAGCCGAAGGCGACCGGCTGTGGCTGGTGGACCGCAAGGACCTGATCATCGGTGACGCGAACTTCGTGGCCCCCAACGCTGACAAGCCCCACAGGCACAATGACGGCGAGCGCATCGCTATCCGCCGACGACAACTCCGCGAGGAGGACGGCCGGTGACCGCTTCCGGGCTGACCGACGGCGTCCGGGAGTTCCTCCTGGCCTTCGCCGACGACGAGCACCTGATGGGCCAGCAGCACGCCGAGTGGATTGGCGTGGCCCCATTTCTTGAAGAGGACCTGGCCTTCTGCTCCATCAGTCAGGACGAGTTGGGGCATGCGGCATCCCTGTACGCCATCGTGGCCGGAGACGGTGACCCGACAGGCGTCGGGGACCCGGCCATCGACCAGTTGGCCTTCCACCGTGACCCCGCTGACTGGCGTAGCTGCCGACTAGTGGAGGAACCGTCCGAGGACTGGGGCCATGCGCTGGTCCGGCACTGGCTCTACGACGCCGCCGAGGAACTCCGATGGGATCTGGTGTCCAAGTCCACCCTGGCCCCGTTGGCCGAAGTGGCTGTCCGGGCGGCCTCCGAGGAGTGGTTCCACCGACGCCACGCCAACGGCCTGCTCGACGTTCTGCTGGTCGGATCCGAAAGCCGCGAACGGCTCCTCGCCGCGCTGGATGACCTCCTGCCCGTCGCCGTCGGCTTGTTCGACCCGGTACCCGGCGAGGGTGAGGCCGTCGCCGCCGGTGTCGCGGCTGCCCCCTTCGACACCTGCCTGCCCACCTGGACCGGACGGGTCCGGGACCGCTTCGGGGTCGACCCGTCGTGCACTGCCCCCTCTCCCCCGAACGGGCGCCAAGACCGCAGCCCTGCCTTCGCCCCGCTTCTGGAACGGATGCGCGAGGTGTTTGCCCTCGACCCCACAGCTACCTGGTAGCCGGCCGGGCATCGATCCGGCCGACACCCGAAGGCCGCAGTACGGTTCGGTGCCATGACCCGGGACTCCCTGGACGGTATTCGGGCCGACGACTACCACACGGCCGGAGAGCCCTTCCGAATCGTCGACCTCGGGCCCATGGAGGGGTCCACCGTGCTGGACCGGCGGTCCTGGGCCATGAACCACCTAGACGACCACCGCAGGTACCTGATCCACGAACCCCGGGGCCACGCCGGCATGTACGGCGGGATGGTCGTCCCCCCGGACGACGACGCCGGCAACTTCGGCGTGGTGTTCTTCCACAAGGACGGCTTCTCGACGGCCTGTGGACACGGCACCATCGCCCTGGCCACGTGGGCCGTCGACACCGGCCAGATCGCCGCTCCGGTCAACGGCGAGGTTCCGGTGGTGATCGACGTCCCGTCGGGCCGCCTACCAACGGTCGCCCGGCTGGTGGACGGTTGCGTCGCCTCCGTCCGGTTCACCAACGTCCCTTCTTACGTCTCGGCCACCGACCTGGAGGTTCAGACGTCGTTCGGCCCGGTCACGGCTCACGTGTCGTTCGGGGGCGCCTTCTACGCCTCGGTGGCCATCGACAACCTGAACGTCACGGCTACCGCCGACCAGGTCGACGACCTGATCGCCCTGGACCGGGAGGTACGTGCGGTGCTCGGCGACCACCCCTCGTGCTACCACCCCGACGATGACCGCCTTTCCGGGCTTTATGGCTCCATCCTCCACGAGACGCTGGGCGGGGATCCCCTCCACCAGCGGAACGTGACCGTCTTTGCCGACGGCCAGGTCGACCGGTCGCCGTGCGGATCTGGGACCTCGGCCCGCCTAGCCCTCCTCCACCACCTCGGGATGGTCGACGTCGGCCAGGCGTTTCAGAACCGGGGGGTGGCCGGCGGGGAGTTCACCGGCCGCGTGGTGGCCACGACCGGTGACACCGTGACAACCACCATCGAAGGGTCGGCTTACCGTCACGCCACCAGCACCTTCCATCTCGACCCCCACGATCCGCTCGGATCGGGATTCCTGTTTCGCTGACCGGAGGCCAGATGCCCGGACCCCTACCCCACTTCGACGCTGAGGCCATTCGGTCCGTGGTCGACCTGTCAACCTGCATCGAGGCCCTGCGCGAGGGGTCCAGGGAACTAGGGGGATTACACCCCCGGTCTCAGGTCTCGTTGGGTGAGGGAGATGACTTCCTCCTGATGCCAGCCGTCTCCCCGTCTGGGATCGGCGTGAAGGTGGTGAGCGTGGTGTCGGGGAACCGGGACCGCGACCTGCCCCTGATCCATGGCTTCTACCTGTACTGCGATCGGGAGACCGGAGTACCGACGGCCACCCTGGACGGTTCGGCCCTGACCACCCTGCGGACTCCGGCCGCCTCGGCTTTGGCTGCCGACCTGCTAGCCCGACCGGATGCCACCACACTGGGGATCTTCGGCACCGGTGTCCAGGCGAGGGGCCACGTGGCCGCCATGCTGACCGTCCGACCCACCGTGGAACGGATCGTGGTGTCTGGCCGGACCGCGGACTCGACCGACCGGTTCGTGGCCGGCCTCGACGTCGGAGACCGTCTAGCGATAACCGGGTCCCCGACCGAGGCTGCCGGGTGCGACCTGGTGTGCGGCTGCACGTCATCAGCCACGCCGGTGATCCCCACCCACGCCGTCCGGCCCGGGACCCACGTGGGTCTGGTCGGCTCCTACTCGACGGCCCGCCGGGAGGTCGATGCCGACCTCCTCCGACGGTCCGCTGTTTTCGTCGACGACCGGCACGCGGCAGCCGACGAGGCCGGCGACCTGATCACGGCAGCCGACGAGGGCCAGTGGTCCTTCGACGAGGTTCGGGGTGACCTGGCCGAGTTGTGCCTCGGGACGGCCGGTCGTTCGTCCAATGACGAGGTCACCTTGTTCAAGTCGGTCGGCCTGGCCGTCTGGGACCTCATCGTGGCTAGTGCGGTGGTGCGGGCCGGTTCCCGGTGACGGAGCCCGCTCGATTCTTTGGCCACCAGGCCGACGGGTCCTAGGGTCCGGCGATGCCCACTCTGCAGACCGGTGAGCCGCTCGACGTCGCCGGCCTGGCCGGTGACGCCAAGAAGGACTTCCAGGGTCAACTGCTGTCCGACCTGGTGGTCCGGCTCGCTGGCAGCGGCAACGCCTTCTGGGAAGAGCGCCTGGCCGACATAGACCCGGGGTCTGTCACCTCGTTGGACAACCTGAGCCAGCTTCCGTTTACGGTCAAGCAGGACCTTCGGGACCAGTACCCGCTGGGCATGGTTATCTCCCCGATGGAGGCCACCACGCGTCTTCATGCCAGTTCGGGGACCAGCGGCAAGCCGACCATCGTCGTGTACACCCCCCACGACCTGGCCGTGTGGGCCGAGGTCAATGCCCGGGCCCTCGTGCTGGCCGGTACCCGGCCTGGTGACATCCTCCACAACGGTTACGGATACGGCCTGTTCACCGGTGGCCTGGGACTCCACTACGGCGGCGAGCGTCTGGGGTGCACCGTGGTACCCGTGTCGGGTGGGAACACCACCCTGCAACTCCAGTTGCTGGAGGACCTAGGCAGCCGCGTCATGTCGGCCACTCCGTCTTTTTCGCTGGTCCTGGCTGAGCGGGCTAGGGAACGGGGAATCTTGGACCGTCTACGGGTCGAGGTGGGAATTCTGGGTGCCGAGCCGTGGTCCGAGGGTATGCGTGACCGCATCAACGAGGCATGGGGCGGGGGCTACACCGCCCTGGACATTTATGGGTTGTCCGAGGTCATCGGCCCCGGGGTGGCCATGGAATCCCCCGACGACCTGGGCGCCCTGAACGTGTTTGACGACCATTTCCTACCCGAGATTGTCGATCCGGAGACCGGGGAGACGGTGCCCGACGGCGAGTACGGCGAGTTGGTCCTCACCACCCTGACCAAGGAGGCCATGCCCGTCCTCCGCTACCGCACCGGAGATATCACACGGATCCTCCCTGAGGACCAGCCCGGTGTCCCCGGACGGCACTGGACTCGGATCTCCCGCCTCACCGGCCGGGCCGACGACATGCTGGTGATCCGAGGTATCAACGTTTATCCCCGCGAGATCGAGACTGTCCTGATGGACGATCCGGACGTTGGTGCCAACTACGCCATCGTCGTGGACCGTCGGGGAACCATGGCCGAAATCCGGGTCCGGGCCGAGGCCACAGCGGAGGCCGGTAACCGGATCCCTGAAGCTACTGAGCGACTCACCCGGGTACTGGCTGACCGGATCCGCATCCGAGCCAGCGTTGAGATGGTCCCCGAGGGGTCGATGCCCCGGACCGAGGTGGGCAAGGTCAAGCGTGTCTTCGAGCAGATCGACGACACCGACCCCCTGGCCTGACGACCCACCTGACCTCCGGAGATCGTTGCGGCCACAGGGAAAGCCGTTTCCTGATGGTCCGTCAGATTCTGGATCCCACTAGCGTTGTCGACCGTGTCTGACCTCCCCGGCGATTCCACCGCCACCTCTGACCGGGCGGTCACCGAGCCGGCCGACCAAGCGGCCTTCCGGCTTGAAGCACGCGCCTTCCTAACCGAACATGCCGAGCCCCTGACCGCCATCGACCCATGGCAGGTGTCCGGGTTCCCCGACGACCAGCAGGCCCGGTCTTACTTCGAGCGTGGCCGGGACTGGCAACGCACCCTGGCCGCACACGGATGGGCCGGCTTGACCTGGCCCAGCGAATTCGGGGGCGCTGGACGACCTTCGTGGGCCGAGCGCATCTTCCGTGAGGAGTCGGCTGGCTTCGGCTCCCACACCGGGTTCATCGGTTCTACCATCGCAATGCTCGGTCCCACCCTCCAGGTCCACGCCACCGAGGCCGTCACCGCTCGATTCCTCCCCTCTCTCATCAGCGGTGAGGTGACCTGGTGCCAGCTGTTCAGCGAACCGGGCGCTGGATCGGACCTGGCCGGACTAGCTACCCGTGCCGTTCGAGACGACGACCACTGGGTGGTAGACGGCCAGAAGGTTTGGAACTCCTGCGCCCAGTTCGCAGACTGGGGCTTCCTCCTGGCCCGTACCGACGCCGATGCCCCCAAGCACCGTGGCATCACGTTCCTGCTCGTCGACATGTCGTCACCCGGCGTCGAGGTTCGTCCCCTCGTGCAGGCCAACGGGTCAACTCACTTCAACGAGGTCTTCCTCACCGGGGTCCGCGTCCCAGCAGACCAGGTGGTCGGCGAGATTCACGGAGGCTGGGCACCCGCCCGCACCGTGCTGGCCAACGAGGCCGCCTTTATCGGTCGAGGTGGCGGTGTCCCGGCTTCCGACCGGCTGCGAGACCTGGCTGCCCAACACGGCGGCCTGGACGATCCCCGAATCCGCCAACGCCTGGCCACTGTCATCACCCGGGAACGCCTCCAGGGACTCATGGGGCAGCGCATCCAGGCCGCCGTCCGCGACGGGCGCGAACCGCCCTTCGACCCGGGACTGACCAAAGTCATGGCAGCCGTCACCAAGGTCTTGACCGGTGACCTGGCCGCCGAGTTGGCCGGACCTGCGGGCATGGTCGACACCGACCGGACCAGCACCTGGATCCAAGCCGAGGTGATAAATCGGTTCAGCATCTCGATCGGCGGCGGAACCACCGAGGTGCAGAAGAACAATCTGGCCGAACGCTCGCTGGGCCTTCCACGAGAACCGGGACACGACCGCAATACACCGTGGAAAGATGTTCCCCGCGGTTGAGCGGGGGTGAAAGAACCAGCCGATGGACGACGACCTGAGCGACGACCTGAACGACGACCCGGTCGGCAACCGGGACGACGACGGCCGAACGGCCAGCGCGGCGTCGCTGGCTACCACCGTGCTGGCCGAAGAGGCGGCCCGACACGCCGAGGGACAGGCCGACCAGGTGCTGTTCCCCGACGACCTTCTCCCTGGGGTGAAGAGCGAGGGAATCTCTCTCCGCAAGGGCCTGGCCATGGGGGGTGGTGCGGCCACGTTCTTGGTCCTGATGGTCCTGAACTCCCTCGATGAGCTCCAGACAGCCGCCATCTCCGTCTTGGCCCCCGACATCCGCGACACCTTCGGGGTCAGCGACGGCACGATCACCTTCATCGCCAGCGCCTCCGGTGCCTTCGTGGTCCTGGGGGCCATCCCCATGGGCTGGGCTGCCGATCGGATGCGCCGGATCCCGATCATCGGCTGGTCCAGCATCGTGTTCGCCGCCATGGTGGCCCTCTCGGGCATGGCGGTGAACGCCTTCGCCTTCTTCTGGGCCCGGTTCGGGGTGGGCATCGCCAAGGCCAACACCATCCCCGTCCACTCTTCGACCATCGCCGATACCTACCCCATCGGTATCCGCGGTCGGATCGGCGCCCTCGACAAAGGAATGGGCCGCCTGTTCGCCGTCCTCAGCCCCATCCTGGTGGGCGGCATCGCCGCGCTGGCTAATGGCCCGGGCGAGATCGACGGATGGCGGTGGGCCTACTACCTGCTCGGCATTCCGGTAGCCGTAGCCGCCTTGGCTGCCTTTTTTCTCCGTGAGCCCCAGCGGGGGCGCTGGGAGAAGGAGGACGTCCTGAAAGAGTCGTTCACCGAGGACGACCCGCTCCCCGTTTCCATGGACGCCGCGTTCTCACGCCTCATGCAGATCCGGACCATGAAGACGGTGGTCGTCGGATTCAGCGCCCTGGGTTTCGGCCTGTTCACCGCACCGGTGCTGGAGAACCTGTGGCTGGAGGACGAGTTCGGCCTGGAGTCCTTCGAACGCGGCGCCTGGGCCACCACGGCCGGTGTGTTCACCGTGCTGGCCCTCATATACGTCGGGCCGAAGTTTGACCGGCTGTGGCGGGAAAACCCCACCCGCACCCTCCACCTGGTCGGTGCCCTGATCGGCCTGTCTGCGATCTTCAAGCCCATCCAGTGGGCCATGCCCACCGTGCCGCTATTCATCGCCCTGTCCATACCCACCCAGGTAATGCTCAGCACGGCCTTCGCGATGGTCGGTCCGCTGATCCAGGCCATCGTCCCCTATCGGCTTCGGGGTAGCGGGACGGCGCTCATTACCCTCTACATCTTCTTCGTTGGGGGAACGGGTGGGGGCCTGATCTCGTTCATGTTCGCCGACGGTTGGGGACCCCGGGTCACCACTTTGGTCCTGACCGTCCCTTCCTCGATCATCGGTGGCTGGATCATGTTCCGGGGCGCCCGCCACGTACGCCATGACCTATCGCTGAACGTCCAGGAACTGCTCGACGAGCAGGACGAACAGCGACGGGCGTCCGACCCCTCCGAGGTCCCTGTCCTACAAGTCAACAACGTGGACTTCTCCTACGGGCCGGTCCAGATCCTGTTCGACGTGGGCTTCGAGGTGCGCCGGGGCGAGACGTTGGCCCTCCTGGGCACCAACGGGGCCGGCAAGTCCACCATCCTGAGAGTTATTAGCGGCCTCGGTATGCCCCGGCGGGGCGTCGTCCGGCTCAACGGACGCACCGTCACCTACACCTCGCCACAACTCCGGTCCCGCCTCGGCATCCAGCAACTCCCCGGGGGTAACGGCGTCTTCCCCGACATGACGGTCCGCCAGAACCTGGTGATGGGCGGCTATATCCACCGTGGCGACCGGGAGGACGTGGAGCGCCGGATCGTCGAGGTCCTGGACCTCTTCCCCGACCTAGCGGACCGGCAGGGCCAACGGGCTGGATCTATGTCCGGAGGGCAGCAGCAGATGTTGGCCCTGGCCCGGGTCCTACTCCACGACCCCGAGATCCTGCTCATCGACGAGCTCTCACTGGGCTTGGCTCCCACGGTGGTCCAGGATCTCCTGGCCCTGGTCGAAAGGCTCCAAGAGCGTGGCCAGACCATCATCCTGGTGGAGCAGTCCCTAAACGTGGCCCTGTCGGTCGCCGACCGGGCCATCTTCTTGGAAAAGGGACAGATCCGGTTCGAGGGCCCAGCTCGGGAGCTACTCGAACGAGACGACCTGGCCCGGGCCGTGTTCCTGGGCCGGGAGGGTGGCTGAGGTGGGGTCCATCGTCGGAGGCGAGATGGCCGTAGTGGCCGTCTGGACCACCCGCCAACTGTGGTTCGACGGCATCGTCAACGGGATGGTCTTCGGGCTGCTGGCCCTCGGCGTGGTTCTCGTCTATCGGTCCACCCGGGTCATCAACCTTGCCGTAGGCAACATGGGCCTCCCAGCCACCGGCTTGATGACCCTCTTGACCTTTAACTACGGCTTCCCCTACTGGGCTGCCCTGCCCATCAGCCTGCTAGTAGGTATCACTGTCGGGGCGACGGTCGAACGGGCCGTCATCCGCCGGCTGTTCGAAGCCCCCCGAGTCATTGTGCTCGTCGCCACCATCGGCATCGCCCAGCTCATGCAGGCCATCCTCTCCTCGTACCCCGACCTCGTGCGGGACCGCCACCAGCGCTTTCCCATTCCGGTGAACTTCACCTGGGACGACGTCCTCGGCGTCCGGGTCACCGGGCCGAAGGCCACCATTCTGGTCGTCGTCCCCCTCCTCGCCCTGGGCTTGTCCTGGTTCCTGAACCGCACGGTGTTCGGCCAGACGGTTCAGGCCTCGGCAAGCAACGCCGACCTGGCCCGCATGTCGGGAATCGACCCGAAGATGGTCCAACTGTTCGTCTGGACGGTGGCCGGACTCCTGGCCACCATCTCCCTGCTCCTGCTGTCCGGGAACCGGGGAAGCGTCGGTGGCCTGCAGAACCTCGGACCCAGCACCATGGCCCGAGCCCTGGCCGCCGCGGTCATCGCCGGTATGGTCTCCTTCCCCCGGGCCCTCGGTGCCGGAATCCTCATTGGTGTGGTCCAGGCCCACGTGCAGTTCGTGTTCTTTAACCAGGGCGGCCTGATCGACTTCGTGTTGTTCGTCGTGGTTGCCGTGGCCGTTGCCTTCCAGAGCCGGGGGAGCCGGGAGTTCGATTCGTCGTTCTCCTTCTCGGCCCGGAGGCGACCCATCCCCGAGCGCCTCCGACAATTCTGGTGGGTGAGGCACCTGTCGACGATTTCGCTGGCCGTCCTGCTGGGCATCGCCCTGATAATCCCCGCCATCGTGGACCGCCCCTCACGCCACCTGTTGTACGCCAACATCCTGGCCTTCGCTATCTGCGCCGTCTCGATGACCATCGTGACTGGCTGGGCCGGACAGTTGTCTCTCAGCCAGATGGCGTTCGCCGGGATCGGTGCCCTGATCGCTGCCGGGTTCAACCGGGGCTTGGAGTTCGGGGTCGGAATCGGTGACGACCTGGAGTTCTTCTCCATCACCGTTCCCCGCCTCCCCTACCTGGTCTCGATGCTGGCCGCGGCAGGCGTCGCCGCTGCCTCGGCTGCCCTCATCGGCCTCGGGGCCCTCCGGGTCCGGGGACTCCTGCTGGCTGTCACCACGTTCGCCTTCGCCCTAGCCGCTCAGCAGTACCTGTTCCGCCGGCCGTTGTTCAACGGTGGCTTCAAGCAGAGCATCCCGTTTCGCCGGGGCAGTCTGGGGCCGATCGACTTGGCCAGCCAACGGACCTACTACTACCTATGCCTCGGGTTCCTGACACTGCTCCTGGTGGCGGTCTCCCGGCTCCGGTCTACCGGCATCGGACGGACGATCATCGGGATCCGCGAGAACGAGTCCACGGCCGCCGCCTACACGGTCGGCCCGACCCGTACCAAGCTCCTGGCCTTCGCCATAGCCGGTGGCATCGCCGGCCTTGGTGGCGCCTTGTTGGGTGGTCTGGTACAGAACATCCCCTACACGGAGCGGCTGTTCCAGATCGGCGACTCGCTGCGCCTGGTGTCCATCGTGGTCATCGGCGGCCTTGGGACAATCATGGGCCCAGTGGTGGGTGCCCTCTGGGTGGTGGGACTACCCGCTTTCTGGCCCGACAACGAACTGGTTCCCCTGTTCACCTCCAGCATCGGCCTGCTGATCCTGCTTCTCTACTTCCCCGGTGGACTGATCCAGGTCGCCTACTCAGCCCGAGACGCCGTACTGCGGTGGGCCGAGTCGCGCCTGCCCGATACGACACCAACTTCCACGACAACACCACCGGCCGTGGCCCTAGGAGGTGGACGGACCCATCGGGAAATCGATGGGCCCGCGCTGGTCGTAGACGATGTGGCCGTGACCTTCGGGGGGCTCCGGGCAGTCGACGGCGTATCGCTCGTGGCCCACCCGGGGGAGGTGGTCGGCCTCATCGGAACCAACGGCGCCGGCAAGTCGACACTCATGAACGCCATCGGTGGTTTCGTCCCGTCCACGGGGACCGTCAAGATCCTCGGCCGCGACGCCTCCGGGTTGTCGGCGGCCAGCCGAGCCCGCCTGGGGTTGGGTCGAACCTTCCAGGCAGCCCGCCTGTTCCCCGAACTGACCGTGAATGAAACGGTCCAGGTAGCCCTAGAAGCCCGAGAGAGGACAAGGCTGCTCCCGGCAGCGTTCTTCCTCCCGTCGTCGATCCGGGCTGAGCGGGCCAAGGCATCCGACGCCTCCGACCTGATCGACTTCCTGGGCCTGGGCCGCTACGCCAACGCCTTCGTAGCCGAACTGTCGACCGGAACCCGCCGCATCGTCGAGCTGGCCGGCCTGTTGGCCCTTGACGCCCGGGTGCTGTGCCTCGACGAGCCCACGGCCGGCATCGCCCAGCG
>Ga0208765_1001559_pt1 | contig 13666 bp, 8 predicted proteins | sample ETNtaG_2_FD_185783 | JGI IMG/M metagenome (GOLD analysis project Ga0208765, IMG submission 185783) | Marine microbial and viral communities from oxygen minimum zone, Eastern Pacific Ocean - ETNP201406SV203 (SPAdes) (version 2) | ecosystem: Environmental > Aquatic > Marine > Oceanic ... | reverse complement strand
TCGGAGCAAGGAGGACAGAACTCCTGCCGCCCAAATCTCCCTTCTCGAACGCATCGATAAGGAGGGTCGAGCCAAGTGACGAAGAGTACCAGTCAATATCCGGTTGATCGATGTCCAAGGCCTCGAGAACGGCTGTGATGTCTTTCGAGTGCCTTTCGATGGAGAAGTCATCCTTTGAAATTCTCCTGTTGAATTTCGAACTGGCCTTCTCCCTGGTCTCGATGTAGATCAGATGCCTGCTCTTTACCCATTCAGTGACCAATGGGCGCCACCCCTCGAAGAGGGACCCCCATCCTGGGACCATCACCACGGTTCCGGAACCCGGACCTGCCTCCTCAGCATCCCAGACCAGTACCCTAATCGAAACGCCCGGCTCCACTTCGATCCAATGCTCATCAGCAACATGCCCATCTAGAGCCGGAGGACCGTTCCAAAGACCTTCCATGAGAACGAGATTCCATTCCTAGATTTCAGGGTTCTCTATCTGGAGAGTCACCTTCTCCGGCCGCCGCCGCTGCGGCCGCCGCCGCCTCTGCTGCGACCGCTGCTGCTGCTTCTGCTACGGCCACCACCGCCTCTCCTGCTGCGCCCCCCACCTGTAACCTTCCTTCTGAAGTGACGCCTTCTACCTCTTCCGCCCGGTACCCCTCCAAAGAAGAAGAAGTTCCCCGAACCCCCTCCTCCGTGGTGGTGGTGGACAACTGCATGCCCCGGCTGGCCCTGAACTGCTGATACTTCGGAGTACTTTGGCCCGTTGCTGAACCTTGCATTTACCAGAGTAACCACTAGGATGAGTAGGAAAATCGGCATGCAGCAGAAGAATAGGACTATGCTAGCGTCAACGGGATCATCCAATTCCGAATCTCCGGGGTTTTCGACGTCGTACCATACCTGGACAAATCCTTCAACTGGGAATCTGTGTATCTCCACATCGTCTTCACAGTCGAATTCCGCTCCCTCATAGTCATAATCAATCCACATATCTTGGTACACGTCAACCTTGACATATTCAACCTCATTTACTCTATAGGAATAGTCCACGTATGCGTAGCAGTCTATCTCGTCCCAACACTCGTAATCATCGCAATTCTCCCATACTTCCCACCCATGTTCGCTCTTCAGGATCGTGCCGTCGGTAGTCGCCCACTCTGGCTCTCCGTCAGCGACAAGACTCCCCATACCGAAGAAGAATAGGGTTAGCATCGCTGCTATTCCAATAGAAACCGCTTCTCCAGGTGAAAGCCACCAAAGACCAAGGACACCTCCACCATTCCCCATTCCTACTGGAACTTCGGATACCACTGGGGGTGGTGTCCCCTTTGCAACAGCCTCCCTCCTTTCTAATTCGGCCAGTTTAGCTCCGTGCTCTGCTTGGGCTAACTCCTCCTCCCTTCTGAGTCTTTTAATCTCAGACTCGTTGATCATTTCCTCGACTTCTTCCTTCGGGTCGGGGTCTTCTTTGTCCCACCACCTGTCTGAGCTATCCTTGGCCATCGTTTCCTCGGTGCCGTCATGTAGTATTAACACCCCATCATCCTGCGTGAATTCAATCTGACTGAGGAAACTCATTCCTAGGAGCGCATCAGCATTTCTTATATTCATGTCTGGCAGTACCCCTCCTCTTACTCCCGTTGTGACTTCAATATCTCCAATTCTAACAGAATGGAGGGTTCCAGACCATGATTCAGTCGGCCCTCCCGCAGACCAAGATGTCGTCTTTTTCCAATTCCTCCAATCCAGGCCAATTGCATCGGCCTTCTCATCAGTCATCGAGGTTCGATTAGCTCCGGTATCCACCAGAAATCTAACTGGTGCGTTATTGACGTGCCCATCGACGATGTACTGCCCTTGCCTGTTAAGCCTGATCACTACTTCTCTTCTCACATTAGACCCCCCTATCCATTTGTTACCGTGATTTGATTTGAACCTTGACGAGGGCATTTTCAGACATGGAAGTCACCACCAGTCCTCCTGACTTCTCCTGTTCGGACCAATTCCTTCAGGTGGGAAAGGGCCTGATCCTCGGCTAGAGACGGATTGGCCTCGGGGGTGTCCGAGTATGCGGAACTGGCAATCTCTTGAAGGGTCGAGCATCCGGATCTCACTGCTTCCAGGACCTTGGAATGCCTGGCCTTCCTATGCTCTATGTACTGAGACAGCGTCCTCTCCGGGTTTGGAATCAGGGGTCCGTGGCCCGCGAAGAGAGTATGTGGCCTAAGGTCTCTCAGCCTCTCCAGGCCAGAGATGTAGGCCCCCATGTCCCCGTCGCTCGATGGTACCAGTATGGTGCCCACCATTGTGCAGTTGTCTGCGGCCACGACTCCCGGCTCACCCACTAGGCAGATCTGTCCGGGGCAGTGGCCGGGCGTCTCCAGAACCTCCCAGTTCGACCTCCCACTGGGACCGTCTACGGACACTATGTCGCCCTCGCTGAGTTTCCTAGTTCCCGGAATCTCTGGGAGGGCCGAAAGCGTCTCCTCGCTGCCCCAAACTGGGGCTTGGTAAATCTGTGATATTAGGCCCATGTCCCCTAGGTGGTCTTGGTGCCTGTGCGTGAAGATGGTGCACAGGATGTCGCTCCCATCGCCCCTGATCTCCTCCACCTTGTCCTTCAGCAGATTGAAACCCTCTTCGTCTCTTATCGCCGGGTCGACTATCGCCCTCTGACCTCCCCTCTCGCCGAGAACGAAGCAGTTGGTGTGTGTCGAGGGGGGCAGGGTCCTAGTTGGGATAAGCACGCACTCCACCCCCGGACCGTACTCGAATCTGTGCGGTCCAGATGGCGGGTCCTCGGCCATTGCCTCACAGGCGGCAACCAGGTCCCTTCCTTCCATCAATTCTAGCAAGTCCCTGAAGATCGTCAGTATTGGTGGAGGTAGGTGTAACTGGTTCCCCTCCCAAGCCTTGACTATGTCCTCCGGCCTCCACCATTGGAATTCGTCGAACTCGCTCCGCCCGGGCGGGAAGGAGGCTTCCACTCTCGAATCACCCAATGCAACGTGGAAGAACAGATTGTGGAATCTAGTTGGAGACTGTGGCGGGGTGATTCTTTCCGTGATTACCTGACAATCGAATTTCTCGGTGGAAATCGCCCCAGACTCTGCCACCTCGAGCCATCCGGACTTGTCCTTGCAGACGATCTCTCTGACTTCATCACTCACCTCCACAAACCCGCCCTTGCCGTCAGGTGTGATGCCTACCTCCTCCACCATCTCCCTCAGGAGAGTGAAAACCGACAGTCTGTCACTAGCCCTATCTGCTAGCCACTCCGGGTGAGCGTCCGCCGAAAATCGGTCGACTCTGCTAACGCCCCCTCCGGGAAAGGACCATAGATCCGGGAAAGCGGGAAGTTCTGGACTCCTGTGCCCAAGTAGGACCTCATGACCATCTCCAGAATTCCTACTGAGCATCACCGAAGCAGATGGAATGTGAGGTCGGGATTCTAATTCCGGTATCTCTGCCCCTTCTGGTAACTCGTCCATGCCCACTCGAAGGCATTCGATGCTTCAACCTCGCTACGATAACGATTGAATACGCATGCTAGCCTTCGGAAAATATGGCTATGAGGTCTCCGGAGACTATAGAGGAGGAACTCGAGATAATCTCCCAGGCTCTGGAGGCTGGAATAGATCCGTTTCCACCAAAGAAAGAACCGACGAGGTGGGCCAAACTGGCATTGGGATGGTTCATGATTATCATGATGGTCAGCTGGGTCTCTCAACTTCTATTCCAGTACGTCTAGTGCTTTCTTGGTAGTCCCTCCCGGATTCGAACCAGGGTCATGGCATCCAGAGTGCCATATGATGGACCGCTACACCAAGGGACTGGTGTGACACGGACAAGGCCCGGATATTTCAAGAAAACCGAGCAATCAGAACTGTGTACTCATGACCTGAATCCGGCATTAACCTTCTCCAGGCTGTCCTCGCTGGGTCGTAGGAGGTCCTCGGAGAGGTCCACTAGGGGCGTTTCGCTCAGCCCCAGAGTGTCTGTTGCGGTAGGGACGTCGTCGTCGTAGTAGAGAAGTCCTGTCACATGACTTCCAGCCTTCTCCGACTTGTGTATGGCGCTCAATGCGGAGACAGCATCCGTGTAATCGTGGTCCGCCGCGACGGTCTCTAGCCTCAAGGTCGAGCCGTCGAATAGATTCACCTCCCTGAACTCTCCTTCAGGGACCTCCACCTCCTCTAGTGGGGAGAAGTGGGGGATGTAGTCCAGGATGTGTAGTACCTCGTCATTCGCCTTCACGTAGTTGTAGGACCTGTAGGACTCGTCGTTGTTGGCGAAGGTCACGCACGGGGAGATGACGTCAATGAATGCCATCCCTCTGTGGCTCATCGCTGCTCTCATTAGTGCAGTCAACTGCTTCTTGCTTCCTGAGAACGATCGGGCTACGAAACTGCATCCTAGGTTGATTGCCATCGCACAGAGGTCAATAGGTGCTTGTTGGTTGACGCTCCCTTTCTTCTTCTTCGATCCCTTCTCGACGGTGGCGCTGTACTGCCCCTTCGTGAGGCCGTAGACACCGTTGTTTTCCACTATGTAGACCATATCCAGGTTCCTTCTGATGGCGTGGATGAACTGCCCTATGCCTATGCTCGCTGTATCCCCATCGCCAGACACTGCCAAGAAGCTCAGGTCCTTGTTCACCATGTTCGCACCAGTGGTTACCGATGGCATCCTCCCATGTACGGTGTTGAATCCATGGCTCTTCCCGAGGAAGTAAGCCGGGGTCTTGGAGGAGCATCCAATCCCGCTCATCTTCGCTATTTTCTCTGGTTGAATCCCGTTCCCCCAGGCTGCTTGGATTATGTTATTCGAGATCTGGTCGTGTCCACACCCAGGGCACAACGACGACTTGCCACCGGTGTATTCTGATTTTTCCAGCTCTAGTACGTTCAGCCTGACCATCAAGACACCTCCTTCAGAACTTCTAGAATCATATCGGAATATACCCTTGCCCTTGGTGGCATTCCATCGCTGTATGCAACGCTGTGTATCTTCGGTATCAAATCAGCGGGGAACTCCTTGCGTATGATTCCGAATAGCTGACCATCACGGTTAATCTCGAGGACAATCGTCCTCTCGTGCCTTCTAACGAAATCCTCCACCTCTGAGTGGAGGGGAAGGGCCCTGACCCTGCATGTGCTCACAGAAAGTCCGCTCTCTTCCAGCATGTCGTCTATCTCGACGATTGTATTCTCCATGGAACCATAGAAAATAACACCCAGTTCCTTGTTCTCCTCCTCTCTAATCACGGGTTCAGGCAGGTGCTCCCTTGCACCATCGATCTTCCTCTTCAATCTCGCCATCGCTTCGTGGTACACCTGGGGGTCTTCCGAGTATACCCCATCCTCGTCATGGCCCGTTCCTCTGTACAGAATTGGGTCTAGGCCACTGCCCGGCAATGTCCTGTATGCTATGCCGTCGCCATCGACATCCCGGTACCTGCCGTAATTTGCAATCGAATCCAACTCCTCCTGGCTTCTGATGACCTTTCCTCTGTCCATGGGCTTATCCGGGTAATTGAAGCCAGATGTCACCCATCGGTTCATGCCCAAGTCTAGGTCGTTGAATCCGAATACCATGGTCTGGAACCTCTCGGCATAGTCGAAGGCCCTCCAACCGAATTCGAAACACTCGTCAACAGTCCCGGGGATTAGTACGATGTGCTGGGTATCCCCATGGCTCGCCTCGTAGAGCATCGAAAGATCCCCCTGTTGGGTCCTGGTCGGCAATCCAGTAGAAGGCCCTACTCTGTTAACATCCCAAATTACCCCAGGGACCTCGGAGAAGTAGAACAGACCGATGAATTCGGACATTAGAGAGATTCCCGGGCCACTGGTGCAAGTCATACCCCTGCCTCCGGCCCATCCAGCACCAAGCACCATGCCCGCTGCAGCTAGCTCGTCTTCCGCCTGGATGACGGCGCAAGTGCTACCTCCATCGCCATCACTGCGAAGCTCTGGCAACCATCCGATAATCGACTCCGCAAGGGAGGAAGAAGGCGTAATCGGGTACCAAGATAGCATGCTGACACCCCCGTATATGGATCCAAGAGCAATTGCCTCATTCCCCTCGATCAGGAAAGAGTCGGGATTCTTCTCCCTGCTCTCAACGCAGAATTGGCACTCGAATTCCCAGTTCTCCTCTGCGAATGACCTACCTTCAGAGATTGCTTGCATGTTCAACTCAACTGCTTTCTCCTTTCCTTTGAACTGGGCTTTTACGGCCTTTCCAATTGCATCCTCATCTATTCCTAGGAGGTGGGCGACTGCTCCTACATAGTACATGTTTGCAATCAGCCTCCCGAGCTTGGGGTTGATTTTCCTAGCCATCTTCGTCATCGGCATTCCCAGCAGGACGCAGTCATCCCTGTCCACCGGGAGTTTGACATCCTCGTTGTAGACCACTATGGTTCCAGGTTCTAGCCCCTCGAGGTCCTTCATCCAGGTGTCCTTGTTCATCAGAACCTGGATGTTGGTGTAATCTCCAGGGGCTTGGTACCCCTCATCGCTCACTCGGATAATGAACCACGTCGGCAAACCTGAGATGTTGCTTGGGAAGAGATTCTTTCCGCTGACTGGGATCCCCATTTCGAACATTGAGTGGAGAATTATCAGATTTGATGATTGGGACCCCGTCCCGTTGGCCGTCGCGACATTGATTACGAAATCATTGACGATTTTTCCCATTGCTTTCTTTGTCCCCAGTGCTTCCAGGTAGGTTGCTTGCAGTGTATCGGCGAAGTCTCAGGGTCTTATGCGTTACCATAGGAAAATCAACCAATCCGCCTCATCATCGCTTCCGTTGCAGTTTTCAATGAGAGGGCTGTCGCGAGCCCGTGCCAATTCCAGCAGAACTGCAGAAAGCTTGGGACGACTCAGCTGAGCTATTGGGTGAAAAGAACGATCCCGAGGGGGCACTGGAGGCACTTAGATCAGCTTGGAGCAGCATAGACAACGAGGCTCAGAGGGCCAAGACACTCGCTCTGGCCGCAGATGCTAGTACGGAGTTGGGTGTCATTGACCAAAGGAACCAGAAGTCACACTGGCAGAAGGCATACAAGAATTACACCAAGTCCCTTTCTATTGATCCGAAGAACAAGGAGACACGCAGGAATATGAACAAGCTTGCTTCGATGATGGACGAGAACGCAATTTCTCTTGGCCTCGGTTTCCAGATGTTCGAACAAGGAAATCCGACACCTCTCGGGCTTCTTGCGATGGTCTTCTCCGTGGCTGCTTTCCTAGTTTCTATCAAACTCATCTCTGAGTTTCTCGATGACGGCAATAATCCGGTAGTGACCATGGAGGTACAGTATGTCCTCAATGACCAGTCGGTTACTGGGGAGATACAAATCGAGTTGTACGAGGATGACGCGCCTATGCACGTTGAGAGTTTCCTGACCCATGCAGAGAACTTCCAGTATGATGGAGTGGAGTTCCACAGAGTAATTGAAAACTTCATGATCCAAGGCGGAGACATAGAAAATCTGAGAGGATCAGGAGGCTATTCCGCTCATTACTACGGGTTCTGTAATGGAGAGCAGGTTCCAGAAAGCGAATGCCGGCAGAAGGAGGATTACACGATCCCATACGAGCACGAGAACGGTCTGAAGCACACAGTTGGCGCATTAGCTGCAGCACACGCTGGCCTAAACACTGACGGGAGCCAGTTCTACATCGTGCCGACTGACGGTTCGGCCAGCCATCTCGATTGGGAGTCTGGAAAGGACTGCACAAAGAGCAGCTGCCACACCGTCTTCGGATACGTCATTTCAGGTATGGAGCACGTTGATGCAATCAGCAACCTTGAGACTCAGAATGACTCCCCAGTGGACCCCGTCCGGATAATTTCCGCTAGAATCGCCTGATGGGAATCAGTTTGCACTGGGTGAACTTCATTTACTCCTCACGAGGAGAAATTACTCGGTGAGATAATGAGGGATGAAAATCCATTTGATGCACAGTCCGAGTTCGAGAGAAGCGATGGGTCCCTTGCTCGCTTCATGGACTTGCATTCACTTGAGGAAAAAGGCCTATGCAACTTGTCCGAAATTCCATTCTCAATCCGAATTCTCCTTGAATCCGCATTGAGGAAATGTGATGGTTTCCTGGTAAACGAGGATGATGTGAAGAGAATCGCTTCATGGTCACCAGAGATGAAGCCGGAGGAAATCCCATTCAGTCCCAGTCGGGTTATTCTGCAAGACTTCACGGGAGTCCCCGCAATTGTTGACATCGCTGCACTCAGGGATGCAATGAGGGAACTCGGAGGGGATCCAAGCAAGGTCAACCCCCAGGTTCCAGTGGATTTGGTTATCGACCACTCCGTACAGGTCGATGTATCCGGACTTTTTCCCGATGCACGCGAGCGCAATCTGGAAATCGAGTATGAGCGTAACTCGGAGAGGTACAAGTTTCTGAAATGGGGGCAACTTAGCCTAGACAACTTTCGTGCGGTTCCACCGGGAAGGGGCATTGTCCACCAGGTAAACCTCGAGTGGATTGCCAGGGTAGCTAGAGAGGAAGACGGATTGTGGATCCCAGACTCACTCGTCGGAACGGACTCGCATACAACAATGATCAACGGTTTGGGAGTACTCGGGTGGGGCGTTGGGGGCATTGAGGCCGAGGCCGTCATGCTGGGACAACCGATCTATATGCTGCTGCCCGAGGTCGTTGGATTCGAACTCATTGGCTCCCTAGAGCCAGGAGTAACGGCCACTGACATGACTCTTCGGATAGTCGAGATGCTGAGGGAGCACGGCTGCGTGGGCAAGTTCGTCGAGTTCCATGGCCAGGGGCTGTCTAACCTCAGCCTCCCAGACAGAGCGACAATCGCGAACATGGCTCCAGAGTACGGTGCAACCTGTGGCTTCTTCCCTGTCGACCAGACTACTCTGGATTACATGCTTCTGTCCGGGAGGGAACCTAGTCACGTTGAGGACGTAAAGAGATTCATGGATGCGCAGGGACTTCTGTACCAAGACTCAATCCCGACTCCGAAATTCACCTCCAATCTTTCTCTCGATCTGTCAACCGTGGAACCCTCCCTATCCGGTCCAAAGAGACCCCAGGACCGAGTCTCACTTTCCATGATGAAGTCCCATTGGAGATCTAGCCTGAATGCGCCAACTGGGCATCAAGGACACGGCATAGACACCAGCAGGAACGACGCAGCCTCCCTCATCGACGGCCGAGACTGCGATTTGAAACACGGAGATGTCGTTATCGCCGCCATAACCAGTTGCACCAATACCAGCAATCCTAGCGTGATGATAGCTGCCGGTTTGGTCGCCAGGAATGCACGGTTAAGGGGACTTTCAATCAAACCATGGGTCAAACCAAGCCTAGCTCCTGGTAGCAGAGTGGTCACCGAGTACTATGATGCTTCAGGCCTTTCAGAGGACCTAGACTCACTAGGATTCAGCGTAGTTGGATACGGTTGCACTACTTGCATAGGCAACTCTGGACCCCTCGATCCAGAGATCGAGAAGGCAATCGACGATTCTGACCTAGTTGTCGGTAGCGTCCTATCTGGGAACAGGAATTTCGAGGGAAGGATCCATCAGAAAATCAAGGCAAATTACCTTGCCAGCCCACCTCTAGTCGTAGCTTACGCACTTGCAGGTTCATTGGATGTAGATTTCTCCGAAGATCCTCTCGGCCATGACCCCTCGGGCAACCCCGTCATGCTTTCAGACATCTGGCCGAGTGATGAAGAGATTCGCAGTACCGTGGAGGCAGCAATAGGGCCTGAGATGTTCGTTAGCCGATACTCCGATGTCCTGAGTGAACCAAGATGGGATGCCATCCCAAGCGAAACTAGCGAACTTTTCCCATGGGACCCCGACTCCACTTACGTTCGACTCCCATCATTCTTCCAGGGAATTCAGCCAGAGCCTTCCTCGATTGAACCAATTGTGGACGCCCGAGTCCTAGTCATGGTGGGAGACTCTGTGACAACTGACCACATCAGCCCCGCAGGAGCATTCCCAAGCTCAGGGCCAGCAGGTCAGTATCTGGTTGGAAAGGGAGTCCAGCCGAGGGATTTCAACTCATTTGGAAGCCGTAGAGGCAATCACGAGGTGATGGTTAGGGGGACATTCGCAAACATCAGAATGAGGAACCAGACAGCTCCGGGGACAGAAGGTGGCTTGACCACTCACTTCCCAACCGATGAGGTGATCTCCATTCACCAGGCTAGTGAGAGGTACATCGAAGATTCGACTGAACTTGTGGTTCTCGCTGGCTCACAGTATGGCTCTGGAAGCAGCAGGGATTGGGCGGCCAAAGGAACCCTATTGCTAGGTGTTAGAGCAGTGATTGCTAAGTCATATGAGAGGATTCACAGATCCAATCTAGTTGGAATGGGGGTCCTACCTCTTGTATTCGCTCAAGGCGATGATGCCGACTCATTGGGGCTAGACGGATCCGAATTCTTCAACATCCCCGCTTCCGGGGATTTGGAGCCTTTCTCGGAGATTCAGATCTCCGCAAGTAAGGCCGATGGAACAGAGATTAATTTCACCGCTATCGTTAGACTGGAGACTCCCGTTGAGGTCGAATACTACAGAAATGGTGGAATACTTCAGACGGTCCTAAGAAAACTGGCAAAGGATTGAAGTCCGACTAGGAGAGAAATGAGGCTGTAGGATGGAAGGAGACGAGCAAGAACCCGAAGAAGAAGGCCTACCTGGGCCACCACCAGATCCATCTAGGATTCCCTCAATAGTTAGGCAGGTAGGGGATTTGAACTTGCAATCCGAGGCCGACGAACACGGCATCTCGAAGAAGACCGACCCGGACATTCGCGCAATAATGGAATTCTTGGACGAAGTCGAGGACTTAGAACCCCTGAACAATAACCTTTCTGGAGACCCAATGGCGGAAGCATGGTTGCAGATTCTCCTGACTCTGATTGTTAGGGAACATGGGCACTCTTCACTAGGAGTCAGCACCATCGAGGTACTGGTAGGGGAGCGAATGAACAGGGAGGGAATAGACCTCGAGATTTTCCTAGATAGGCTGTGGATAATGGGGAGGCTCGAGAAGGTTTACGGGGGCGCCGAAGTAAGCTACTCGCCCAACCCCAGTTGGCTTGAGATGAAGTAACCAAAGGGAAAATCTCCCAATGCAGCAAAAAAACACGTTTCGGCAATGCATAAGAGTGGCCGGAAAGTCCGAACTAACATGATGAACGAAAGTATGACTGGAAACCATGAGCACGGAAAGAGCAGGAGGGCTGTCGGACTAGTGTTCCTGATGCTAACATCGCTCTTCGTTTCGGCCGTGCCTTATGCTTCAGCTTCCCACACCACCCAATATGGCGTTCAGAGGGATCCACTGTACATTTCCATCGGAGATTTAGATTGTGATGGGGACAATGACATCGCATCAGGGAGCGGTTTCGGGCACTTCATCAGCTTCCTGTACAATGATGGGAACGGAGGTTTCGCAGACAGGCAGGACGTGCAGATCTCAAACAACGACTCATTCAGAGCCGGTTTCCGAGACGTGGCTGATGGGAACAGGGTCGAGATTGTAGATGTTGATGGGGATGACGTAAACGACGTAATCTACTATCAACAGAATGTCAGGTTCGTCGGCGAGTCATTCATCAGGCCTGCGAACCTTACCGTCCTCAAAGGAGACTGTGACGAGAGGGTGAACGAATGGGAGGAGATGTTCGAGACAATCACGGTCATCAACCCATACCTAGCCGACTTCGACGTCGGGGACATCAACGACGACGGATACGCCGACGTCGTCTTCTCCTCGACCGACTCGACCTTCGCCAACCAGTTCATCCAGATATACAAGGGCCCTGACTACAGCATTCCTTCTAACCAGCATGCTCCCATTTCTGTCCCACTAACCAGTGGCTTCTATGAATATCTGAAACTTGGTAACTGGGGAGAGGATTTGCAGACAATCCCCGATCCTACCAACCCAGGCGATGAAATCCTGGCTCCTGGCGAGTGTGAAGACCTTGACATCTGGCTTCTAAGAACCCCTCCCTATAATGCAGGTGTCGGGTATTCTGCTGGAACATACGACAACATGACAGTACTGGAGTACGATTGTGTGACAGGCCAGTACCCGAACCCAATGGATCCAACAGGTACTGGAACTATTCACACATTCACACTCGATGCCGAGCACGACTACCCGATGTACGGACTTGACATCGCCGATTCTACCCCAGATGACGATGTCAATGAGATAGACATCATTGCAGTCGTTGACGGCATCACAGGCAATGTATCCTATGCAACCAAGACGTCCTCGGGATGGGACAAGCAGAACTACGTTGGTTTCGGAGATTTTCTGGGAGCCTCGGTCACCATAGCCGATGTCAACCAAGACGGCGAGCTCGACTTCTTCGTGCCCACTTCCCTGACCTTGCTTGACACCCAGGAGTCCACGGTACAGAATCAGACATTCCTCCTGCGACCAAACCTTCGTGCTCTGAACACTGTGCAGATCCTTCTCGCTGACCCAGATGGTAACGGGTATCTTGACCCTCTATCTTTCGATGTCGGTAGGAGGCCAACAATGGCAATGCCAGGGCAACTTCAAGGAGCAGATAACAGTGCTCTCGAGGTAGTCATCGGACAGGAGGACTACACCTACAGATTCTCGAACAACGCCATGTGGCTGGACACACAGGGATATGCTGGTCAGGGGGATTACCTGTCAGTACTGGTTCTGGACAACTTCGACCTGGGAATTACCAGAGTAGAGATTGAACCGTCGGTAACCGACCCGGCCACCTTCCAGAGCATTGTAGGAGAGGGAAACCGTTGGGTCAACGTGACTGTCAAGAACACCGGCCTGATGCCCATCACAGGAGGTAGCCTAGACGTCGACCTAGAGGTCAGGGAGGTCCTAGGTGGAACCGACACGGTAGTCTACTTCAACGACTTCGAGTCAGCCTCGCCCGAAATCAATACCGGTGGAGCCTCATTCAACAAGTACTCCTACACGGGCGAGTACGAAATGGGGAACTCCTCATGGCACATAGATGAGGACAGGTACTGGGTCAACGGCACAGACTACGACGAGTACGATGTGGTACATTTCAACAACAGCGACTACCAGTGCATGCCGAACGGGACCGACAAGTGCTATGCCTCCGACGGAGACCCCGAGGAGAACAACGAGTCATGGACTGGCCCGGTCTCATACCCGTACTGGGAAGTGGAGACAAACCCGACGAACTACTTCTGGTCTGGAGTCGAGCACACCTATGTGTTCGACGACGGCAACTCAACCGAGGATTCCGGATACTACAACCACATGGACGAGGCGTTGATTCTCGAGGGAGTCGACCTCTCCGGAGCGGATGCAGCATTCTTGGACATGGATGCGATATGCAGCGCCGGCTTCTTCGAACTCTTCTTGAACGAGCCATACGATGTCATCGAGAGGTGGCTGTACGAGGATTCCTGCAGCATCGAGGTTTGGAGCGATGGAAGTGGATGGGAGACCGTTTGGAGGTATGGTGGTTGGGACAACGAGAGGAAGTACCGCATAGAGGATAGGGTCTCCAGCGCTCCCGACCCAGAGTACAACGACTACAACGACAATTTCTTCGGAGACTGGCACACAACAATGTGGAACAACTACACCGATTCAGGTGGCATCAGAGATTCCTG
>Ga0208765_1001558_pt1 | contig 13666 bp, 16 predicted proteins | sample ETNtaG_2_FD_185783 | JGI IMG/M metagenome (GOLD analysis project Ga0208765, IMG submission 185783) | Marine microbial and viral communities from oxygen minimum zone, Eastern Pacific Ocean - ETNP201406SV203 (SPAdes) (version 2) | ecosystem: Environmental > Aquatic > Marine > Oceanic ... | reverse complement strand
TGACGCGAACGATCCCGGGGCCCGGGAGCTGGCGCCCCCGAACCCCGGGATCATCGATTACGTCAGTTCGCCTACTTAGCGGGCCGGCGGGGAGTAGATCAGGCCCCCGTCCAACCATCCGGCGTTGGCGCTGCCCTCGCGGTACAGGCCGACCGGGTTCAGGTTGCGGTCGTAGACCTCGCCGTAGCTCCCGACCTGCCTGATTACCTGGTGGAAGGCGTCGGCGGCCAGACCCATACCGGTCTGGAGCTCACCATCGCCACCGCACAGACGTGCGACCTCGGCCTCGGCCTCGGCGCACGTGGCGTCCACGTTGGCAGAGGTGACGCCGTACTCGTCCATGATGATCATGGCGTACACGGTCCAGTTGACGGCATCGGCCCAGGCCGAGTCGTTCTGGCCGTAGGTCGGGCCAAGCGGCTCCTTAGAGATCGGAGTAGCCGGGAAGATCACCCACTCCTGATCGGCGGGCATCTGCTTGGCCTTGCGGCCCACGAGCGCCGAACCATCAGTGGTGGTGATGTCACAGCCACCGGCAATGAAGGTCTCGTACACCTCGTCGCTCGTCTCGAAGCCGAGCAACGTGATGTCGGCACCGGCCAACAGGGCGGCCTCGGCGATGTTCTTCTCCGTGGTCGTTCCGACGTTGGTGCAAACCACGGAACCGTCGATATCGGCAACCTGGCTGGATCCCGAGAAGCCATCGCTGACTCGGGCCATCAACTGCTGGCCGTCGTAGTAGGTGGTGGGACCGAAGTCCATGCCCACAGAACTGTCACGGCTCTGGGTCCACGTGGTGTTACGCATGAGGACGTCCACGTCGCCGGTCTGAACAGCGGTGAAGCGCTCCGAGGCCGTCAGGGCCACGAAGTTCACGGCTCCAGCGTCGCCAAGGACAGCGGCGGCTACCGCCCGGCAGAAGTCGGCGTCAATGCCGGTTACCGAACCATCAGCCTGGGTTTCGGAGAACGCAACGGCCGAGCCGCTGACTCCGCAGTTCAGGGTGCCACGAGCCTGGACGGCGTCCAGAAGGCTCCCGTCTGCGACAACCTCGACCTCTGCGGCCGTAGTAGCCGGTGCAGCAGGTGCGTCGTCGCTGTCGCTGCCACAGGCTGCGGCGACGACACCGATGGTCAGGAATAGGGCGAGAAGCCTGAGAAGCTTGCTCTTCATAAATTGAACCCCCTCCGGTTCATGGTTCCCGGAGGGGCGTGATCCCGCCACCCACGGGGGCCACCCATCGTTGGGCGGCTCCGCGAGGCTATTTGCCTTCAGCCATCCGGGCAACCCAGACATGCAATTCCCTGATATGGAGCGCCACTCCGGAGCAATTTCGCCCAGTGATAGTTGGCCTGTCCGGGAATCTGGTCCTGAAATTCCCACCTCGATTTTGCTCGACCGTGGGGCCTAACCAGCCAATATCACCTCGTCCAACAGGCCTGTGGATACGCAGTAGACGAAGCCACGGATGTGGTCCTTGTGGAGCAGGAATGGGGACAGGTGGAGCCGCTGCATCGATTGACGGACGCTGTCGTGGGGGTCAGTGAATGCCTCCAACGCCCAAGAGGGGGCCACCCCGACCTCGTCGACCAGTTGGGCCCGGAACTCCTCCTCAACGACCCGTTCCAGGCCGCAATCTGTGTGGTGTACGAGGACAACCTCACGGGTTTTCAGGAACCGTTGGGACAGACACAGCGACCGGATGACGTCGTCGGTGATCACGCCACCGGCATTGCGGATTACGTGGGCCTCGCCGTGACCGAGGCCCAGTAGTTGGAACATGTCCATTCGGGAGTCCATACAGGCCACGACGGTCACGTGACGGGTTGGTTCAACCTGGAGGTCGGCGTCGTCAAAGTCGACGGCGAACGCCCGGTTAGCCGTCACGAACTCGTCGGCGATCGGGGAGTGGTCGGTCATGGCAGAGGTTTCATGGGTCGGGTGGGCGAATACCAGCCGGTCGCCCGAGCCCCAAGGATGCCATGGTCGGCACCCGGAACGTGACGGGTCAGTTTCGTCGGTCCAGCGCTGCTGCCGTCACGGTGGCGCCTAGGACGCCCCCGGACGCGGAGAGCACCAGGTCGCCCACTGTGTCGTCGTAGGTCAGCTGCAGCCCGGTGGTCCCCATCTCCTGGACGACCCACTCCACGGCCTCCCAGGCGATGATGGCCATGGCTCCGAAGCCGGAGCCCAGCAGGACCAGGTTCCACCGGGCCAGGCCTTGGGGTGCCACGAAGAGCACCAGGGCGGCTACCAGGAAGGTCCAGTTGGCGAAGTGGAGGATGTCGTCGAATTGTTCGAAGGTGTCGTAAAGGTTCACCAGATTTCCTGACAGATCCAGTACGAACGGAGTAACCAGCAGGGCGTCGGCCAGATAGGGGTACCGGCTTCGCCGGCCACGAAGCGTCCAGATAATCGGTACCACCAGGGCCGATATGGGGTAGCCGACGCACCGTTCGGGCCAGCCCTTACCGGCCACCCCGGGAATGTCAGGGAATAGCAGGCCGGCCAGGAGGGTTGCCGCAAGGGCGCCCTTGATCGCCCACATGAGGTACCGCTCGTTCACTTGGTGCCTCCCGGCCCGATCGGCTTTGACCCGGCTAGTTGATCTGCTTGTCCATGTCTGCCCAGTAGGGGGCGCGCAGTTTGAATTTCTGCAACTTGCCGGTGGACGTCCGGGACAGTTCGTCTCGGAACTCCACCGACGTGGGGCACTTGAAGTGGGCCAAAGATTCCCGACAGTGGTCGATGAGGTCCCGCTCGTTGACTGACTCCCCGTCGGCCAGCACGACCAGGGCCTTGATCGTCTCGCCCCACTTTTCATCGGGCACGCCGATTACCGCCACCTCGGCGACCGCCGGATGCGAAAACAAGGTGTCCTCCACCTCGATCGATGACACGTTCTCACCACCCGAGATGATCACGTCCTTCTTGCGGTCAGTGATCGTGGCGTACCCGGCCTCGTCAATTGTCCCGCCGTCTCCGGTGTGAAACCAGTTGTCGGCTAGTGCTTCGGCGGTGGCGTCCGGTTGGTCCCAGTAGCTCTTCAGCACATGGTTGGTTCGGGCTAGCAACTCACCATCTGGCGAGGTCGACATGGACACGCCGAGGGCCGGTGCTCCGGCCCGTGACAGGCGGGCCGCCCGTTCGGCTGGGGTGTCACGGTCCCACTCGGCCCGAGAGCGGTTCATGGTCAACAGCGGAGCGGTTTCGGTCAGTCCGTAGATCTGGATGAACTCCCAACCCAACTCGACCTCGACCCGCTCGATGGTTCGGGTGGGGGGCGGTGCTCCGGCCACCACGATTCGCATGCGTCCCGATCCGGGGATTTCGCCATCCCAGTCTGCTGCCGCGTCCAGCACAGTGGCGATGACCGCCGGGGCGCCACACAGCAGGGTCACCTGATGCTGCTCGATGCGTCGGAGGATTTCGGGCCCGTCGACCTTGCGGAGCACGATGTGCTTCCCGCCCATCCCGGTCACCGCGTACGGCATGCCCCAGCCGTTGCAGTGGAACATGGGCAGGGTGTGGAGGTAGACGTCCCGGTCGTTCACGCCCGTTTGCCATCCGAACACGGCGGCGTTCAGCCACAGGTTCCGGTGGGTCATCTCGACACCCTTTGGACGGGCCGTGGTGCCGCTCGTGTAGTTGATGGTGGCGGTGGCATTCTCGTCCGGGGTCCATGGTCGAGGTTCGACTCCCTCGAGGAACAGTGAGTCCGACTCCTCGCCGTTCAATAGACGGTGCTTCACCTTTACGCCACCCAGGTCGGCTTCTAGTTCTGGGTCCATGAGAAGCACTTCGGCTCCTGAGTGGTCCACGATGTACTGGACCTCTTCGGCGTTGAGGCGAAAGTTGACCGGTACCCCGACTCGTCCGAATGCGCTGGTTCCGTAGAGGAACACCAGCATCCGTGCCGAGTTGTGGCTGACCATGGCCACCCGCGCTCCGATATCGAGGCCCATGGCGTCGAGGCCCGCGGCCATTGCCTGTGCCAACTCGGCGGTTCGTGCGTAGGTGAGGTCGGGGAGTGCCGGGGCGACCTGGTCGGGCTCGTCGACGATGGCGATCCGGTCGCCGTAGACGACCTCGGCTCGACGCAGGTGGTCGGCGACGGTCAGCGGGATCTCCATGGGGCGGCCTCCTGTCGGGTTCTCGCGGCGTGTCGACCGCGGAACGGCTGACAATAGTTCTCGTCTCTTGGGCACCTCGTCTCAGGGCATACGCTCTTGGCGGTGGAACACGACGAGGTTCTCGACGGGTACCGGACGAGTATCGACAACATCGACGCCGCCCTGATCAACCTGCTAGCCGAGCGGTTCAAGGTGACCCGCATGGTGGGGGCTCACAAGGCGGCGGTCGGCATGCCGCCGGCTGATCCCGACCGGGAGGCTGAGCAGGTGCAACGAATGCGGGACTTGGGCGAGGCGGCGGGCCTGGATCCGGTGTTTAGCGAGAAGTTTCTGCGATTCGTGATCGACGAAGTGATCCGCCACCACGAGCGGGCAGGGAACGGGGACTGACTCCCCGGCTGGGGCTCAGCCCTCGGCCATTTCCCGGTCCTTGGCCACCTCGTCGAGGTCGGCATATTCCTCGCCGGTGTCCACCCAGTCCTCAAACTGGATCACGCCGATGTCGGTGAACCGGTCCCGCAGCCATCCGTCGCCGGCGTCCAGTAGGCCCAACTTCTTGCAGTTGGGGACGATCTTGGAGAACAGCAACCGCTGGAAGAGCCTCAGATCGTCGGGCATGGCCAGGGTGAACTGAACCATCTCCTTGACGTCGACCCCCATGCGCTCCCAGACCTCCTGGCGCATGAATCGGTCCCGCATCCGCAGAGCCGCCTCAAAGGCAAACTCCTGCCGGTCGCGCAACTCGGCCACAGTGAGTTCCTGGTATACCTCCTGGAGGCTGAGCACTCCGAAGGCCACGTGCCGAGCCTCGTCGGACATGACGTAGCGCAGCAGCTTCTTCAGCAGCGGCTCCTCGGTGGTCTGGTGCATGAAACTGAATGCGGCCAGGGCTAGTCCCTCCACCATGATCTGCATGCCGAGATAGGTCATGTCCCAGCGGTTGTCCCGGAGGATGTCGTCGAGCAGCGTTCCCAGGTGGGTGTTGACCGGGTACTTGATGCCGTCCAACTTCTGGTCCAGGTACTGGGCGAAGACCTCGACGTGCCGAGCCTCGTCGACCACCTGGGTGGCGGCGTAGTACTTGGCATCGATCCACGGCACCGTCTCGACGATCTTGGCTGTGCACAGCAGGGCGCCCTGTTCGCCGTGCATGAACTGGCTGAGGCTCCAGTTCATGGACTCAACGCCCAGGTCGGCCCACTCGTCTTCGGTCAACTTGTGGAGAGGCGAGTCAGGATTCTCGGCGAAGTAGGCCACCTCGTCTGGGTTGGCCGGAGCCAGGACGGCGTACGGGTCTACGTCGATTGACCAGTCCAGGTCGGTTTGGCCGTTCCACTGCGAGGTCTTGGCCTTCTCGTAGAGCTTGTCGAGGTTGGCCCGTTCGCCCTTTCCGTAGCCCCAGGTGAAGATGGCATCAGCGTTGTCTTCCACGGTGTGGATGAGCGAGGTCACATCGTCGTTGAAGACGGAGAAGTCGCTGATCCGGTCCGGGTCGTTGGCATAAGCCCGGAAGTCGAACTCGCCGTTGACGGTCTGCTCGCCGGGCATCGGCTCGGTGGTGGTCATAGTGGAAGTTCCTCCAGTGGGGCCGGTTTCGGTGGCCTTCAGTCTTCGTTCGGGGGTGGTTGGTCGTTGGTCGAGTCGGCGAAGATGGGCTCCACGGCGTCGCCGATGGTTAGGGCCTCAGCGGTGTTCTCCCAGTCCTCGTACTGGATGACGCCCATCTCCTGGAAGCGTTCCCGCAGCCAGCCGTCTCGGTGGTCGAGCAGGCCGAGCTTCTTGCAGTTGGGGACGATCTTGGAGAACAGGAGGCGCTGGAGGGCTTGCTGGGAGCTCTGCCTGGGGAGCAGCGCCTCGATCTCGGCGTTCTCGATACCGAAGCGTGGCCAGAGTTCGGCGTTCAGGGTGCGTCGGCGCATCATGTCGCACGCCTCGTAGGCGAATTCCTGGCGCTCCCGGAAATCGGCGGCCGGCAGGTCGTCGTAGATTTCCTGCAGTGAGAGGATTCCAAACGCCACGTGCCGGGCCTCGTCGGCCATGACGTACTTCAGCATCTGCTTGAGTAGAGGTTCCTGGGTGGTTCCGAGCATCAGTCCAAACGCCGCCAGGGCGAGGCCTTCGATCACCACCTGCATGCCGAGGTAGACGAGGTCCCATCGTTCGTCCCGGAGCACCGTGTCGAGCAGGGACTTCAGATTTTCGTTGATCGGATAGGTGGTGGGCATCTTCTCGTCGAGGTACCGGGCGAACGCCTCGACGTGGCGGGCCTCGTCGACTACCTGGGTGGCGCCGTAGTACTTGGCTTCGATCCACGGCACAGACTCAACGAGCCGGGCTGTGCACAGCAGGGCTCCCTGCTCTCCGTGGAGGAACTGGCTGAGGGAGGCGGCTTGGGAGTGGACGGCGAAGTCCACCCACTGGTCTTCGTTCCACGAGGCGACGGGGGAGCCCTTGATGTCGAGAAGGCTGCGAGCCGGCATGCCAGCCGGGATTCCGGTCGCTTCGGCCTGGAGGCGAATCATGTGCTCGGGGTCGACGGGGGTCGACCAGTCGAGGTCGTCGCTGACGTTCCATTGTGAGCGCTTGGCCTTTTCGTAGAGGCGGTTCAGGCCGTCGCGACCTCGCTCGTAGTCCCAGGTGAACTGGGTGTCGAACTCGGCTCGGACCGATTCCATGAGGAGATCAAATTCAGTGGGGCCGGCCTGGTTCTCGCTGTCGCCCCCAGCGGTCTGGGGTTCAGTGACGGTCATGTCGGATCTCCGCTGGTCATCGTTTCCCCGGCGGGTGGAGCGGCCAGGCCAGCGATCACCCGATTGATCACCTCGTGCCAGTTCTCGGCAGCGGGGAGTTCCAGACCCATGGAGCGGGTCAGCAGCATCCCGAAGCCGATGGCGTGGGCCAGGCGGACCACGGACTGCTCGTCTAGTCCTGGGTCGGTCAGGCCCTCGGTGGTGGCCTCGTCTACCAACTTGCCGAGGCGCCGGTCCACGTCTTCGACCCGGCGGCGCAGGCGATCGGCCAGGTCGGGGTCTCGGCGGGCCGCCACTACGGCCTCCAGGAAGAGGGCGTGCCCACCGTCCAGCGGATCAAGGAGGTGATCGCCGAGGCTGGACAAGACTTCGGTGGGGGGACTGGCGGCTGATCCGCCGTTCAAGATGTTGTCGATGGAGTCAGGTACGTGATGGTCCACGGCCTCCAGGAGCAGTTCGGCCTTGCCGCCGTACCGGCTGTAGATGGCGCCGGTGGTGACGCCGGCCCGACGAGCGATCTCGGCCACTCCGGCCCGCTCGTAACCCTTCTCGGCGAACACCTCGGCCGCCGCGTGAAGTAGGCGGTGGGTCAGGTTGTCGCCGGGGCGACGGGCCTCGTCAGTCTGGATCGTTTCCTGATCAGCCACCTCAGCGATAATAACGGTGATTATCCACGAGTCAAGGACGGGGCGTGACCTAAGGGCTAGTTTCCGGCGAATCACCGAGCAAGAAAGGGCCAGCCCTATGCACTTCGGTGCCTGCTTCTTTCCTACGGCTTACGCCATCAGCCCCCTCGAGCTAGGACCTGCTCTCGAGGAACGCGGTTTTGAGTCGGTCTGGCTAGCCGAGCACAGCCATATCCCCGCTTCGCGCGCCTCACCCTGGCCCGGCGGACCAGACCTGCCACAGATGTACTACGACACCCTGGATCCGTTCGTGGTTCTGGGCGCCATGGCGGCAACCACCACGACCCTGAGGTTGGGTACCGGTATCACCCTCGTCGTTCAGCGGGACCCCATCCACACCGCCAAGGAGGTAGCCAGTCTCGATGTGCTATCCGGAGGGCGTGTCCTGTTTGGCGTCGGAGCCGGTTGGAACCTGGAGGAGATGGCCGACCATGGCACCGACCCCGATCGCCGGTTCGGCTTGATGCGAGAGCGGGTCGAGGCCATGAAGGCCGTCTGGACTTCCGAGGTTGCCGAGTATCACGGTGATCAGGTCAGCTTCGATCCGATGTACCAGAATCCCAAACCGGTCCAGTTGCCGCATCCACCTGTCCATGTCGGTGGCGTGGCCCCCGGGGGTCTACGTCGAGCCGTGGCTTACGGCGACGGGTGGATCCCCATTGGCGGTCGAACAGAGGTCGATGGGGCGGAACTCTCCGCTCTCCGGGATGAGGCCTGCGCGGCGGTCGGGCGTGATCCGAGCACCCTGGAGGTCTCCATCTACTACGCCCCGCCCGATCCGGCCGTCCTGGCCAACCTGGCTGAGCACGGCATCGAACGGGCGGCCTTTGCCGTGCCGTCGGCTCCTCGGGACGAAGTTCTGCCGGTTCTTGACCGGTACGCCGAGGTGATGTCCTCGCTCTAGGAGAGAGTGGCTGCCAGGTCGGCGGCCAGGGCAGCCCGCTGGGCGTCGTCCAGGTTGACGGTCAACTCGAGGGTGGCGAAGTCGCTGCCCAGCCTCACCGGCCCCTCGGGGAGGGTGAATACCAGGTATTGCACGGCCGACAGGCGGTCCTGACCCACCTGAGTGGGGTCAAACTCGGCGTAGATCCGGGTTCCGTCGGCCAGTTCGGCGTACAGGCACTCCTGCAGCCCCAGCCAAGCCTCCAGCAGGGGGCGGCGTTTCGCCTCGTCCTCGATCTCGATCAGGAGAGCGCATCCCAGTTGCCCCGGTCCGCCGAGCATGGAGTTGTAGACGTCTAGTTCTTCGCGGATTCCGGACTCTCGGACGATCCGCTCGGCTCGCATGATTTCCTGGATCTGGTACCAGATCGTGTCGTGGTTTTCGAATAGGAACGTCAGGTTCTCGCCCAGGTGGATCCGTCGAGACTTCTTGAGTCGCATGACCATTGCCCGGGTGGTGTCCCGATCGTCGGTATAGGTCTGCCAGTCGAGAATCTCCTCCTGCCGGACGTGGTGGGGGGCCGGCGTTGGACTACTGCTCATGTGGGCCTTCCGCCGGTGGTGCCGCTTCCGACCCGGACGGTGGCACGGGGGTCGGGAAACCGTCCGGGTCGTAGGCCCGGGCCAGGATGGTCATTGGATGCAGAGGTCGACGGTCGGCGTGCTGGGCGAACTGCAGGGCGGCCAGCGGACAGTCGGTGGCCCACACCTGGGCCGACCCATCGCTTCCGGCCGCCATATCGTCGAAGGCCTTTCGCCCGATGTGCACTGACGACTCGAAACCCTCCACCTTCATGGCATGCGTGCCGTCGTGCCCGCAGCACTCCATGGTGGTTGACGGCTTCACACCCGGGATCTTTCGGAGCAGGTCCCGACCCTTGAAGCCCACGGCTTGGGCCCGCAGATGGCAGGGAGCGTGGTAGGACACGTCACCCGGCGTACTGGCAAACCGGTCATCGAATCGCTCCTCATCGCGGATGGACCACAGGAACTCCGACGGGTCCGATACGGCTTCGGCCAAGCGATGAGCCCGTTCCCGATCGACGGGGGCCACCAGTTCCGGGTACTCACGACGCAGCATCATCGAGCAGGTCGGGTTGACGGCCAGGACCTTCTTGCCGGCCGCCACGTGGGGTTCCAGACGGTCCAAGTTGGTGGTCGCCTTATCTCGCAGGGTGTCTAGGTCACCGGATTCCCAGGCCGGCATCCCACAGCAGGCCAAGCCCTCCTCGCAGGTGACGTCCACACCGTTTCGCTGCAGAACCGACACGGTGTCACGGCCCACGTCGGGCTCGTTGTGCTCGACGTAGCAGGTGGGGAAGAGGACTATCTCGCCGACTGTGGGATTGTCGGAAACCAGGCCAACCTGCCGGGCCCACCGGGTAAACGGGGTTCGGGCGAACGGCGGGAGGTCCTTGTCGCGGTGGATGCCTACCACCTTCTCCAGAAAGCGTCGGTGCAGTCGACTGCGGGAGTTCAAAACGTCGACCAGCCCGCCGGAGGATCGGGCCAGCCGGGCCGTCCGGTCCGGGTCGCCGAGCACCCGGTCTCGAAGGCTCTGTCCATAGCGTCGGCGCCGTTGGGCCTTGTACCGGTGGACCAGCTTCGGGAAGTCCAGCTGGAACTCGTGGCCGTCGCGCACCGTGTAGGGACACTGGACCTCACACAGCTTGCACTGGAAGCACTCGTCCATCACCTGCGCTGTCTCGGTATCGGTGATGGAGCGCACGTCGCCGTCGTGGTGGTCGTCGATGAACGAAAACAGCGACGGGAACGAATCGCAGTACTTGAAGCACATCCGGCAGCCGTGACAGATCTCGAATGTGCGGTCGACCTCTGCCTGAAGCGCGTCGGGGTCCCAGTAGACGTCTTCCGAGGGGTCGTAGGACAGGCCCGGGGTAGGGGCGTACGGGATGTGGTCGGCCATGGGCGGTGATCTCTCCGGCTTCCGTCCGACGCCGGCTACAGGGTCAGACGCGCTATGCCTGACACCTTCAGGAGAAGTGGCCGGCGTGGTTGACCACGGGAGAGGGCGGTCGACGGACCGTTGGTCAGCTGATCCCGTCGAGTAGCGCCTGGAAGCGACCGGCGTGGGACTTCTCAGCCTTGGCCAGGGTTTCAAACCAGTCGGCAATGTCGTCGTGGCCCTCCTCGCGGGCCGTTTTGGCCATCCCCGGGTACATCTCGGTGTACTCGTAGGTTTCGCCGGACACGGCGGCGGCCAGGTTCTCCAGGGTGTCGCCGATGGGCAGTCCGGTGGCCGGATCACCAACTGTCTTGATGTAGTCGAGGTGGCCGTGGGCGTGGCCGGTCTCGCCCTCCGCGGTATCGCGGAAATTGCCGGCGATGTCCGGGTAGCCCTCTACGTCGGCCACCTTGGCGAAGTAGAGGTAGCGGCGGTTGGCCTGGGACTCGCCGGCAAAGGCGGCCTTTAGGTTCTCGATCGTCTGGCTACCGTCGAGGCTCACGGTGTTGCTCCTGTTTTCTCTTCGATGGGCGGGATTTCCGGTGGGGCTACCGCGGGCACCGTAGTCCCCGCGGGCCCCTCGCTCGCATCTCAGCGAAGGTTGTACGTCACTCCTCGCCGTAGCGGGGTACGCCGGGTCCCATCAGGGCGGTGAACAGGGCCAGGACTTCGCCCGCTTCAGCGTGCCGCCCGGTTTCGTCCTTGGAGTAGAGGATTGCGTCGTCGACGGTCACGTCGAACACGCCGTTCTCCCCCGTGACCAGTCGAAGGTCCTCGATGACGTGCTGGTAGTTAGCCAGCAGATCCCCTGCCGCGCCCACGGCGCGGGAGGAATAGTCTCAGGGGACGCAGTAGGTGATCTGGACGTGGTGGTTCGCCATACCCCGGACGTTAGGCGCGGCCAGGCGGTCGGGTTGTGGCACCGGCCACCCAAAGGGCTCCCTGACGGGCAGCCAAGGTGCACGGCATCGACCCGAAAGGCTCCCCGTCGGCCCTCACCAGCGGGTCAGCGTCAACGGCCTCCATGCGAACCTCGGCCGCCTGGTGGACCGAAACGTCGGGATGATCGAGGTGGGCTCCGGTTCGGACCTTCCCGAAGGACCGCAGCAGATCAAAGCGGCCAACGTCGCCGACGAGGCACACGTCCAGCAGGCCATCGTTGGGGATGGCATCAGGGCAGATTCGCATCCCGCCGCCGAACAGGCCGGTGTTAGCCACCACCAGCACGGCTGCACGCTCCTCGCGTTCCTCGCCATCGAGGACTAGCCGGAACAGCCCCGGTCGCATCGTCGGAATCCCGAGGAGGGTGGCCACCGTGTAACGGGACGGTCCCCGGGGGACGGTCATGGTCTCGGCCCGGGCATTGACGGCTGCCGGGAAGCCAGCGACGCAGCTGGTTACCGCATAGGACGGATCAGAAAGCGACTCGTCGCTGTCCACCCTTACGATCGCATCCACCGCTGTCGGGGCTTCCAGGGAGCGGTCGACGCGGTCCTCCAGGGACCCTCCGGTCAGGCCGAGGGCCTCGGCGGCGTCGTTGCCGGTCCCGCCGGCCACGACGCCCACCACGGTGGACGTCCCGGCTACCGCCCCGGCAGCCAGGTGCACGATGCCGTCTCCGCCGAAGGCCACTATCCGCTCGACACCCGCCGCCACCGCGTGGTGGGCGGCCGTCCTGGCAACCTCGGCCGACGACGAATCGAGGACTAGCGGCTCAACGCCGTGCTTGCGGAGCCGGACTAGCACGCGGTCGACCTGGCTGGCAGCCCGTCCTTGGCGGGCTGCAGGGTTAATCAGGAGTGCCACCTGCGACATGGGCCCATCATCGCCCATCGATAGCCTCGACCTCATGACACCGCCGCGGACCATCCTCGGGGCCACCGTTTCAGCCGCCCTCCTGGCTTCTGCCTGCGGTGGAGGTGGGGCCGGTTCGGGAATCACCAGCATGGCCGAGGACGGCGTCCTGCGAGTTGTCGGCCTGGACACCCAGGACTTTGACGCCGACGGCTATCGGGTGGATGCCGGAGAGGTCACCGTCGAGTACCAGCTCTCAGGGTTCCAGAACCACACGCTGGTCATCGAGGGCCGGGAGGACGAACTGCGTCTCGAGGTCGAGAACGGGGGTACGGACTCCGGGACCATCAACCTGGAACCCGGCCGCTACATCCTCTACTGCGACGTGGCTGGCCACCGGGAAGGTGGGATGGAGGCCCGGCTGCTCGTCGAGTAGTCCCGAAAACCGCCACGGCCCGCCCTAAAGGGCGGGCCGATCAGCGTTCAAGCGTCCGGGATCAGGCGACGATCTCGAAGAGCAGGTACAGCACGACAGTGATGACCAGGCCGTACACGATGGTGTCCTGGTGCTTGTCCAGCACCTTCTTGTTGATGGCGCTGTCGTAGCCGCCCACCTTGCCGAGGGCCGAGAGTTCCATCACGATCCAGATCACCGCGAAGACGATCCAGATGGTGGCGCGGGAACCGGAGTCCGGGTTACCGAAGTTCATGCCGAAATGGCTGGGCCACATCATGAAGAAGATCAGCGGGATCGAAAACAGTGTGTTGACCCGGCTGGCCCGTCCGGCCCGCTTGGCTGCCGCCGGGGCCTCCGAGTCGGCCTCACCGCCTTCGGACACTCGCACCGAGGATCCGATGGCGATCTTCTGGGCCGGCCAGATGACCATCCATACGTTGGCCGCCATGGTCGTTCCCAGCACGGCGCCGAAGGCGATTCCCATACCGGAAGCCGACCTCCAGTAGTCCATCTCGTGGATCAACTCCTGGTGGGCGAGGATCCAGATACCCGACACCCAGGTAAGGGCAGCAGCCCAGCGGAACCACCACAGGGTCCGCCAGGTGATCTTGCGCAGCGCCTCGCCTCGGGCCCCGTCGCTCATTTCTCCGAAGGCCGCGCCTTGGATGAAGTTAAAGAAGTACAGGAGACCGATCCAGGTGATCCCACCCAGATAGTGGGCATACCGGCCGACGGCCTGACCGCCCCCGGTCATCCCCATCCAGTCACTGAACAGTTCCACGAAGGTCTCCCTCGGTTCGGTGTGGGCTTAAGAATCCGATCATGGCATGCACCACGCGCGGCGACAACGACCGGGGAGGCGCAGTCACGATTAACCGATAGGTCCGTCAGTCCACGAGCACGTCGGCGAAGCGGTCCCGCAGGGTCTTCTTGGAGAA
>Ga0208765_1001557_pt1 | contig 13680 bp, 13 predicted proteins | sample ETNtaG_2_FD_185783 | JGI IMG/M metagenome (GOLD analysis project Ga0208765, IMG submission 185783) | Marine microbial and viral communities from oxygen minimum zone, Eastern Pacific Ocean - ETNP201406SV203 (SPAdes) (version 2) | ecosystem: Environmental > Aquatic > Marine > Oceanic ... | reverse complement strand
CCACCATTGTTCGTCTGCTGAAAGTGAGGGGCCAATCCCGTCCCAATAACGTGATCCCGTTGACCAACTTCCATCCGATGTATCGTAACCGGAATTCGCCAATTCATTGTCATCCCAAGAACCGTCATTACTACCCCAGGCCGCATACATCGAGACATTATCTAAACCGGTAACGTAAGTCCCATTTTGATTGAATTCAACAGCGAATCCCATGTCCGATAATTTCTGTTCGGTGGTGTAGAGCAAATCATTCCACCATTTGTATCCTGAACCATTTCGATTGGTGGCTAAATCTAGCACACTCAATCCATGTTGTCCCACACTGTTATTCGCTTTAGCAATCAGTCCAAGAGCGGTTTCGACATCATAGCCGGTGAGCCTCGTAACGAGATAGTACCCCTGTTCATCTCGCTGAAATTGTTTCATTTCGTGGCCTGCTGCAGGCCCGTAGTTTGAATTCACATTCCAATCGGCGAAGATGGAAGGTGCATATGGGCCATCGATCAGAGCCAATTCTGAGTCGAAGGCGGCACGAGAATTGGTACCACCATCGACTCGAAGAGGAACGCCTTTGGTTGTGACCAAAACATTGAGTTCTGTCAAATTACGATCTAAAATCATTTGAGAAATTGGTTCGGAGAAAAACGTCGTAAATTGGTTTGAATTGATGGTTTCACCCGTCGGTGTACTTTCATTTGTCAGCAGAAACACACGTTCTGGAGGAATATCTCGAGCCACAGCGAAGGCCGTTCCAATCGTTCGACTCACCTCACTTTGGTTGTTGATAATGACCGCTACATCGCTGTAGTCAGCCAAAGTTTGATGTGAAAATGGTTCGAGTACTGCAATGTCTCGAAATGGAGCCTCCCCCCATGCGTCCACGTGCGTTCTCGCTTCCTCTGGAAGCGATACTGCGGCCCAACTTTGCAGTGAAAGTAGGGCGACGAGGACGATTGCCATTCGAGAGCGCACGAAATGTCACCCCAGCCTTGAACTTTTCACCGTGTCGGCAATATGACAACCGGCACCATAGGTGCCGTTGAGGAAAATATCCAGTAATTCGGCGATGGGCATAAAGCCCACCGGCCCCCCCTGTCAATGTATGGCCGACGTCATCATTGCTAGGCAATGCCGACATTCTTTGTTGAGGGTGATTCCAGGGGATTTAACTCGATACGAGGCTCAGGTCGCCGTCACGTGTGCCAACAATCGTTTAGCCGGACGTGAAGGATTGGATAGTAAGATGCACACAGCAGCTGGTGAAGAGTTGCGACAAGAATGCATCGAAATTGGCAAGGTACAGCGTGCCCAGAATCTACAACCCTGTCCAGTCGGTACTGCTGTAACAACCTCTGCTTACAACCTTCCTCAGGATCACTTGATTCACGTTGTGGGTCCGGATTGTAGGAGACCCAGTCAGGACGAGGGTCGTCGTGAACTCATTGTCAAGTCTTACGAATCAATGTTTGAGCAAATTGCTGCATTGGGTGGTGTTGAAACTATGGTTTGCCCCCCTCTTTCAATGGGGATATATGCCTATCCTCACCGAGAAGGAGCGCGAATGACGATGGAGATTCTACTCGGCTGGCTCGATGCAGAAGAAGAACCTGGCGTGGGTGATTTTGTATTACTCGTCAATGACGAAAATTTCGTCAAGAATTTGAAAACGGTTTACCGCGAATCTGAGGACCAATTCCCTGGCGTGGATTGCACGCGGCAATACCGAAAACGCCGTTACTGATGCGCACGTGATCTAGCGGTTATGATGTATGGTTCCCAACCATGCCACCCGGATTCAAATTCCGGCGTGCGCACTCAGAAGAGTGGTTCTTCATAATCATCGTCGGAAAGGGTTCGCCACAATCCATCGGGCACATCGTCGTAGACACCTGCATAGGGGTCATCATTGGCTAAGACCTTCTTGGGCTTCTCCAATGCATTCAATGCTTCTGGCTTGAATTTCCAATAGTGGATTCGCCACTCTCGTCCGTCCCAAAGAGTTGTTTCTTCTGATTCAGTGGTTAGAAGATCGTAATCTTGGAACATGTAGAACAAGTTTCGATCCGTTGGTTCAAGGGCATTGTCGATGATTCGGTCATAGAATCCAAAGAATCCGAGAGCATGTTCAGCCATGCCTTCAGCCGTAAGGGTCTCCATATCAGGGTCGATATGGGTCTGAATTGCCGCTGTCAATGATGCAAGACTCATTCCCATTTATTGGACCCCCGACAGCGAAGATGGTTCTCGCCGGATGATACATGGGAGCAGGCTGACCTATTTCAACAGTTGGCGATTTTCGCCCCGAAGGGGCGTACATCCAGCCGTTTCGTCACGATTAAACGGTTGATTCCACGCGCAGAAATGTGACCGAGTTCAAAGAGGGGACATTTCTGGGCTTGCCCGAGAACGATGGGGCGGCAGATGTTGTCATCCTCTCGGTCCCGTATGAGTTGACTACATCGTATGGTCAGGGTACATGCGAAGGGCCCAAGGCAACCATACATGCCTCTGCTCAAGTTGAGTTATACGATCCTTTACTTCCTGATGATTTACCCTGTGGATTCACTCTTCACACGGCTCAACCATGGAATGGGGGAGGAGGAAGTTTGCAAGAACAATTGTCTGGGATTACAACTTATGTGTCTCAATATGAATCTGCCTTTCCAGTCATCCTTGGAGGCGAACATGGAATGCTGCCGGCAATCATGCAGGCTGTTTCTAAGAAGAATAATCTCGAGGAATTAACAATCGTTCAAATCGATGCCCACGCAGATTTGCGTGATGAACTCGAAGGTGACCCGAACAGTCATGCTTGTGCAGTTCGCCGTTCGTTAGACTTGGGGGTCGGGAAAATATTGCAGATCGGCATTCGAGCATTTGCTCGAGAAGAGGCTCAATTTGCAACCGAAGACCATCGGGTTGATTCATGGCTGGCTAGGGATGTACTGAACCCCTGTGGGGGGGAAGCCACTTGGCTCAATTGGTTGAATACATTGTCGGAAATTGAAGGTCCTGTGTGGTTGACTTTGGATATTGATGGCTTGGATGCAGCGTATGTCCCTACAACTGGGACGCCAGTCCCAGGCGGCCTCGCCTTTTGGCAAGTTGTCGAAACAATCGAAACCATATCCTCTGCACCAGATGCCCGATGGATTGGAGCCGATGTTAACGAAATCGTTCCCGATTCAAATAACCACGTGACCGAATTTACCGCAGCAATGTTGGCTACCAAAATCGTGGCCGCTCACCTCGCTCGTCGATTGGAGGATGAATCATGAAATCGAAAGGTCGTCACATCACGCTGGATTATTCTGGTTTCAAAGGTGCAGGGGACTGGATACTCAGTGTCTTACAATCTGCAGTTTCTCGCTCTGATGCAAGAGAAGTTCACGCACATGTCTCTCAATTTGATGGAGTTCAAAGCCCACTGGGATTTGCAGCTGTTGTTCTAATCGATGAGAGCCATGTCAGTGCGCACTGCTATGCGGATGAAGGAATTCTAGCAGTCGATTGCTTCACCTGTGGCAGTGTTGATCCGAACACAATTGCAGACGATATCCATGCACAACTAATCAAGGCAATACCGACTCTCAAATTGGTTCAAAGAACTGCACTTGATCGATTCGTAATGGAGGAATGAGATGCGAGATTTCGTTGGACGCCATTTCCGTCATTTCAATGCAGGCGAGTTAAGACGCTGCTCTGAATCACTCTGTGATTTTGTCGATGATGGTGGACGATTGATGATTACATTGGCGGGTGCAATGAGTACCGCAGAAATCGGCCGAAGTCTGGCCCCAGCAATCCGGCAAGGAAAAATTCACGCGATTTGTTGCACGGGTGCAAATTTGGAAGAGGATCTGTTCCATCTTATCGCAGCCTCACACTATGGTGATGTTCCGAATTGGAGAGACTTATCTCCACATGAAGAATCTCAATTGAAAAATCGAATTACCAATAGGACTTTACCAGAAGAAAAGGCGATAAGAAAAGTTGAATCCCAATTGATTTCTTTGTGGAATGAATCAACAGGGAAATTACCTCATGAATTCCTGTATGAGCTGGTGAAACAAACCGAGGCAGATGCAGATCCTCGAGATTCATGGCTTCTAGCGGCTGCTGAATGCAATTTACCACTGTTCGTGCCCGGTTGGGAGGATTCAACTCTCGGCAACATCTTTGCCGCTAAGGTCATCGACGGTTCAGTCGATATCGATGCGATTCTCAGTGGCACCCATTACATGCTTGCACTCGCTGAATGGTTCCGAGAAAATCCCTGTAATGGGTTCTTGCAAGTTGGGGGTGGAATTGCTGGAGATTTCCCCATTTGCGTTGTTCCAATGCTAAGACAAGATCTCGGTGAAGATGTTCCGTTATGGGCATGGTTCGCTCAAATTTCAGAATCGCGACCATCTTATGGTGGATATTCGGGAGCCCCTCCCAATGAGAAAATTAGTTGGGAAAAACTCGGCGTTGAAACGCCCAAGTTTGTCATTGAATCCGATGCCACTATTGTACTGCCAATCCTGTTGACCTGTCTGCTCAACGAATGAGGCATACCCTCAAATCAGCGACACCGCACCTACGGTGCGATGCGCGTCCTCGCTGTTCTCGCCATGCTCCTTCTCGCCTCAGCGACTCCGTTTGCCAGCGCACAGCAACCCGACATTGTTCAGGAACATTGGTACCACTCCTATGCAACACTCACAGTCGATGTCAATGCATGGGCAGATGATTATCCCGAAATTGTTGATCTAACTAGTGCAGGAAACACAGAACTAGGTCGTGAACTATGGCTTGTTCGCATCTCTGATTGGAGTGTTGAAGCAAAATCAGATGGAACAGCGAAAGAGATTGTTTACATTGATGGCGGGCACCATGGAAATGAGCACTTGGGTACAGAATTGGCTTTCTTAACAGCTGAATTTTACATCGAAGGTTGGGTTGCAGGAGATCAAGAAGTAATTGATGTCCTGACAACAACTGAACTCCACATCCTCATCATGCTCAATGCTGATGGGAACGATATGGATACACGTTGGAATGTCAACCAAGTCGATTTGAACCGAAACTACGACCATTACTGGAACACCTGTCCCGTGACCCAGCCAGGAAGTGCTGCATTCAGTGAATCTGAAACTCTTGCGAATTCGGTTTACATGAACACGGTCGTTCCTGACGCCGACCTGTATGTCACAATGCATACTGGGGTTTGGATTATGCTCTATCCTTGGGGGAAATGGCCTGAGCAACCGTCGGACTGGGAGTTGTTCCATTTCATCAGAGACGATGTCCACGCAAATGTTTCTGATATCCCGATTCAAAATGCAAATCAAGGATTGTACCCAAATTGTGGAACCAGTCGAGATTATGGATATGGGGTGATGGGATTCCCTACATTCACATTCGAAACGGATGATGAACAATGGGCATTAGGAACGACTGAACCATTGTCAAGTCGCCTTGGTGAAGAATTGGATGTGATGCAATACCTGATTACCAACATTTGGTATTGGAGGGCTCGGTTGTCAGTTACATCGTTTGACTATGATGGCGATTCAATCCAACTGGAGGTTGAAAATTTGGGACGAGCAACTACAGAAAATGCAACCGTTCGTTACATCGATGGAGGCGAAGTCATGTGGACTTCAGACTTGTTCAGTGTCAACGCAACAAATCATTCACACGTTCATCTTGAAACAACGAATCTGAGTTTATCTACAGATGGACATTTCGAATTGTACTACCAAAAGAGAGTCATTGATTCAAGCATCTGGGTCAACGAATCCATTCCGGAAGAGTTGATCGAGATATCCGATGAGGAAGAGAAGGGATGGCTCCCCTTTGCATCCCCAATGTGGTCAATTTTAGCCATCTGTTTGGCCGGATTAAGAAGAAATGAACGACTTGTAGGCAATTAATGCCTATTAAACAGCAATAAATTACGCCAAAAGGCGGATTCTTGAACACAATCCTTTGTATATCGGGACGGAATCGGCGGGTTCAGTGATTACATGGATGCAACAGTAAGCGAATTTGACAGTCTTGGCGATATTCTGATTTTACCTCTATTTGAGGGAGTAGACAGAGCCCCAAACAATGCACTAGCAGGTCTTTCAAGGACACAACGTAGTCTTGTCAACGAAGCCCTCGCCAGTGATAGTTTCACTGGTAAGGCCGGAAAGCGCCTCAGTGTTTGGACGGCCGGGTGTCAAGTCATTCTAGTGGGCATGGGACAAGATCCCAGTGACAAGGCATGCCGGGATGGTGGTGCAAAGACACTGGCTTCTCTTTCCAAAGATCATGGAACAACATTGACCGTACGGTTTACGACAGGCTGGTCCACTTCAAAAATGACCCTGTTCGTAGAAGGAATCATTCTACGCGACTATGCCTTTGACAAGTATCAGCAAAAGGACGCTGATGAAGTACAAAGCGAATGGAGCCTGAATTGTCAAGCCAGTGCACGACATCAATCAGGATTGTCGGCATCCGTTGCAACATCTTCTGCTGTAGCCACAGGAGTACATCTGGCACAGGAACTTGGAAATGAACCTGCCAACGTGATGTATCCCGAAGAATACGCTCGTCGCGCATTAGAATGGGCCAAAGGCAAGGCAAATGTGGAAGTTGAAGTATGGGATTATGATCGTCTACAGAAGGAAGGGATGCACGGCGTGATTGCTGTTGGAAAGGGCAGTGAGCGCAAACCCTGCATGGTGTTCTTCCGCCTGAATCCTAGTGTCCAGAAGAGCGCACAAGTTCCTTGTATCGTTGGCAAAGGAATTACCTTTGATACAGGTGGTATTTCGATCAAACCATCCGCTGGCATGGAGGATATGAAATTCGATATGCATGGTTCTGCAACGGTTTTCGGTTTGTTCGCTGCACTTCACGCAAGTGGACACAAAGGCCGGGTGAATGGAATTACATGCATGGCTGAAAACATGCCTAGCGCAGGCGCATATCGACCAGGAGACATCATCGATACCTATTCTGGAAAGACGATTGAAGTCCTCAATACAGACGCTGAGGGCCGCAATGTTTTGTCAGATGGCCTGTGGAAAGCAGGTGAACTCAATCCATCTTACATTGTCGATTTGGCGACCTTAACGGGTGCTTGTGTTGTTGCCTTGGGGCACGAAGCGAGTGGATTGTGGTCAAATGATGATACTCTATCTGCTCGAATTCACGCCGCCGGCAACGCAGAGGATGAAATTGCTTGGCCTATGCCTCTGTTACCCGCCTTTGAGAAGGAAATGACCGGATCCAAAGTGGCAGATGTTCAGAACTTGGGGAAGGGCCGATGGGGAGGCGCCTGCACTGCAGCCGGCTTCCTCAAGCAATTCGTTCAGGAAAGAGATGGTGAGCAAATTCCTTGGGCGCATCTAGACATTGCGGGAACCGCATGGGGCGCCTCAACAAATGCAATGGTTGCCAATGGTGCAACAGGCATTCATGTTCGAACGCTTCACCGTTTGATTACAGAGTAATCATTCGTCGTTGTCATCGTCGACAACTTCGAAATCCGCGTCGACGACATCATCATCGATGTCAGTATGATCGCCACTGTCTTCCTCTGCCACGTTGGCAGCCGCTGCTTCGTACAACTTCGCTGAGATGCCATGCATTGCTTCTTCCAATTCCTGAACCTTGGCCTGGATGGCGTCCTCATCGAGATCATCATCGGATACGGGTCCATCATCGGTACGAATCATGGCTTCAAGTTCAGTGAGTTTGTCCTCAACAGCAGAGGTGTCTTCACCTTCGAGTTTGTCACCAGCTTCCTTCAGAGTTCTGCGAGTTTGGTAAACGATGTTGTCTGCGGTGTTACGCAGTTCGACCTTCTTTTGTCGCTCTTCATCTTCCGCAGCAAATTGTTCTGCTTCGGATATCTTCTGCTGGATCTCATCCTCGGAAAGGCTGGTCGCACTCTCGATTCGAATCGATTGCTCTTTACCTGTGCCCATATCCTTGGCTGACACACTTACGATGCCATTTGCATCGATATCGAATGTGACCTCAATCTTGGGAATTCCACGAGGTGCTTGAGGGATGCCTTCTAGGAAGAATTTGCCCAGTGTGACATTGTCCTTGGCGAACTTTCTCTCACCCTGTAGTACGTGAACTTCGACAGCGGGCTGGTTGTCCGCTGCAGTGCTGAACACTTCAGAACGACGAGTTGGGATGGTCGTATTTCTCTCAATCATTGGAGTTGCAACGCCACCTAGGGTCTCAATTCCGAGGCTGAGAGGCGTCACATCGAGGAGAAGAACATCGGTTACTCCTTCATCGCCAACAATGATGCCCGCTTGAAGCGCTGCACCCATGGCAACCGCTTCATCAGGGTTGATTCCTTTGAAAGGAGATTTGCCTGTTTCTTTCTCAATGGCCACTTGAACCGCAGGGATTCGAGTGCTGCCACCAACGAGTAGAATCTTGTCGATATCACCTGCCTTCACACCGGCATCTTTCATCGCACGTTGTGTTGGTTTCATCGTCGCCTCAACAAGATCGGCGGTGAGGTCGTCGAACTGAGCGCGAGTGAGGTTCATATCCAGGTGCTCAGGATTGCCATCCTTCATGGTGATGAATGGTAAATTGATGTGGCTGGTTTGAGTTCCAGACAACTCGATTTTAGCCTTTTCAGCAGCCTCTTTGAGGCGACTCATCGCTTGCCCGTCACCAGACAAATCGATACCACTGCTCTTCTTGAATTCGGATACACACCAATGGATTACACGCTCATCAAAATCGTCACCACCAAGGCGATTGTTACCCGCTGTCGCCTTGACTTCGATTTGTGGTTGACCATCAACTTGGTAAATTTCTAGTACGGATACATCGAAAGTTCCACCACCCAAATCAAAGACGAGAATGGTCTGATCATCTTCCTTGTCTACTCCGTATGCCAACGCGGCTGCGGTTGGTTCGTTGATGATTCTCAGAACTTCAAGACCAGCAATCCGCCCCGCATCCTTGGTCGCCTTGCGCTGTGCATCGGTGAAGTAAGCCGGACAAGTGACAACTGCTTGCTTGACCTCTTGGCCAAGATAAGCTTCGGCATCAGCCTTCAACTTCTGTAGAATGAATGCAGAAATTTCCTGGGGTGTGTATTCGTTTTCATCGACCCCTTCTTTCCAACTGGTACCCATTTCACGCTTCACGGAGAGGAATGTTCGCTCATTGTTGGTGACAGCCTGGCGCTTTGCAGTTACCCCAACCAATCGCTCACCATCTTTGGCAAAAGCGACAACGCTTGGTGTCGTTCGAGCGCCTTCGGCATTCGAAATAACGACCGCTTCGCCGCCTTCGATGGTTGCCACACAACTGTTTGTCGTTCCTAGATCTATTCCAATTACGGGTGTTTTTGCCATGCTAATTTCCTCCTTGTGGGGTTGTTGATTCAGTTTCATCACGTAGGGTGAGTGTAATGTCGAGAATACCGTTGTTTAGTTCCCAACAGTCTACGCTTTCCGCCTTCTTCGGTAATTCAAAGCGCTGTAAAGGGCGCATTTGTGTGGTTCGCATCAATTGCAAAGTTGAGCCACCACCGGTGAGATTGAGTTCAAGTTCAGAGTCATCCAATTCATCGTGACGAGAAATATCGATTGTGATATTCATCGAACTGCCATCAACATAAATGTCAGCGATTGGAACTTGTTTGACGGAATCATCTTCCTCATCTTCCACTTCGTTGACTTCAACAACAACGGGCTCAGGAGTCTTATCTTTCCCCATCTTGACATCGACACCCATCTTCGAGAAGATATCGCTGATGTCAGGCATACCACCTTTTCCAAGCATATCCCCTAGATTGCCAAAGTCACCTTGGAGGTTAATTTTGAGATCACCCGAACCAATCTTTTCAGGGTCGATCCCCATGTCTTCAAATTGCGATTGAATTTGGTTCATCATACGGGTCAAATCATCTTCATTGACATCAAGTCCCATCTGGCGAAACATCTCCATCATTTGCTTCAGAATCTGTTCTTCCCATTCCTCTCGGTCCATCGATTCACCACACTACTTAACTCTCGGTTGTATAGTGCCAGCATCTAGTCCTATATGAAGCATTGGAAGGCGTCGGATTCAAGACAGGGATACGGGTGGGGCTGTCGATGGTGCAGCAGGATCAAGACAAGGTCTTGGCAGATACAGAGCGCGTTGTCGGACGACAGGCCTTGCGAAACAACGTCGCTGCTGCGGTTGCACTTGCTGATGCTGTTCGTAGTACTCTGGGGCCAAAAGGCCTTGACAAGTTACTCGTTGGAAGTGACGGCTCGTCCCTTGTCACCAATGATGGTGTGACCGTTTTAGAAACAGCAAAAGTGGAACATCCCACTGCAAAAATGCTGATTTCAACATCCCGTGCACAAGATGATGAAGTTCGAGATGGGACCACCACAACAGTGGTTCTAACCGCAGAACTTTTGGTCAATGCATTGGAACTGGTCGACAGAGGCGTTCATCCAACAATGATTGCCAGTGGCTATCGAATGTGTGGGCCAGTAATCGAACAAACACTGGATGAAATTTCAATTCCTACTGATGACAGTGCTTCATTGTCCTCAGTCAAAACCAGTTTGGCAGGCAAGGGAGATGTCGGACTGCAAACCATCCTTTCAGAACTCGCACATGCAGCCGCATCGACAACAGGTTCAGGTGAAACGGAGCATGTTCGTGTCATCACTGAGCGCAGTGGTTCAATCAAGGACAGCGAATTGATTCCCGGCATTGTTCTGATCAAGGCCCGAGTCCATCGTGAGATGGAGATGAAACCAAATGCAGGAAGAATTCTGATTCTAGATGGCGGCATGGAAAAACGCAAGCCAGAAATTGAAGCCAGTTTGAAAATCACCAGCCTCGGAGCAATCGATGCCTTCCACACGCGCGATAGTGCAGACTTGCAGGCGCGCGTTGATGCCCTAAAGGCAGCAAACATCGATTGTTTGGTAGCCCGAGATGGAATCGAGGAAGAAGCTCATGCAATGCTTGCCACTGCGGGTATCCTCGCTTACCGCCGTGTCGAGCGCCCAGAGATTGAGCACCTTTGCCGGGCCACGGGAGCGAGGCCAATTTTTGATGTTGAAGACATTCAAGACGAAGATGTTGGCCACTTCACCTCGATTCGTGAAGAGAAGTGGCAAGGTGTAGAACACACCATCTTCGAAGGATCACAAACTCAAGGTGTGACTGTGGTGATTCGGGGTTCGACCGCAATGCGATTGGAAGAAGCACAGCGTGCATTCGATGATGCGCTCGGCGTTGCCTGTCAATTGATTCGAGAACCACAATTATTGCCTGGAGGAGGCGCCACGCAGATTGCGTTAGCACGACGCTTGCGCCGTCATGCCGAAACCATTCCAGGTCGCGAACAAATGGCGATTGAGGGTTTTGCCGCTGCACTAGAATCCATCCCGCGAATCCTCGCTGAAAACGCCGGACTCAATCCGATTGACGAATTGTTGCGAATCACAGCAGCACAGGCGGAGAATGATTCCGCTTGGCAAGGCCTAGATGTCAACACCGGACAGGCTAGCGATATGGGCAAGGCGGCCATTACCGAGCCATTGAGTGTAACTCGCCATGCGATTGCAGGGGCGACTGAAGCAGCGATTTCAGTTCTTCGAATCGATGATGTTCTGTGGGCGAAACAGGATGCCCAAGAACCGGATTGGCAAACTGATGAGGGTTGAAGATGAGCCAAGAGGAGCCAATCCTCCCGCTCTATTTTCCATGGACGGATACAACTCGCAAGGTATTGTCTGTGCGAGATTTCCTCCGCTCTCGAAGTTTCAGTCTAGTCTATCTCAGTGGAATCATTACCATTTGGGCTACGCTTGGATTTGGACATTGGGGCAGTTTACGCTGTGAGACATTGGGGGAGCAATTGGCTTGTTCAAGTGCGATTTGGCCAAACAAATTGATTGACGCCCCCCTCGAATATCTTCTTTCATTTTTCACATCACCTTGGTTTCACAATGACTACCCTCACATCAAATTCGTCATCATATCCTTCGTCATATTCACACAATCCTTTGAAGCGAAAGCAGGATCCAAATCAACAGCCATTCTCTTCTTTGGAACCATTGCCTTCTCCTCCATTTTCGCAGGTATCATTTTCAACACAGGTGCACATTATTGGCCAGACAACGAGACATTTACACATCCAATGAGTCGAAGTTGGATGGGTGGTTCCATCGGTTTGATGGGAATTCTAGGTGCACTTTCTCATCATTCAAGATGGAAATGGCTGATTCCAGCCATATTACTCTCATTTGAATATTGGAATCGCGAATACAATGGGATATCCGAATACATCACTTGGGGGCACCTGTCTAGCGCGTTGTTTGGATTCATCGTATGGGGATTTTATCTCAAACGAAACACATCAATTTCCACAATCGAAAAGAACAAACCAATAACGCCCGAGGGGTAACCATGGCGCAGCAGTTCGTCAATATCGCTGGCTATCGTTTCGTCGGCATTCCTGATCGTGATGAACTTCGCCAACCATTCCGTGACGTTTGTGAGAAAAACAACCTACTGGGAACTATTTTACTCAGTACAGAAGGCATCAACTTCTTCCTTTGTGGTGACAAAAAAGGCATTGATGGTTTTGTCGAATACCTTGAGCAAGATGAGCGATTTGTCGATATCCCCCGCAGGATATCACACAGTGAAAAACTCGCATTCCGCCGAATGAATGTTCGCCTCAAGAAAGAGATTATCTCAATGGGGATGGATGATGTGAAACCTGCAGAGTTCACAGGCGAATCAATCTCACCGGCTGAATTCAAGCAATGGATGGACGAAGGTCGCGACATCACTGTACTCGATACACGCAATGATTACGAAATTCGCATTGGAACTTTTGAGAATGCGGTGGACTTTGATATCAATACGTTCAGAACATTCCCTGAAGCTGTGAACAATTCAACTCTGGACAAGGACAAGCCCTTGGTGATGTTTTGCACGGGCGGCGTCCGCTGTGAGAAAGCCAGTGTGGTGATGTTGAACGAAGGATACCGAGATGTGCGCCAATTGGAAGGCGGCATTCTCGGCTACTTTGAGCAGATGGGTGGTGCGCATTGGAACGGTGACTGCTTCGTGTTTGATCGCCGGGTCGCTGTAGACCCTGAATTGAATGTGACAGGAGCCGAAGTTTGCTTTGCTTGTCGTGAACCATTGACACAAGAAGAATTGGATTCTCCACTGTATGTTCCTGCAGTATCTTGTCCATATTGCAAATGTTGATAACAGACCAGAGCATGATTCGTTCATGGCATCAGAAACCAACTTTACAATACCAGCAACCGAAGAAAACCTCTCGCTAGAGGTCGATCGACACATGATGGACTCGCAGTCCACTGAACCTCTTCCCGAGCCATCACCGCCACACTCCGTGATTGTCGATGGCATCCGTGGAGAAGCGGCGATTGGCTGCTTTGGAACATGGAGCACTCGCATCAGCATCGTCCTAGAAGAAGAGCACCATGAACTTGGAAAGGAATTCATGACCAAGTACTTCCGGTTCACAGAACCAGGTGTCGTTCATTGGGGTCATTATGGACAGAGTTTTCGAATCGTGAAGACTCTAGAGTGATTTTCGCTAACCAAAGGGTAGTCACGACTCACACCCTGTGAGTCAAGCGCTCAGCCCTTTGCAACCGGTGC
>Ga0208765_1001556_pt1 | contig 13680 bp, 11 predicted proteins | sample ETNtaG_2_FD_185783 | JGI IMG/M metagenome (GOLD analysis project Ga0208765, IMG submission 185783) | Marine microbial and viral communities from oxygen minimum zone, Eastern Pacific Ocean - ETNP201406SV203 (SPAdes) (version 2) | ecosystem: Environmental > Aquatic > Marine > Oceanic ... | reverse complement strand
CTTCATTTTCCAACCGAAAACTGCACAAGCTGAATCGGTGGGGTCGCCTACTGATTGCCATTCATCTTCGATGAGGTTTAAATTGGAATTTTGACAAAGCAAGCAGGTGGCGATTGCCTGTCGAAACGCAATATTTGTGTGTAATTCAGCCAATTCTGATTCAGGTATATCCATTCCACTTTTTTGTAAATTACCGTTAGTTGGATCAAAACCTCGTCCAGATACTCCATAACTTTCCCCATTGAGTAGGAATGCCCGTACAGTCATCTCATTACGGGTGATAGTTCCGGTTTTGTCAGTGCAGATGATTGTTGTAGAACCAAGCGTCTCTACAGCCTTCATTTTTCGAACAATGGCTTTTTGGCGAGCCATATTTCGCATACCCATGGATAGTGAAATCACTAAAATAATTGGTAAACCTTCTGGAACAATCGCGACGAAAATGACAACCGAATATAGGAATTGTTCAGAAATGACTTGATACATACTTTGTTCAGAATTGGAGCCCAAGGCGATGACAACATGCAACAAGAGTAGCAATGAGGCGCAAACAATCGCAATAGCACCTAGAAATTTCCCAAGTGTTTCCAACTTGTCTTCAAGTGGTGTTTTCGGGGTTGTAACATCACTAATACCTGAAGCAATTCCTCCGAGAATGGTATTCATACCAACCCGAGTTACAATGCCCTTTGCTCTACCGCTAGATGCTACGGTACCCATGAATGCCATGTTAGATTGTTCTTGTAAAATTGCATCAGTAGAAACGGCATCTATTTGCTTATGAATGACATTAGATTCTCCTGTGAGACTAGACTCATCGATGAGAAACTGGTGGGTTTCAAAAATGCGGACATCAGCAGGTACATTCAATCCATCTTCAAGCCAAATTACATCGCCAGGAACGAGTTCCTCTGTTGAAACCTTGTATTCTGAACCATCACGCAGTGCAACACAATGACTGACGAGTAATTTCTTCAAAGATGCCATCGCCTGCTCAGCCTTTGATTCCTGCAAGTATCCGAAAAATGCGTTGAGGCTCAGTGCAATAACGATGAAAAGAGGTGTTGCTTTATCGCTCGGTTCGAAGATAAATGCGAGCAATGCAGCCGCAATTAGAAGATATACCATCGGATCTTGAAATTGTTCGAGAAAACGAACCCACTTTGGGATAGGGGGTTTCTCATCGAGTTTGTTTTCGCCGTACATTTCTCTTCGGAGTATGACCTCATCATTGGAAAGTCCTGCAGTATGAGACTCTAATTTTTCGAATACTTCGTCCATATGTAGCGCATGCCATTCCCCTTCCGGATGTTCGGCAATCATAGCATCCGCTGACATATGAACAACAACTCGTGGTATACGCTTGCTTATGATACTCATGTTCTAGGTCCCTGTAGGGACCTGAACATTTTCTGTATGGGCAACCGGATATTTGACAATCCCAATCGAAGTCGTAAGTCTATGTCGGCCACTCACACACCTTATGTGACCGCTGACCGAGATATCGCTGAGTTAACAGTTCGAGCGATAATCCTCGGCATTATTCTCGGTGCATTGATGACGGCCGCGAATACTTACCTCGGACTCTACATGGGCATGACCGTATCTGCATCCATTCCAGCAGCAGTGATGTCCATGCTGCTCCTCAGATTATTGAAATTCAAGGATGTCACAATCCTTGAAAATAACGTGGTGCAAACGATGACTTCCGCGGGTGAATCTCTGGCAGCAGGAATCATTTTCACGATGCCGGCATTACTAGTGATGGGTTTCGCTGGGGACATGAACTTCGTTACCGTATTTTGCGTAGCTATTCTGGGCGGTGTTTTAGGCACTATATTCACAATTGCACTCAGACGCGTATTCATTGTTGAAGAGGCGTTGCTATATCCTGAAGGCATCGCCTGCGAAGAGGTACTTGTAGCAGGGGAAAAAGGCGGATCATCTCTGATAGTGATTCTCTATGCCCTTGGCCTAGGTGCAATCTATGGATGGTTCGTTAAAGGATTTGAAATTGCAGAAGGAAAAATCATGGCTGGTATTGATCTATTTGGGGCTCGTATCTATGGTGCATCAGATTTGTCCCTGGCTCTCCTTTCAGTCGGATACATTGTCGGGCTACGAATTGCATCATATATTTTCACTGGGGCAATAATCGGTGTACTATTGATTACTCCTGTGTATGGTTTGGTACACGGATGGCCAAGTGGTGGTATGGATGTTGCTCATAGTGCTCATTCCCTATGGAGTTCTCATGTCAAATTCGTCGGTGTAGGTTGCATGGTCGTCGGTGGATTGTGGACCCTTTGGTCCATGAGGAATACGATTATGACCGGTGTCAAACGAGTTTTCGGCTCAGATTTAGGTGATGATATCGAAGGGATGCCCCGAACTGAACAAGACTTGCCGATGTCAAAAATGATGCCAGTATTGATTGGGATTGTTGTTTTGACCTTCTTGTTCTACACATGGCGATTAAATCTGAAAGGTGCATCGATGTTTGAGTCGATTGTTTTGGGTGCAGTTGGATCATTATTCCTAGCAATGACTGCATTTTTCTTCTCCGCTGTCGCTGGATATATCGCAGGGGTAGTTGGTTCTAGCAACTCACCTGTGTCGGGGATGACAATTGCCACACTCATGGGGACGGCACTTCTCGTTTGGATTGTTGGTGATGTAATCCTAGGCATGGAGCAAAATGAATTGATGTATGCGACATTGATTATTGCGAGTGTTGTTGCCGTCAATGCAGCAATTGCTGGTGACGTGATGCAGGATTTGAAAACAGGACATTTGGTTGGTGCAACACCTTGGAAACAACAAATCGCTGAAGTTGTGGGTGTTATCACTGGTGCTGTGATGGCGCCGTTGACATTGGTGGTCCTAAACGATGCATATCGAATAACCAAAACTTACTGCATGTCAAATCCTGCCAAATATTATGCTGATGGGACACCAAATTGTAGTGGAGCATTAGATGCACCACAGGCTGAAATCATTGGCACTTTGATAGAGGGTATTTTCGGTGGGACTGTAAATTACCCCATGCTCTGTTTAGGCGTACTGGTGGCTTTTCTTATCATTTGGAAAGGTTTACCAGTCATGTCTGTGGCAATTGGAATGTATTTGCCGTTCTACCTTTCTGCCACAATTTTTATCGGTGGACTATTGAGTCATTTCGTCCTTCGAACTGTTCATTTGAGGATCGATGGTTCTCTTTCAGGTGATCCTTCAGGTGAGGCAGTTGAAGCAGGTACCGAGGTATCGAAGCGAGGACTGTTGCTCTCGGCAGGTATGATTGCGGGCGAGGCATTGATGGGTGTTGTAGTCGCCATGTTTATCGTAATCGCGAATTTAGTCAAGCCGATTAGAGCGCCTGCAGAGTGGTTTTGTAGTGAATCTCATATCGATTCTGGAACAGGTCATTCGATCTGTGATGAACGTGTTATCGGAACTCTACCAACTTGGCTCTCCTTACTATTTTTCATCTGGTTTTTCCTTGTGTTCACATATTTAGCTACACGAGGAATGCCACGTTCAAAAAATGGCAAAGGGAATCTACTGATTGATTGGATTGCAATAGTTTTTGATGGTATTCGAAGATTCATCAACGCTCTGAAACCTCCATCAATGCGCTCTTGATTTTCGCAGTCTGTTGCGGCAACGCTCAAAGACCCCCCGATTGACGAGCGATTTAGGGATGACATGACTAGGCGCGGTATGGGATTAGACATCAGCGAACTAGAATCAATGGCAAAACGATGTCGTCGGAACATTGTCAGAATGGTATACGGAATTGGTGCTGGACACCCGGGTGGTAGTCTCAGCGCGATTGACATGCTTACTGGTTTGTATGGTCACAGATTACGTGTTGACCCATCCGAACCTTCATGGACAGATAGAGATCGATTTATCATGAGTAAGGGCCATGCCAGTCCCGGCGTATATTCAATACTCCACGAGCGCGGGTTTCTTACTGAAGAGGATTTGTTGACCTACCGTAAATTGGGCGGCTGTTGTCAAGGACACGTCGATATGAAATGGTGTCCTGGTGTTGATTTTAGCGCAGGTAGTTTGGGCATGGGACTCTCATTTGGTATTGGATGTTCTATCGCAGCAAATCTTGATGGTAGTGACCGTTCATCTTGGGTGATGCTAGGTGATGGTGAATTGCAAGAGGGGCAAGTTTGGGAAGGTGTGATGTCCGCCGTTCATCACGAAATTGGAAATTTGAAAGTCATAGTGGACCGAAATGGTATCCAGAATGATGATTTCTGTGAAACCCAAATGCGCATGTTTGACGTTTCGGAGAAATTTGCCTCATTTGGTTGGGCAGTCATGGAAATCGATGGTCACGATATGCAACAAATTGTGGATGCAATTGATTGGGCTGACCAAGTCACTGGTGGGCCAGCCTGCATTGTCATGCATACTGTGAAGGGTAAGGGTGTATCTTACATGGAAAACAATCCTAAATTCCATGGTGCTGCCCCAAATGAAGAACAATTCAACCTCGCGATGGAGGAATTGTCATGAGTGCACCTAGTGGCGGGGGGGCCAGCCGTGATGGATACGGTGCAGCACTCTTAGAAATGATCAATGACGACAAGGTTGTCGTTTTGGAGGCTGATCTTGGTAAATCAACAAAATCGTGCTTATTCCGAGCAGAAAAACCAAGTCACACTGTTAGCATGGGTATCGCTGAACAAAATATGATGTTGGTTGCAGCAGGGTTGTCAACATCGGGATATGTGCCATTTGCCTCGACATTCGCGATATTTACTGAAAGGGGTTTTGAGCAAGTTCGAAATGGAATTGCGCGCCCGAATATTGTCGTGCACTTGTGCGGGAGTCATGGCGGTATTCACACTGGTACTGATGGCTCTAGCGCCCAATCCATTGAAGATTTAGCCATATATCGTACACTTCCAAACATGACTGTTATCCATCCATGCGACGATGTATCTGCAAAGGCATTGACTCTTTCACTCAGGCACCATGGAAATCCATCGTACATGCGTACGGCTCGAAATAAAGTTACACGCTCCTACTCAGATGAATCTGCTGATGAATTGGAAATTGGAAAGGGCTATGTCCACAGACAGGGCGATGATGTAGCCATCATTGCTTGTGGAGTGATGCTGAATGAGGCTCTTGAAGCAGCTGAATTACTTTCAAATTCTGGTATTGAGGCAACAGTTGTCGATATGCATACAATCAAACCTCTTGATTCTGAATTGATCAACAAATTGGCCAAAGAATGCGGTGCAATGGTGACAGCAGAAGATCATTCAATCATCGGAGGACTCGGCGGGGCAGTTGCCGAATGCTTGGTTTCAAATTATCCAATCCCTCTAGAGCGGATTGGCGTACAGGATCGATTTGGTGAATCTGGTGGAAGTGATGAATTACTCGAAATGCTTGGTATGAAGGCCTCGAATATCGTTCAAGCCGCACAAAGAGCAATCAAACGTAGGTAATACTGAACCTCTCCACGACTCCACAGCCTTGATGAAGAGGTGTGGGCACGCATACATTGGAGGGACACGTATGAGTGAGGATGGCAACCGGCTTAAGGAACTCCTCGATGGCAAACTTTCAGCACAAGAAATTGCCGATGATCCAGTCTTGGCTAGTCTAGCTGAGCGAATATATGGTGCGGATTTCCTCGATAATGTAGGCATTTCACGAGGGGAAACAAAACGTGCCCTTGTCGAGCAGTTCTCTGAAATCGAAGGCGAGGATTTGCTGATTGTTGACATGCCTGATGGTGGACTTCCACTTCCAATGCCAGAAGACATGCCCCCAAACCCATCCTATGACCTTGACGATGAACATCACGTAGGCAGAACAATCCGGCAAAAATCCAGAATTATATTTGGAACAGTCGGAATCGTTGCAGTATTGGTAAATCTATTCTATGGATTTGGTAATTTCATTACGGGTTGTGATGCTGTAATACACAGCACATGCACTAGCAGTATGAAACTAAACTGGATTGATTTCTTCAGAATGGATGAACACATCGCATGGAGCCCGACTGGAGAAATTGGTATACCTGATGTTTTACTTCTGGTTCTGTGCCTTGCAAACATTATATTTGGTCTGCGTGCTAAGAACTAATACATCCGAGCAAGATGTTGCTTACGTCTTGTAACGTTACCCGTAATTACACAATTCTGATCTTCAATATATTCGTTCATCGCATCTCCCAATATTGTAAGACCTGTTGATTTTTCGAGTAGTTCAGCATCAGCATCGGAACCGTCAAATGCAACTTCGTAAATGTGTCCGTCAAGAATGTGTTGTTCCAGCGATTCCAATCGAATGATGCAGTCTGCGAGATGAGAATGACTTCGATCGGTGAGTTCGTTGTGAACGAGTTCGAGTTGTTTGCGAACACCTTCTACGATATCATCCAATGGAATGGGTTCCTTACCACCTGTTCGGCGGGCAGCGAATGCATTTCCATTTTCGACATCTCTAGGGCCGATTTCAAGTCGAAGTGGAACACCTTTGATTTCCCAATCCCAGTACTTCTGGCCGGGCCTCAAGTCACGATCGTCGATTTTGACTCTAAGACCTGATTGGCGTAACCGGTCTGCGGTTTCCTCAACGGTCTTGGTAACATCCGTGTTCTTGTGAGCGGCTACAGGCATGAGCACAACTTGGATGGGCGCAATTTGTGGGGGGAATATGAGGCCATCATCATCACCATGCATCCCCACAACAGATCCGAGGAGCCTTTCCGACATACCATAAGTGGTTTGATGGCAGTATTGGGTGTCACCGTTATCATCTTGATAAGTGATATCGAAGGCTTTGGCCCATTGGTCCTTGTAGTGGTGGCAAGAAGCCACCTGGAGGGTTCTACCATTCGGCATGATGACGTCGATGGCGATAGTATACCATGCACCTGGGAAGGTATCCCACACAGGACGTTTGGACATAATGACGGGTAGAGACATACTATCCATCAAACGCTTCACAATTTCAAGGTCCTCTTGGATTTGCCTTGAAGCGCAATCCTCGTCAATGTGAGCTGTATGAGCCTCAAAGAAATGAATCTCTCTAACACGAATAAATGAGCGTGTTTGTTTTGTTTCGTATCTGAAAGTGTTGACAATTTGATATGTCTTTAGTGGTAAATCTGCATGGCTTCGAATCCATAGTGGAAACATAGTGTACATTGCTGTTTCACTAGTAGGGCGTAAAAACATAGGTACATCGAGGTCATTTTCACCTGCATGTTTCACCCAATAGACTTCCTTCTTGAATCCTGCTTCCTCCTCCTCATCTCGTAGTTCACTAGGATCAACCCCCTCCTCACGAGCTCGCTTTAGGAGTGAAACCAATCGATTCTCTTTTTCCAATAAATCTTCGGGAATGAGTAGTGGAAATCTCACCTCTTCATGATTTGTACGGTCCATTTCTGCATGGGTGAGCGCATCGATGCAACGCATCGCTTTCCACCCATAAGGTCGCCAAACATCCATTCCTTTGATTGGATAACGCTTGTCAACCAGTTCGGCAATCTCAACAATTGCAGGATACCATGCATTGAAGTCTGACTTAGGCGGAATGCCGCGCTTCGCCTTCCCATGGTCTGCCATAATCTACGCTCGTCTACATCTTCTGCTTCAATGTGACGCCGTTGAACGACAAAATTATGACATTAATACGCCCAAAATTGATTCGCACATTGCTTCTAAATCTGCCAATTCAATGATTGTATCACTGGTGACAAAATATGCCCGAGGTGTGTTTGAATCATGCATTTGCTCCATGATATTGGCAACGGTTGCATCGACACCGTAATCTGCAATTTGTTGCAGTGCCCTTTCGTGCAATTGTCCAACGGAAACACCGGTTTCCAGTTTGAAGCCAATTCGCTTGGCTCCCACAACAGAACTAGCGAGTTCCGCAATGTGTTTGGGGCCTGGACTCAATTGAAGCCCCCACCCCTCTGAACCACTTGCTTTCTTTCCATCAATTGAATCTGTGTAATAATCGAGAACTGCGGCCGCATGTATCCATCCATCAGGATTCGAATTTGCGACTTCTAAGCATGAAGAGAGCATTTGATCAGGAGCACCTGCACGAATGATACGAGGTAAATTGAAGGTAGGATCAGAACTTGTTTTCCCTGCAATTACTGTGACCTTGTGCCCGAATCTGTAGATGTATTCGGCGATATACCAACCAGTTTGGCCACTAGATGCATTTTGTATTGCTCGGACCGAATCAATTGGGGCACGATTCGCACCAAGCGTTATCGCGAAATGTTTCGAATCTTCGTTGGTGTTCACGATATGGCACAATTCCGCAACGATTTGGATTGGGCTTGGTTGTTTGTAACGCCCTTCTTCATGAGGCCCTAGTAATATCGACTCATATTCCAAACGAGTGAGCAAATCCTGAGTGATGGGGTCATCGAACAAATCATTGTGCATCGATGGGACCACGACAATCGGAGTACGGCGACTTCTTGCTGCCGAGCAAGTCATGAGCAGTGGATGATCCATCATTCCATTGACATATCTTGAAATGAAATTCCTAGACGCTGGTGCGATGATGATTGCATCGAATTCCTTCAATTGGGACATCTCGGCTTCCCAATCAATGATTACTTGTCCTTGTGAGGCCCACTCAACGGCTAGTGGGGTGATTACTTTGGTTGCGGCAGTAGTCATTATCACTGTGATTTCAGCACCATGACGTCTTAATTCTCTGCAAACCCTCACTGTTTCAGTAGCAGCAATACCACCTGTTACCCCCAAAGCAATGTGTTTACCCTTTAGCGCGGAACTGAGAAGTTCCACATCGACATCGCTGGGCATGATTGATGGTCACGTTCCGCCTTCATGAATCCATCCTCTGAGCATTTGCGATGGAAAGAACGATTTCCATGAGTGTTATCAGCAGGGTATGAGCGATGAATTAGGGGATAATCAGTTGGCGATGGCACATCGCCAATCAGGAATGATGTTGATTTTTACTTTAGCACTAATCGCATTTTTGATATTTGCAACTGTAGGCTCCGTAATTGGTTCAGTTGCTTTGATACTCATCGTTTTGCCATTGCCATTTTGCGTATTCATCGTTAGGGCCTATTTCCAACGTGAAAGTTGGGCGATGCCATGGGTGTCAACAATATGGATGATTGCGATTGCACTATGTTTTCTGTTGATGATCGTTGAATTCATGGCGGCAAGTCAAGGTGATACTGGGACATGGGGATACATTCAGGGTTTCCTCTTACTCTATTTGTGCTGGTCTATGTTGCAAAGACTTCGTTTGTTCCGACATCCTATGTTCAGAGCCTGGTATGGTGGGGATGCACCTGCTATCGATCAAAATATTTCGCTGCAAGCAGACGAAGTTTTAGCCGCGTGCCCTCATTGCAATAGCCTATTGGCTGTACAGCCATTGAATCTTAGTCGAAACGAAACCTGTCCCAAATGCAACATGGGTTTGGTATCATCGAGCAGCGTAGAACTCTATGGTGAAGAAGAGTGATTAGCGGTGTGCAAGAGTGAGATTCTTCCACATATCTTCAGGAACTTCCATGGCCAACCGAAGTCCACCCATAGCACCTAATTCAAGAGGATCCTCAACAGTCAGTACTTCGACGTCTCCAAGATCTGCAAGTCGCGCTTCAATCATGTCGCCAAGACCGTGGATTCCAGAACCACCACCAGCCAAAACCATATTTTGTCTGAATGCATCATGGTATTCGGGGTTAGAGCCTGCAATCAATTCCTTGACACTGTCAACGATTGGGCTGACAATTGTTTCACACGCTGCTTGTATACAATCAGTAATATCTAGAGACATTGCCTTTCCTTCGATTGAGAAATCTACGATGATTGGTTCATCCGGTGCGGATGTACCGACAAAGGAATAATCTTCTTTCCAGCGTCGAGCCATATCCTTGGTAACCTGTGCCCCTGCATATTTTCGCTGTATTTCGGCAATTATTTGAGCATCGATATAGTCACCTGCAAAATTTACGTGCATTTGATCCTCAGGACTGGGGACAGTACCGTAAACACGACATAAATCCGTAGTTCCAGCACCGATATCAATGACGAGTGTGTGCTGAATCTTGTCCAATGCGTATGCAACAGCGAATGGTTCAGATATAATCATACATGCATTTACGCTACCAGCTGCTGCATCAAAAATAGCAGTTTTATCGACGTGGCTTGCTTCAGCAGGTGCCCCGATGACTGCTACAACTCTGTCGTAATCTTCAGGGTCGCCGCGACCAATGATATTGGTAATGAAGTGGGCTATGAATTTGCGATCTTCCACAGTGTCCTTGATGACACCGTGTTCTAGTGGCCGGAATAGGTTCAATGCGAGGCGATTTTTGAGCGCTTCCTCACCAAACAATACGTCTCGCTTCAGAAATCCCTTGGCGATTTGGTCTTTGGGTGTACCAATCACCGTTAGCACTTTTTCATCGTGTCCATCACTAGATACCATAACGGAACGAAAAGTTCCTAAATCTACACCAATGTAAAGAGTCTCTTCAGCCATACTATCAACCTCTAGTAGTGACTGAGGCCACCCGGTATTTCAACCATGCCCAACTTGTGGTTCCATTTGATTTTGGAAATATGACTATCAAACCCATTGCTGACAGCCTTCACACCACCATGCACTATATTCCACATAGAGTGGAGCATTGATTCCACATTCAGGGCATTCTTTGACGGCATTGTCACCGAATAAATCGATGACAATACGGACGTGATCATCGTCTGTGATACCTAGATTTTGTCGCATGGCCCACAACATTTGGTCCTCACTAGGGGTGATGATTCCATCTGCCAATGCTATCTTAACGACTTGGTGATAGTCCTCGTATACCTGTATTTGATCGGGGTCGAGGATGACGCCCAATCGTTCAACAGACATATTTTTCCCACCTGGGTCATCAACGAATATTACAAGGCTGTCAGAGTCTAATTTGACATCACGCAATTCAATTTCTACGCTCGTTCCTTCAGCAGATGCGTGCACCAAATTGCTGGAACGATTGATGATAGAAGCGATGTTGCGAGCAGTTTCCTGTAAACTTCGACCACGTTTCCAGCCGAGTTCATCGTCTTCGTTAATGACAAAAAATTCAGTACCCCGTCCAGGATATTCGATCCGAATTTCCTCGCCACCATCAAACACATTGTCAGAGATATGTATGGCCCCGACTTGCGTTTCGAGCAAATTATCATCCTCGTCGAATGAAATCATGAGTGGTTTGCGTTCTTCTTCGGCTGCATTGTATTGACCATGCATACCCGACATCCATTTGTCTTGCAATCTTCCTAGTGATTCCTTCTGTTGTGCATCCAATCCATCGTCGACCCCCAAAACCCGGGCGAGACCTTGACCATCTGCCATTTCACGCTTGAATTCATCAAGTTTCTCGGTATCGCGAGATATCGAATCTCTAGGCCCTGAATTGCTTGATTCGGCGTCTGGATCTTTCCACTCATAACTGCATTTCGAGCATTGTAGATATCCAGGCATCGATGATGCGGTTGCACTGCCACCACATCGTGCACAATCACCGTCTTCTTCAATCGAAAGGTTGTCTTTTGCTTGACGTCGTCCCTCGCGTATTCCGAAGCCCATGTTGTGCCATTGGCGGATACCATATCAGCCTATTGTGACTCAATTCCATCTTTCTAGAACGGTTGCAATGCCCATACCGCCACCGATGCACATCGTGGCAAGTGCATACTGCCCACCAGTTCTCTGAAGTAAACTGGCTGATTTACCCGTTATTCGGCACCCACTAGCTCCGAGGGGATGGCCAATCGATAGGGCGCCACCATCGATATTCAGACGTGGGTCTTCCATGTCCAAACCCAAGTCCTTTAGACAAGCCAACGATTGCGAACTAAAGGCTTCATTCATCTCTATGACATCGATATCATCCATGGTCAAATTCGCCCTCTGCAATGCCTTTGCTGATGCCGGTACTGGACCATATCCCATGATGTCGGGCGCAACCCCGGCAACAGCAGATGAAACCACTGAAGCTAGTGGTGTAATTCCATTCTCATTGGCAAATTCATCGGAACAAACCAACAAACTTGAGGCCCCATCCGTCAAAGGTGAACTAGTTGCAGCAGTAACACTACCTGTTTCGATAAATGCTGGTTTCAGTTGTGACATCTTTTCGAGGTTGGGTTCTCGCATACAACCATCTGATTCAATACCTGAAACCGAAATGATTTCATCATCGAAATGGCCTGAATTTGCGGCAGAAATCGCTTTTCTATGACTTAAAGCAGCGAATTCTTCCTGTTGTAATCTTGTAATATTGTGACTTATTGCCAGGTTTTCGGCAGTTACTCCCATGCTGATATAGGCTTCAGGATATGACTGCTCAAGAACAGGGTGAGGAGAACGGGTGAACCCACCCCTCATGATTCGTGACATAGATTCAACGCCCGCACAAATGAATGCATCTCCGGAACCTAGTGAGATTGCTCCCGCTGCTGTATGAATCACTTGCATGGAGGAACCGCACAAGCGATTCGTTGTCATTCCAGGAATACTATCAGGTAACCCAGCTAAATATGTTGAAATGCGACCAATATTGAGGCCCTGCTCTCCTTCTGGATATGCACAACCAACAAGCACGTCTTCAATTTGCTCGCCAGAAATATCTGTGATTTTCAGTGTTTCTTGGATAACACGGGAAGCTAGATCTTCGGGACGGGTGTCCTTCAAATCGCCACGATGTGCCCGATGGAAAGGCGTGCGACAGTAGTTTGCAATCACGGCTCGCATGTGTCGTCCAACTGTTGCGCACCCATAATCCTTGACTGTGGATTGTGCCCTATGGGCACAGAACCAATTATGAAGGTAGGGCGGGTCGCCGGCCCATGATTAGAGATTGTAAGTCGCATGGATTCTTTGACGGACAGAACTGTCCGTCGTGCAATGAAGAAGGAAAATTCATCATGAGCGACCGTGAACGTGACATTTTAGGTCGCCGAATGGCCGGTATTTTGCGCCATTTCCCCGAAAAATTTGACCTGGAAATGGATCTTAATGGATGGGTAGATATTCGTGAAATGGTAGAAGCACTCACCAAGAGAGATCGCAGAATGCATTGGCTCCGTCCACACCACATTCGTGCGGTCAGTGAAACATGCACCAAGGGTCGCTATGATGTTCGTGGTGACATGGTTCGGGCAACATATGCTCACACGGTTGAAATCGAACTCGATTTACCAACAGATGATACACCGAATTTGCTCTATTACCCTTGTGCAATTGATGATGAAGGACATCTTTTGGAACATGGAATTAAACCTGGCGACCGCAAACATGTACACCTATCAAAATCGGTTACTGCTGCAGCCACTGCTGGACATGTACACCACCATAGGCCCGTAATTATCGAAGTGGATTGTATACAGATGGAAGCCAATGGTGATACCATTTACCATGCGGGAACAACTGTCTATCTAACTGAAGAAGTGGAAGCAAGATATTGTGCTACTATCGATTCAGATCACCCCGAACTCATGGCATGTGTGTCTGACTGGGAACTGGATGAAGCTGCAGCCGAAGAAGAGTGATTATCGGTTTTCGCCACAAGCGGGACAGAACGGTAAATCTTCGTCGATTTCAGCATCACATGCTGAACAAATT